>TARA_R110001583_G_scaffold112684_1_pt1 | contig 20736 bp, 17 predicted proteins | sample TARA_R110001583 | Tara Oceans TARA_R110001583 (sample SAMEA4398432) | marine metagenome | biome: Polar Biome; feature: [MES] marine water layer (ENVO:01000295) within the mesopelagic zone...; material: water (ENVO:00002006), including particulate matter (ENVO:01000060) such... | reverse complement strand
ACCCTCCTCTAGGGTGGGTCAGGCGCGGGGGAGAAGATCTTAACGTCATTTGCTGCGACGCGAACTATGTCATATTGATTTGAAATTCTGGCTTTGTTCTGGTTTGGCTCTCCGGGCGTCCCGAGCCTAAACCGCTCCAGCAAGTCTTGCCTTATTTCTGGTAGAATGTCATCGACCCAAGAGATTTTAAAAAATGAATTCTCGGAGTATTCAACTGCAAATTGGAGGAGTAGCCCGCCAATTTTTTCCAGTGGCAAGATTGCCTGGGAAGAAAAGAAGCTTGCAATGTTATGGTGTTCAACAATGTCCAAGCTTTGAAAGCTGGCGACTGGCTTGTTTTTGACGCGCCCGACATAAACAGTGGCTGACCCCCAAGCCATAGTTGGAGGAGGTAGAATCAAGCCGCCACTGAAATCAAATTCGGGAGCAAACGCACTTGCGAATGTGAAGGGGAGATCCTCTTTTAGCTGAAAGATTGACGCATAAAATGGAGCAGTGTTTTTCCCTGCCATCAATACTTCATAGGCTTCTTTTTGTCTCTTTAGGTCAATTACCGCAAGCCTCGTACCGTGCAGAAATGCCATGACGCTTTCGGCCAATCCAAGCTCAATGCCTAATTCTTTGACCCGTTGTATTTCATAAATTCGGATGATGCGCTCTTTTTTAAAGAGTTCCATGCAAATGATGCGATAGCCGAGAAGAATTAGATCATCTAATTCAATTTTACCGTCTTGTTGCTCCGCGCTTCTGAAAAGATAATTGTCATGTCTTGCGCAAAAGCCTGGAAACACGGATGCCTTCTTCAGGCCTGTTTTCGTGAACTGACATTTTCGAGTAGGTATGCCCTCTTGATTATTGGCATGTTGGATTTGGTAGACGTGCCCATTTTCCGCAATGGCTGCTAAACCACCACCTTTCTGAATGGTATGAGACGAAATAGCGCTTTCGGTGCATTGCGATCCATCTTTATTGGTAGCAACGCACCGATTAGCGCTCTTCTTGTAGATTGCAGTGCGGATAAGGCTTTGAAGTTCTGCCTGCTTTTTATTTTTGTTCAACGCGAGAACTTCTTATACTTCATCCGTTTAGGCTCAAGTGCTTCTGCGCCCAACCGCCGCTTCTTGTCTTCCTCATAGTCCTCGAAGTTGCCTTCGAACCATTCGACATGGGCATCGCCCTCAAACGCCAAGATATGCGTGCAAATCCGGTCGAGGAAGAAACGGTCGTGGGAGATGACGACGGCGCAGCCTGCGAAGTCGGTGAGGGCGTCCTCTAAGGCACGCAGGGTCTCGACGTCCAAATCGTTGGTCGGCTCATCGAGCAGCAAGACGTTGCCGCCGGATTTCAACAGGCGAGCGAGGTGGACGCGGTTGCGTTCGCCCCCCGAGAGGATGCCGACTTTTTTCTGTTGGTCGCCGCCTTTGAAGTTGAAGGTCGAACAATAGGCGCGGCCGTTCACTTCGGCGTCGCCGAGTTTGATGATGTCTTGGCCGTCCGCGATGGCTTCGAACACATTGGCTTTGGGATCCAAATCGTCGCGGTTTTGGTCGACGTAGGACAGTTTGACCGTGTCGCCATATTCGACCGTCCCCTCGTCCGGCTGTTCCTGGCCGGTGAGCATTTTGAACAGCGTGGTTTTACCCGCGCCGTTGGGGCCGATGACGCCAACAATGCCGCCGGGCGGCAGGGAGAAGGACAGGTCTTCGACGAGGAGCTTGTCACCCATGTGTTTTTTGAGGCCGTTGACCTCGATCACCTTGGAGCCAAGGCGCGGGCCATTGGGGATGACGATCTGGGCGCGGCCAACTTTTTCGCGCTCGGATTGACCGGCGAGTTCGTTATAGGCGTTGATCCGGGCCTTTTGTTTGGCCTGACGGGCTTTGGCACCTTGGCGAATCCATTCGAGTTCGCGCTCAAGCGTCTTTTGCTTGGATTTGTCCTCGCGGGCCTCTTGCGACAGGCGTTTGGCCTTTTGTTCAAGCCACGCAGAATAGTTGCCCTCGTAGGGGATGCCCGCGCCGCGGTCGAGTTCGAGAATCCAGCCGGTGATGTCGTCCAAGAAATAGCGATCGTGGGTGACGATCAGGATTGTGCCTTTGTAATCAATGAGGTGCTGTTGCAGCCAGGCGATGGTCTCGGCGTCCAAGTGGTTGGTCGGCTCATCGAGGAGCAACATGTCGGGCGCTTCAAGAAGCAGTTTGCACAGCGCGACACGGCGTTTTTCACCGCCCGAAAGAGTGGTGACATCGGCGTCGTCGGGCGGGCAGCGCAGGGCCTCAAGCGAGATGTCGATCTGGCTGTCGAGGTCCCACAGGTTCTGTGCGTCGATCTCGTCTTGCAGCGTGGCCATCTCGTCGGCGGTTTCGTCCGAATAGTTCATCGCCAATTCGTTGTAGCGATCCAGAATGGCCTTTTTCTCCGCCACACCCAGCATCACGTTGCCGCGCACGTCCAATGAGGCGTCAAGTTCCGGCTCCTGCGGCAGATAGCCGACTTTCGCGCCCTCAGCGGCCCAAGCTTCGCCTTGGAAGTCTTTGTCTTGGCCCGCCATGATGCGCATGAGGGTCGATTTACCAGTGCCGTTGACGCCGACCACACCGATTTTCACACCGGGGAGGAAGTTCAGGCGGATGTTTTCAAACACCTTCTTGCCGCCGGGATAGGTCTTGGACACGCCGTCCATGAAATAGACGTATTGATAGGCTGCCATGATACGGGCTCCTTTGGGAGGGAATAGGTTTGGGGTGGTTTAGCGTGGGAGAGGGGGGGATGGGAAGGGGTTAGCCTCTGTCAACTACCGCTTGTGCTTCTGGATGAATTCCTACTTTGTCTACGTGTGACTTTATTAGAGCTCGATTGTCTGCACTAATCTTGCTCCATCCAATCTTCCAGGATTCAGATGCTTCCCAAGAAATGCCATTCTTTTGCTTGTCTCGCACTTGCCCGATCGAGAACTCTACCGCCTCAAGAAAAGTTTTTTCAACTGATTTACAGCGAACATCTACCAAGCTGCCTAAATATATCAACCATCGAGCTAGGTGAGCATATTGATCCCAAGCATCAATCTTGCGTGTCAGTGCCCTCTTTTGTGTAATTATTTTATCAAAACCCTCGACGACCCATTCGTCATCAAGGCTAGCACCAGATGCGCCTAATGACGCGACTATCTCATAAAACGCCTCTTCTTTTTTTAGGCGTTCATCTTTGAAGCTGCGCTTTTCAAGGAAAACTTGTTCGTAGTTTCTCAGGGAGCGTTTGTACCTAGTTTTTGCCTCTGGGAGTTGGTCATTCAATTCTGCAAAGAAGCTTTCAACCTCAGTTTCTTCAATAACTCTGATGCCATAGCAACTATAGTAATAATCAATGATTTCTTGCGGAACTTTCTTTCTCGAGACAAAGAAAATGCTATTGCTTACTTTGTGGTCTCGAACAAAGCCGAGATAGTCGTTTAGTATTGCTTTAAGGTTCGTGTCGCCAAGTGAATACCCAATTATCACCACTGTATTTTCATGCAATAATGTACTTAGTTTACGGGAGTAGTATGTATCTTTTTCCATAAAGCGGAAATAGTCATTTGAAGTCAGCACCATTCTCTCAGCAACATCCACCGAGCCGTGGACATGTAAGACTTTTACCCGGCTATCAGAGCGAGGAATTGGTCTGCCAGGGCAGACACTCTTTACGTCTTCTCCGGCGAGCTCTTCTGCTAGCTTATCGTAATTTGTTGTTACAATGCGGAAATTTTCTTCACTAAAGAACTTGGTAACGTTCGGAAACTTTCTATCTAAGCTCAGCTTTTTGATCAGTATTGCAACGGATGTGTGCAAGGATTGCCTTGTTTTGGCGAGTTCCAGCTGAATGACTTGCGCAATCTCGTCGAGTTGTAGTGATGGTGCGCTTTTGTCATTTGGAAAAATGGATGTTTTAAAGTTTTCATCATGAATGAATTCGTCGCAGACTTGCTTGAGCAGCTCCTCCCACCCGGGAGCTGTGTTGTTCGACAAAGACTTTGAAAACCCAGTCCCAGTAAAGAAGCACAGGCGCTTGGCCGTCGCTGCATAGGCAATTTCAAAATACTCGCTCAATCAAATAACTCCCATAAAATCATAAATTTGATTATCACGCTGAGATTATCGTGATCAAGGTTTGTCATCACAGCCGCTTCTCAAAAAACAAATCCGGGTAGGGATCGTCGTTGAACCGCTCAATCTTGGTCCAGCCGGTGCGGTGGTAGAGGCCCGCGGCTTCTGGCAGGGCGGAGTTGGTGTCCAGCCTCAGCGTGGAGATGCCCAAGGCGCGGGCGTGGGATTCTGCCTCTGACATCAAGCGTTTGGCCAATCCCAACCCGCGCGCGGAAGGGGCGACCCAGAGGCGTTTGATTTCGGCATAGCCTTTGTCGGTGCCTTTCAATCCGACGCAGCCGGAGGGCAGGCCATCGGACATCGCGACCAAGAATGTGCCCCGTGGTGGGCGCATATCGGTGGCGTCTAAAGGCGCGGCTTCAGAGGGATCAAAGCCCATCGAAAAACGCACCGCCAGTTCATTGTAATAAGAGTGCAGGCAGTGGAATGCGGTGGGGTGTTCCGGGTCAATGTCAACGATTTCGATCCGGTCTCGGCCCAAGGCGGAGGCGACCAAATCCATCGCGGCCAAAAGCGCTTCTGGATTGGGGTGGCGGTCGATGAGGGCTTGGGCGCGATCATTGGAAAGGGTTTCATAGGCCTCGTATTCGGCGTGGCCCTTTGGGGTGAAAGTAGCGAAACGACGACGTTTGTCGTGCCTGTCCTCTGAGACATGGATCAGGCCCTCGTCTTCAAGCCCACGCAAAAGGCGACTTAAAAGGCCGGTATCAAGGCCCAAAAAATCGCGAATGTCTGAGATGGATCGCCCTGTCGGTCCAATGGCATTGAGCACACGCGCAGCGCCAAGTGGGCGCCCGCGCCCCAGAAAGCTATGATCCAAAGCGCCAGTTTCTGTGGTGACGGCGCGGTTGAGGCGGCGGATACGGTCGACGGGGGGGAGGGGCATTTTAAAAGCTAACCTTGGTCTGATATTTTTACTGACTTTAGTCAGGTAATTTCGACTGTCAAGTCAGACTGATTGACAGCCGCCTGCCTTCCCGCCATTCAGGACCTCATGCGGTATGACTTGCCATATGCTCGTCCGGGTCAAGTGATTGGCCTGCTCGGGGGATCGTTTGATCCCGCGCATGAAGGCCATGTGCATATCACCAAAATGGCGCTCAAACGGTTCAACTTGGATCGGGTGTGGTGGTTGGTCAGCCCCGGCAACCCTTTGAAACCAAAAGGCCCGGCGGCGATGGAAAAGCGGCTGTCCCATGCCCGCGCCGTGATGGATCACCCGCGTGTTGAGATCACCGCCCTCGAGACCCATACCAAAACACGCTATACTGCCGCCACGCTGGATGCGGTGAAGGCGCTCTATCCCGGAGTGAGTTTCGTCTGGCTGATGGGGGCGGATAATCTTGCCCAATTTCATCTTTGGCAGGATTGGCAAGGTATCATGGCGACAACGCCTGTGGGGGTGATCGCCCGGCCCGGCACGCGCGGCGCGGCGCGGAATTCGGTGGCCGCGCAAACCTTTGAATATGCAAAACTTCCGGCACGGGCGTCGCGGCTTTTGGGGCGGCGTGATGCGCCGTGTTGGTGTTTCATCAACGTACCTATGTCCGATACCTCCTCAAGCGAAATTCGCGCTAAAGGGGATTGGGGCGAGGTTTGAGGCGGCAGTAAGGGCCATAAATGGGCGATTTTGCAACGCCTGACCTTGGTCATGTTTTCCCGTCTTGCCCGGATCGCTACCACAAGGTTAACTCCAGCCTATTACGGGAGATTGGGCATGAGTGTGAACAGACGTGCGATACTTGGGCTGCTTTTGGGCGGTGTGGCCGGGGCGGCGTTTGGGCAAGAGACAATGGTTTCACCGATTCCGAAACCACGTCCGCGTGATCTTCATAAACAGGATCTTCCATCTGGTGATACGCTTGTTGATCGGGCGGGCCTGTCGGGGGAGGTTGCCTTTGCCGTGGCGCATGTGGCGCAAGGAGAGATGTTAGAGGTCCGTGGCCCGCTTTTGCGTTTACCTCCGGCCTCTGTGGCGAAAACGGTGACGAGCCTTTATGCGCTGGAACATCTGGGGCCGGATTTTCGGTTTGTCACACGGGTTTTGGCGACAGGTCCGATCAGCAATGGCGTGATGCAGGGCGATCTTGTTTTGATTGGCAGTGGCGATCCGACTTTGGACACCGATGCGCTGGCTCGGCTGGCGAGCCAGCTTCGTGATGCGGGGGTTTCGGGCGTGTCTGGGCGGTTTCTGGTCCATGACAGCGCCTTGCCTCGGATTGAACAGATCGACGGGGCGCAGACCGAATATGCGGGTTACAACCCGGCCATTACCGGGCTGAATTTGAATTACAATCGGGTGCATTTCGAGTGGCGGCGTCAGGGCGAGGAGTACAGCCTGAAAATGGACGCGCGGGCCGAAAAATTTGCCCCGGACGTGCGCATTGCCCATATGCGGATCACGCAGCGCGACCGGCCGGTGTTTGATCACGAGCCGGGGCAGGGGCGGGATGAATGGACGGTGGCGCGCTCGGCACTTGGGGCGGGGGGGGCGCGGTGGTTGCCGGTGCGTTTGCCGACGCTTTATGCGGGCGAAGTGTTTCAAACGGTTGCCGCGCAGCTTGGCCTGCGATTGCCACAGGCGCAGCTGGCAAATACTGTCCCCGAAGCGGCTGAGATTGCCCGCCTTGAGAGTGCGCCTATGAGTTTGATTGTAAAGGATATGTTGAAATATTCGACCAATTTGACAGCGGAGGTTTTGGGGCTTTTGACCACACAGGCACGCGGGGTGAACCCCGTGTCATTGCACGCCTCGGCGCAGGCGATGACCGACTGGGCACGGGCACGATTTGGCTTGCGGCATATGTCTTTTGTCGATCACTCTGGTCTTGGCGGAGCCTCAAAAATATCCGTGTCTGATATGGTGCATATGCTAACGACGCCGGGGGTTGAGGCAACGCTTGCGCCACTTTTGAAGCCGATCCCGATCAAGGATGCAAAGGGCGAGGTGATCAAAGATGCGCCGGCATCGGTGGTGGCCAAAACCGGGACGCTGGATTTTGTGTCGACATTGGCCGGATATCTTGAGGCGCCGGGGGGCACACGGATGGCCTTTGCCATTTTTGCCGCAGACGTGCCAAAGCGTGAGGCGGCAAAACTGTCAGGTGAGGAAGTGCCTCAGGGGGCGAGGAGCTTCAATGCGGGGGCAAAGAAACTACAACAGTCGCTGATTGCACGCTGGGCAACCGCGTATCAGAGTTAAGCTGTCAGAAGCTCAGAAGAGACGGTTTAGGGGTTTTCCGCCTCATGCACGACAGCATAACGCGCCCGAGCACCACGTTCGATGGCGGCGGCATGCAGACGGTCGATGGTGAGTTCGTAGCGGATTTCTTCCAAAAGGCGCAACTCAGCCTCATAGGTGTGCCCGTCCGCAGCAGCCACATCACAGGCCAAAGCATAAGCGGTTTCAAACAGATAGCCCGGAAGATTGTCGCGGATCAGGCCGAAGAGCGCGTCAAGGCCGTCTTCTTCGGAGAAGAGATCAAAGACGGTCGAGGAGACCACTTTGATCCGGTCTGGATCATAATCGGCAAAGATCGGCAGGTGGTTGACGATGTTCTCGATCGTGACCAATTCCGCCGTGCGGATGTTTTCGTCAGACATGGATTGCGCAATCATGACAGCGACGAGGCAGTCTTGTGGCGTGAGGGAATGGGGCATATCGGTCATCGGATCGGTCTTTTCATAGGAGCCTAAAGGCAGTTGACCGAAGGATAGGCGGGGCGTTGGGTGGGGGCAAGTCTTGTTCTGACCGGGCAGGATGTGGTGAGCGAAAATCCAGAGGATGAGGCTGCAAGAGAGCCAGTAATTCTTGACCCTTGGCGTGACTGGCAATAGACGACGAGTTTGCGGGTGGCCTCTGCGCCAAAGCCCCAAGCCAAATGATATAAGGATTGTCCCCATGACTGACCTGCGTGACGCTGGTATGAGTTCGAAAGCCTGGCCCTTTGAAGAGGCGCGCAAGGTGCTCAAGCGCTATGAGCAGTCCAAGGACAAGAAGGGCTTTGTGTTGTTTGAGACCGGCTACGGCCCGTCTGGCCTACCGCATATCGGTACTTTTGGCGAGGTCTTGCGCACCACGATGATCCGCCGCGCCTTTGAGGTGATTTCTGACGTTCCGACCCGGTTGATTTGTTTTTCTGACGATATGGACGGGATGCGCAAAGTGCCGGGCAATGTGCCAAACCAAGAGATGCTGAAAGAGAACGCGCAGCGGCCGTTGACCTCGGTGCCGGACCCGTTTGGCGAGTTTGAGAGCTTTGGCCACCACAACAACGCGATGTTGCGGCGGTTTCTGGACACGTTTGGCTTTGAGTATGAGTTTTATTCGGCCACGGAGTTCTATGCCTCCGGTCAATTTGACGAGGTGCTCAAGCGCGCCGTCGACAAATATGATGAGGTGATGGCGGTGATGTTGAAATCGCTGCGGGATGAGCGTGCGGCGAGCTATTCGATTTTCTTGCCGATCCACCCGGAGACCGGGCGGGTGCTTTATGTGCCGATGAAATCGGTCAACCGCGATGAGTACACCATCACCTTTGACGACGAAGAGGGGCGCGAGTGGACCTTGCCGGTCACGGGCGGCACCGTGAAATTACAGTGGAAACCGGACTTTGGTGCGCGCTGGGCAGCGCTCGGCGTGGACTTTGAAATGTATGGCAAAGATCACAGCACCAACACGCCGATTTATGACCGGATTTGTGAGATTTTGGGCGGCAAAAAGCCGGAGCACTTTACGTATGAATTGTTCTTGGACTCAAGTGGTCAGAAAATTTCGAAATCGTCGGGCAATGGTCTGACGATTGATGAATGGCTGAGCTATGCGTCGACCGAAAGCCTGTCCTATTTCATGTATCAAAAACCCAAAACCGCGAAACGGATGCATTTTGATGTGATCCCTCGGGCGATGGATGAGTATCACCAACAGCTCCGCGCCTATGCCAAACAGGACGTCACCCAACGCGCCAACAACCCGGTGTTTCACATCCATGGGGCGGCTGTGCCGGCCTCCGATATGGTCGTGCCGTTTACCATGTTGCTCAACCTCGCTTCTGTGGCGGGGGCTGAGGACAAGGATCAGCTTTGGGGCTATATCAAACGCTATGCACCAGAGGCGACGGCTGAAACCCACCCGCAATTGGATGCGGCGGCGGGGTATGCGGTGCGCTACTACAATGACTTTGTGAAGCCCGAAAAGACCTTCCGTGCGCCGACTGAGCAAGAGCGGGCGGCGATGACAGATTTGATGGCGGCCTTTGGTTCGGCCGAGGCGGCATTGGCCGAGATCGCCAAGAAAAACGCGGCGGATGGCGTAGAGGATGCTCTGCCTGTGGCGGATTTCACCGACGGGGATTTCTTGCAATCGGTGGTGTTTGCGGTCGGTAAGAACCACGAGTTTGACAACCTGCGCAATTGGTTCAAGGCGCTTTATGAGGTGCTTTTGGGTCAATCCGAAGGCCCGCGCTTTGGCTCTTTTGCGGCTCTTTACGGCGTCAATGAAACCATTGACCTGATCGCAAAAGGCTTGGCGGGCGAGCTGGCCTAAAGCGTCACGCCTTTCACCTGAGACAGAGGAAAGGCGGAACGCTTTATGCCACAACAATTGACGTAAATGTGATCCAACCCTTCGTCTGGCTGCGTAAGATTAGCAGACAGACGGAGGGTTTTTACATGTTTAAAGCACTGATCACCGCAACAGTTCTGAGCCTTGCCCCGCTTGGGGCTGTGGCCGATGAGATGACGGATGTGATTTCTGACCAGCTACAGGCGTTTCAAAAGCGTGATGTAGGGACGGCGTGGGGCTACGCCAGTCCAATGATTCAAGGCCAGTTTTTTGACCCGCGCAGTTTTGCTCATATCGTTGAACAGGGGTATGGCCCGATTTGGAACAATGCCACCGCGAGGTTTGGCATGAGCATGGCGCAAGACGGGCGAGTGCTTCAGACGGTGATTGTCACCGATCAGGCGGGTCAAACGCAGGTCTATGAATACGACATGATTGAAACGGACGCCGGTTGGAAGGTCAACGGCGTGCGTCCGATTGAAATGCCGGATGTTGCCGTGTGACAGAGGGCGCGCGTTGCGCAGGGCCGCATTGAGCCGCGCGCAGGGTTAACAGCGGGGTTAACTTCGCTGCTGTAGAGCTTTCACATCTCGGGTCATGCGCCCGGATTTTCCATGACGAGAAACCATGAAAGAGCGTGCCGCACCGTGAGGGTTCGGCGGGCACCGGTCGCGCATGTATTGAAAGATGTGAAAGGGGTTCGGATGAACAAGGCCATTACTGACGGGCTGGCGCTGATGCCGCCAGCTTTTGCGAACGGTTTAAGCGTTTGGTCCAGCGAGAACGGCACGCCGGGCTCGGCGACCTATGATGGGGCCGCAAACGCGGCGTTGGTCGCAGCGGACGCGGATTTCGGCGGCTGTCTGGAAATCGTCAAAAACACCACGACAACGAAGTTGCGCTACATGGGCGAAACCCCGCTTTTGCCGGGGATGTATCTTCAGATCACCGCAAAAGTGAAAGCGATTTCAGGCAACTTGCCCTCGGTGCGGATTGCGGGCTGGGCGGGGAACAGCAGCTTTGCCCATGTGGCAGGGGTGACGGAAATTGGCACCGAGGTGCCGCTGACCGCCTATGGCGAAGTGGTCGAAGTGACCGCGATTGTTGGTTCGGGTGCACGCGGTGGCGTGGACATGCCTTGGGGGCTTGATGCGGTTTACGGTCACTTTGGTTTGGATCTGACGGGCGCCAATGGCGGCACGGTTCGGATTGAGGACATCGTGATCGAGGATGTCACCTCCTATTTCCTCGGCGACAGCTCTGGGCGCATCGACATTCGTGATTTTGGTGCAGTGGGGGACGGTGTGACCGATTGCAAAGCTGCTTTTGATGCTGCGGATGTGGCGGCAGACGGACGCCAGATTCTTGTGCCGGAGGGGGTGTATTACATCTCCGATACGGTTTCGATGATCAATGAAGTTGTGTTTGATGGCACGGTCACGATGCCAGATGCGGCGCGTCTCACCCTGCGTCATGGGTTTCACCTCAACACCTATATTGATGCGTTTGGCGATGAGGTTTTGGGATTTAAAAAGGCGATTCAGGCGCTGTTTTACTATTCCGATCATGACAGTCTTGATATGTGTGGTCGCCGCGTTGAATTGGATCAACCCATTGACGTCGCATATGTTTCTGGCGCGACGAAGTTGGAAGTACGACGTGTGATCCGCAATGGCCAGATCAATGTCCAAGCCTCAAGCAATTGGGATGTGGAGGTGATGACATCCTCCGGCAGCTACAATGCGGCCTCTCCGCGGCAAATGACGAATGTGACCAATATCGCCAATGTTCAGGTCGGCAGCCTTGTGACGGGGACGGGTGTGGGGCGCGAGGTCTATGTTGAAGCGGTCAATGTTGGAGCGCAAACGTTGAGCCTGAGCCAGCCACTCTACGCGCCGAATGCCACCCAAACCTACACGTTCACGCGGTTTAAATATGTGTTGGATTTTTCGGGCCTGTCGAAACTGTCCCAGTTTCAGCTTTCCGATGTGGAATTTCTGTGCAACGGCCGTGCATCGGCGGTGATGCTTGCTCCTTCTGGCAGCAATTTCCAACTGCGTGATTGTCATATCAAATCGCCGTTGAACCGAGGCGTGACCTCCATTGGCGGCGGCTGTCAGGATCTTCACATTGACCGTTGTTCTTTCGTGTCCAACGAGCAAAGCGTTCGGGCAGAGGACCGTCAGTCGATTGCGTTTAACGTCAATGCCAATGACTCCAAAATTCGTGAAAACCGCTTTCAACGCTTTGGTCACACGGGCATCGTGTATGGCAACGGTCATATGTTTATTGGCAACCACTGGTTTCAAGGCGATGATGACACAGACAGTCCGCGCATGGCTGGATTGGTCTTTACCTATCCGAATGTGAAATCCATCATCACCGGGAATTACCTTGATAATTCGTTCATCGAAATGACGAATGAACATGATCCACGCCCGGAGTTTAATTCCGAATTCTCCTTTGGCGGGTTAACGATCACGGGCAATATTTTCACCGTCAATGACAGTGCAAGTTGGTTCGCATGGATTGTGGTTAAGCCCTATGGTCCGGGCCATTTCATCCAAGGCCTATCGGTTCAGAACAACACCTTTAAGGCGATGAATGGCTACATTGATCGGGTCGATAAGGTCGATACGACCTTTGCTGATCTGGAATATAACTCGATGCGCAATATCACCTTTGAGGGCAATACGTTCAATGGGGTGAGCCAGAACACCATCAACCCTGCGTCGCTTGAATTTACCCAAGCCACGGCGGCGACCAACTGGGTGTTGGACCCGTCAGCCTATTTGCCATTCAATGGCTGGGCGCGGGTGGTTGAAAGTCTTGTGTTCCGCAATGCAGTGACCGATGCGTCGGGGACGACGGTGTTCCATACCCCCTATGCGACGGTCAACTACGGCTCTTCGTCCAATCAGATCCGTTTGACTTTTCCGGAGGCGACGAAGGGCACAGTGAACATGATCGTGCGCATGGATCGCCCAATTTAGGCGAAAAGATCTAAGGTGAAGAGGACCGGGCGGCTGAGGCTGCCCGGTTTTTATGACTGCGTCGGGATGAGATCGGCGGCGGTCAATTTATAGGCTTTGCCAAAGCCGCCATTCAGATCGGCAGTGAGCGGAGTGAAAGTGACAAAGGAAAAATCGGCAAAATCGACGTAGAGTGCTGATTTCGGGTGATGGCTCAACCATGCGGTGCGCAGAGCGCCGTGGCGGGGATCATCGCGGGTTACAAAATCTGCGTCAACACGGGCGGAGAGGCGCGGAAAGGCCAAAGGGTCACCTTTGCCCGGCGCTTCACCCAGCAAAAGCCCGGCACGGGTATCGGCCCTGAGCGCCTGGGTGTGGGCCGACAGATCCGAGATCAACGTCATCCAAGTGCCATCCTGCGCCAAGCCAAAGGCGATGCGTGTGACATGCGGTGCCCCGGTGGTTGGGTCAAGCACAGCCATGGCGGCAAGCCGCGACGCGGTAATCACGTCCTGCGCCAAGGCGCGCGCTGTGTCATCGGTGTTCCGAATGGGCGAGGTGGTTTCTTGTGTCATACCCCTGTTTAGCCTCTAACCGCCCCGTCGCCAATCTTGAAGGACGCAGAGGCGGAGATTTCGTGTCTTAGGCCGCCTGTTGAGCGGCAGGTTCAGAAACGATCCGGTATCCCAGCCCCCAAACCGTCTGCACCATCTCCGGGTTGCCGCCGTTCAGCTCGATCTGGTGGCGGATACGGCTGAGATAGACGTTGATGATCCGGGCGTCGGGTTCATCATCCCACGCATAGAGGTGGTTCATAAACGCCTCGCGCGTCACCAACCGTTCGCGATGCAGGGACAGCATTTCAAGGATCTCATATTCTTTGCGCGTCAGATGCAACGCCCGACCATTCAGAGTTGCGATGCCGTGATGGCTGTCGAGGGTCAGAGGCCCAATGATCAGGTCTTTGCTGGCATAGCCAGCCGTCCGGCGCACGGCGGCTTTGATTTGTGCGGCAAGGGCTGCGGCATTTACCGGACCGTAAATCACATCATCCGCACCCATCGCGTAGGCCTTTTTGCGCATCTCCCAACTCTCGGTTTCGGTCAAAACATAGATCGGGATCAAAGGATTGCGCTGGCGCACATGCTCAATCAATTTACACCCGTCCATATCCGGCATGTCAAGATCGAGCACGATGGCGCTTTGTTCGCCAAATTCGGCAAAATCCATCATGTCGCGCCCGTCATTGACCCGCGTCACCAAAAGCCCCGCATCCGCGAGCCCCGCAGCGGCTGTCATGGAATTCCAGTTTGTTTCAGAGAGAAGCACACGCATAATCGACCCTTTTGTTATGCGCCGCCCTTTGGTTTTCGGGGGCGCAGTTGGGTCCGTTCTGGACGGCTGAGGCGGCCGTTTTGGCGCGCTGGTGTGAGGTTGATCTAATTTTAGCTAATTTGGATGGGGTCTTGGCAAGGATTTGTTATGGTTAATGCCTGAAAAGAAAAGAAAATCCGAAAAAATATCGCGCGCAGAAAAGAATGAGGCGCAGGTGAGGCAAGAGGATGAAAGCTGTGAGGAAAATGGTCCAAAAACTGTGGTTAATCGGGCCAAACGGGCGTTGCAAAATGCGATGCCCACAGTTTCAGACTACCCCCTGTGCATCATGATTCTCCACAGCTCTGTTGCTAAAACCTGATACATTCGTGTTAGGCTATATCAGATCGCAGCGACAGATCAGGGAGGATCCAATGCCAACGATTTCCAAAGACAATGCCTGCCAGACAGTCTTGACCACATTTGAAACCACGCCCGGTTCGGCACAGGACCTGATGGAGGCGCTTCAATCCGCCTATGCGGAGGTGATTTCCAAACAGCCGGGATTCATTTCGGCGGCGCTTCATATCAATGACGCCCAAACCCGGATCGCCAATTATTCGCAATGGACCAAGCGCGAGGATTATCAGGCGATGTTGCGCACCGACGAGATGCGCAAACGCAACCGGGTGATCAATGGCATGTGCAAGACATTTGAACCCGTCATGTATGAAGTAGAAGGAATTTATTAATGCGTTTGGCAATACTCATGACTTTGATGGCCGGAGCGGCGTTCGCGGACCCGGTCGGGATCACTCCCGATACGATGGCGGTCACGGTCGAGACCCCCACCGGCCCAATGGAGATTTCGCGCGTTCAGGACAATGCCAATGAACTCTCCGGCACATGGGCGCAGACCTCGCGGCCTTGCCCGAATTTCTGCATTCAACCGATGGCCCCCGCACCGGGCGTGACCACCATCGGCGAGTTGGAACTTATGGCAATGTTGCAGGACCCGAATGCCATGGTGCTCGACAGCCGGGTCAAACCCGATTTTGACGGCGGCGCCATTCCGGGCGCAGTGCATATGCCTTACACGGAGGCGGCGGATCGGCTGGGTGAGCTGGGCTGTGAACCGGATTTCGAAGGCTTCATTTGCGACGGCGACCAAGTCAAAACCGTCGCGCTCTATTGCAACGGCCCATGGTGCGGCCAATCCCCCACGGCTGCGCACCGCATGATCGAAGCAGGCTTTCCGGCGGAAAAGATTTTCTACTACCGCGGCGGCATGCAGGTCTGGCGAATGCTGGGGCTGACGGTGACGGGCGGGTAAGTTCTACCTGTAGAGTTCGGCCAATCGGACATGCTTTGGCGTGTCCGAACGCGCCCGACCCGCCCCTTAGTGCTGAAAGCACGCCTTGGCGTGACGGCGGGCGCGTTTCACACACCAGCCCTCGGGCCGGGCGCTTTGGCTTACCAGACGATATCTATGGTTTGACCGTTAGAGTGCTTGCACACGCCGACGCCCCCTGATGCTGTGATGAGCATAGAATCTGCGTAGCGCATCTGACAATTCAATGAGCTACCTTGGTCGCCAAGTAATACTGCTATGACTTTATTCGTGCCGCCGCTGCCGTAAATCGGAGTCATATCTGGGCCCCATGCAGTATACGTAGTGGCTCCATCTGGAACAGCTTTCCCAGAAAAGTTTTCAGTACCGATTTGAGTGGTGTAACTGGTAAAACCCATGTCTTCTTCAAAGTTTATTTGAACTTTCTCCCCAGTGCCGCGCACTTGGCCAGTCATTGTACCACTACAGGCGGTGAGTATTGTTAGCGCGAGAATAGATAGATAACGCATAAAGCCCCCGTTTCATCAAATGCAGGTATATTTGCGTTAAACGCACAAGCTTTGCAACTTAGTCTCTCACCGCTTCCGCCCCCGCCCAGCATTCCCCCCACGCATCCCACCACGTCCCGCCGTACTCCGACCACTCGCCGCTTTCGCGCTGACGACGGCCTCGTCGACCGCAGATTGCCGCGCCATCGGGTCGTCGTGCAGCACCAGATCGACGGTTTCCAGACGTTTGATCTCGTCGCGCAGACGCGCCGCTTCTTCGAATTCCAAATTCTCCGCCGCCTTGCGCATGTCGGTTTTCAGCCCGTCCAACACCGCCTGCAAATTCTGTCCGGCCTGCGCTTTGTCCACCGTCGCGGTGACGCGGTTCATGTCCACATCGCCTTTGTACAGCCCGGCCAAAATATCCTCGACGTTCTTTTTGACCGTCGCGGGGGTGATGCCGTGGGCCTTGTTATAAGCGATCTGTTTGTCGCGCCGCCGTTCGGTTTCCCCCATGGCGCGTTCCATCGAGCCGGTGATTTTGTCAGCGTAGAGGATCACCCGCCCCTCAACGTTGCGCGCGGCGCGGCCGATGGTTTGGATGAGGGAGGTTTCCGAGCGCAAAAAGCCCTCTTTGTCGGCGTCCAAAATGGCCACAAGCCCACATTCCGGGATGTCCAAGCCCTCGCGCAACAGGTTGATCCCGATCAGCACGTCAAACGCCCCAAGCCGCAGATCGCGCAGAATTTCGATCCGTTCAATCGTATCAATTTCCGAGTGCATATAGCGCACGCGAACGCCCTGGTCGTGCAGATATTCGGTCAGGTCCTCGGCCATGCGTTTGGTCAGCGTTGTGACCAAAACCCGGTTGCCCTTGGCCGCTTGGCGTTTGGCCTCATGCATCAAATCGTCGACCTGCGTGTCCACCGGACGGATCTCGATCACCGGGTCCAAAAGCCCGGTGGGGCGAATGATTTGTTCGACAAATACGCCGCCCGATTGCTCCAATTCCCAATCTTTCGGGGTTGCGGACACAAACACAGATTGCGGTCGCATCGCGTCCCATTCCTCGAATTTCAGCGGCCGGTTGTCCATACAGGACGGCAGGCGAAAGCCATGTTCGGCCAACGTCATTTTGCGCCGAAAGTCACCGCGATACATACCGCCGATTTGCGGCACGGAGACGTGGGACTCATCAGCAAACACGATGGCGTTGTCGGGGATAAATTCGAACAGGGTGGGGGGCGGCTCGCCCGGCGCGCGGCCCGTCAGATAGCGCGAATAGTTCTCGATCCCGTTGCAAAACCCCGAGGCTTCCAACATCTCAAGGTCGAAATTGGTGCGCTGCTCCAACCGCTGCGCCTCCAAGAGTTTGCCCTCATTGTTGAACTGGTCGAGCCGGACCCGCAGCTCTTTTTTGATGCCTTGGATCGCCTGTTTGATCGTCGGTTTCGGCGTCACATAATGCGAATTGGCGTAGACGCGGATCTGCTCAAAGCTATCGGTTTTCTTGCCAGTGAGCGGATCAAACTCGGTGATCGCCTCCAATTCTTCGCCAAAAAACGACAGTTTCCATGCCCGATCGTCCAAGTGGGCGGGCCAAATCTCAAGACTGTCACCGCGCACACGAAACGAGCCGCGCTCAAACGCCTGATCGTTGCGGCGGTATTGTTGTTCGACCAAATCGCCCATGATCTGACGCTGATCATATTCTTTGCCGACCTCCAAATCCATCGTCATTGCCATGTAAAGCTCTGGCGACCCGAGACCGTAAATGCAGGACACGGAGGCCACGATGATCACATCGTCGCGCTCCAAAAGCGCGCGCGTTGCGGCGTGGCGCATGCGGTCGATCTGTTCGTTGATCTGGCTTTCTTTTTCGATGAACGTGTCGGAGCGCGCGACATAGGCTTCGGGTTGGTAATAGTCATAGTAGGAGACGAAATATTCGACGGCGTTTTCGGGGAAAAAACCTTTGAATTCGCCGTAAAGCTGGGCGGCGAGGGTTTTATTTGGAGCCAAGATGATCGCCGGTCGTTGCGTCGCCTCGATCACTTTCGCCATGGTAAAGGTCTTGCCCGTGCCCGTCGCGCCCAAAAGCACCTGATCGCGGTCGCCCGCCTCCAGTCCGCTTGAGAGCTCTTTGATCGCTGTCGGTTGGTCCCCCGAGGGTTCGAACTCGCTGTGCAACACAAACCGTTTGCCGCCTTCCAATTTTGGGCGCAGTTTTAAGTCCGGGTGCGGGCTGTGCAGGATTGGCGTGTCCATCGGCATTGGGCAGAACTCCTTGGCGTCCATTCCGGTTTCGAGAGCGTTGCGAAGCGCTTTATGGGCATAGATGATCCCTTTTTGTTCACCTTTCAAGTCTCGCAGGGCCGAACGGCGGGTTTTGCCTGGCTCTATGGGAAGGTTAATAAATGGTTACCACTTTAACGCGATTTTTATGATTTTAAAAACAACTTTAAGAATATTAATCCTTGCGCAGGGCCGGTGCGGATTCTAGTCTGATCTTGCAAGCAGCAGAACAGACTGTCCCGGCCTTGGGTGCACCACCCACCCCACCCCTCGCTCTCCACCCTTGGCCGGGCAGTCACCCCTCCAAGCCCGTCCTCTTTGTCTCTAAGTGGGCGGGTTTTGCTTGAACCCGGCACAACTTCTCCGCTTGGATGTTCCCGCATGCCGATCTCGGTGGTGACAAATGCGCGAAGGGCTTGAAACAGCGCACGGAAACGGGGATAAGGCATCAAGGCAAAAAGGAGTCTCTCGATGCGCGCTCGTATCTATCAGCCCGCCCGAAATGCGATGCAATCCGGGCAAGGTAAGACCAAACATTGGCTTCTCGATTACGCGCCCGCAGCTGCGCGCGACATCGACCCGTTGATGGGCTGGACCTCGTCAAGTGATACTCAGACCCAAGTGCGCATGAGCTTTGACAGCAAAGAGGCCGCCATCGCCTACGCAGATCAGCACGGTCTCGATTATGTCGTGCAAGAGCCCAAAACCCGCGCGCCTGTCGTGCGTCCCGGCGGCTATGGCGAAAACTTCGCAACCAACCGCCGCGAGCCTTGGTCGCACTGATCCGCGATATTGATGCGACTTTCAAAGCGCGGACACTCACGCCGCGCTTTTGTGACCTCATTTCTTTGGCCCATGGCCAGATGCGGTCCCTTAGCTCAACTGGATAGAGCAGCTGACTTCTAATCAGCAGGTTTGGGGTTCGAGTCCTCAAGGGATCGCCAATTTTATTATTTAAAACAATAGCATAGCGGATTTTTCGCAGTGTGAAGCTTGGGCGAAAATTTTACCGGAAGCAATCCGGAAGCACTGTACCAAAGAAAACTGTACCAAAGAAAATGGTGTGATTTCGGGTAACAGGTGAACGGGGCTATCGGCCTTTTGCCAAGATGGTCATTGCTGCGGCGTAGCTTTGCCAAAGCGGTATTTCGTCCCCCTGCGCAGCATCATCAAGCAGGCCAAACTTGGCTATGCGTATTCTCCGGGCTTCGCCGTGCCAAACAAACAGTGCTCATTTAACGGCAGAATATCCGGACATCATTGTTCGGCCCCTATAGGGCAGAAATCTTGGTTCAATGGCTGCGCTGCATTGACCGGAAAGTTGCTCGGATACACGGAACAACCTTCCACATATTTAAACATTACAAGTAATCAGAACTGCATGTTGTAACCCAAGCTCACCCCGAAACTTTCAAATCCACCGGCACCGATGCCGTCGTAGAAGGTCGCGGCGTTGAACGTTCGGGTGGCGGACAACATGCGGTTCACCCCCAACTCGACCCGCATGCGACCGCCTTCGTAATCTGGCGAAACCGTGGAGGCAAATCCGCTGCCGCCGGTCTGCGACCAGATGCCAGACACCCCGCCCAACAGCGTAAGCTCACCCGAGCTCACCGGAATGTCCCGTTTGAAATCCAGACCGATTTCGATCTGCCCAAGGTTGATGTCCTGTCCGGGAATGGTGTTGCCCAGACTGTCGACATAGCTGTGCTGGTCGTCCGCCACATAAGATGCATCGAAGAACGGATACAGGGTTGTGGTTGACCCATACGCATACTCGCCTGTCACTTTGAACTGCGCCAGCACGCGAGTGGTGTCGAAGTCGTCTTCGTAGGTTCCGAATGGAGAGATCGTATTGCTGGTCTCGCCGTACAAAAGCCGTCCTTCGAAATAGAGCGGTTGCCCGGCGCTTTTGGCGACGAAATAGGGGCCGACCATCCAACCTGTGCCGTCGACTGAGGCGTTGCCGGTGTCTTCTGACAGATGGTCAAACTGCAGCATCGCACCGAGCAACAGGTTTTCGTTCACTTTCCGGTGGCTGCCCAAGGCACCAAACATATAACGGCTCTTGCTGGTTGTGTTTGACGACCAGGATCCCTGGGCCCGTATCCAGATCGGATCGTCCGGGTTGCTGGCAAAGTTGAACTGGCCCTGACCACGGGTGACATTCACATCGAACTCTCCCTGTGCCTGCCCCGACAGGAACCCAGTCAGACCGGGTTGGCTGCGGATCAGTTGGTTCGCCCGGGTCTGTATGAACGACGCAATCAATTCTTGCGTTTGCTCTACAGTGACATCAGCAATATTGACGGAATTAGATGCGAGGTTCCCGTTGTTACCGGCATCGACAGCGGCATCCGCTGGAACAACAAGGGTGATGGCACCGCTGCCAGCCGCTGTCAGATGCGCCTGATAGACCGCACCACTGCCTGCGAGGCTGCTGACGGTCGCATTCGATGTCGTGATATCTGTACTTTCAAAGCCTGTTACGTCTTCTGAAAAGATGATTGTTACCGTGAATGATGTCGTGGCGTTTACCGTAGTCGGCGCGCCGGTGATGTTGACCGTCGGCGCGGTGCCGTCAAACGTCGCCGTCACCTCGTTCGAGGCC
>TARA_R110001583_G_scaffold26509_6_pt1 | contig 20750 bp, 20 predicted proteins | sample TARA_R110001583 | Tara Oceans TARA_R110001583 (sample SAMEA4398432) | marine metagenome | biome: Polar Biome; feature: [MES] marine water layer (ENVO:01000295) within the mesopelagic zone...; material: water (ENVO:00002006), including particulate matter (ENVO:01000060) such as...... | reverse complement strand
GGGTTTTCCGCATTAGGATTTAATTCAGGTTTAAGACCATTATTTGTTTTGTAAGTATCCGAGGTAGGGTTATCAATCAGACGTATAGGTTGGTCAGGAAACTCTGAGTTTGTATTAGTTAAACCCCAAATTGTTCCATCATCAGAAAGGATTTCATCCTCAAACTTATCTGAAAATCTTGCTCTAAGGTCTTCAACTCTAAGTCTATCAGGTTCAGGTAAGCGGTCAACCATTAATGTTGGCATCTGACCTTCATCACCTAAATTGTAACCATGTTCATGTTCAGGGTCCTGTCCTAATACATTTGGGTTTACATCTGCATCACCTTTATCTTCTGGGTGCATCCTATCGTACCAATTATCATCAGAAGTTTCGAAGTCATAATTATCAGGGTCAGGGTAATCTTGTCGGATTTGGTCAGCCTGGTCTCTAGGCATTGAATGCACTTGACCTTTTTGTGAGCCCCAGTAAAGATTATCGTTATCTTGTGGCGAGTAAACTTGATAAGGACTTTGAGTACCTGTCGCTCCTCCCGCTGCAATTTTGTCACTAATAGAACCCTCTAAATCCTCTTCCTGCCACTGCTCAGGGTTTTGAACAGACTGAAGCCAGCGCCGTTTTGCGTCTTGCTCCTCTTCAGGGGATTGGAAGTTTGCAACTTCCTTAAGTAATTGAAATAGGCTTAGAGGTGGAGTCATTCGTTAAAGTTCGGTCAGTGATATATTTATCAAGTTTGCCTTCTTGTAGTTTAGAAAAAAAGTCAGAAGGGTCAGGTAATTCCTGAATACATTGTTCACATATATAGTCAATAAAGTATCCAGGGGAGGGTTGCATTGGTGTGTCGTGGGTAGGGCAGGTTGAATTATAATCGCTCATATTAGTAATTATAGTAAAAAATACTAAGAGGAGAATTTATTCTCCCCTTAGTATATACATTTCTATGAAATAAAATTAGAATTTTATGAGCCGTCTTCGAGACCTGCTTCTTGTGTTACAAAGTCAAAACGAAGGGTAACGTCAATAGTGTGGAAGTTGTTCTCACCGTAAGTGAAATCGTTTATTTTCCATACTTTAGGGTATGCTCCAAAAAGATGAATATGTTTCACAGGGAAACCAGTGTTATCCAATTGGAATATTTTAATATTACGTTTAAACTCACCTTTACCTTGTAGCATTTCAGGTGTGAATACACCATGGACAGGGTCATATACAGTTGAGAACCAATCGAACAATTGTTCAGCTAATTGACCTTCTACTAAGTTATCAAAAGTAATTGTAACTTCTTCAGGTGCAACAAGACCAGGGTAGTAGTATCTGTCGTTAACTCTGTGAGCTACGATGTCTTCTGATTGCATTTGAATTGGTGTAACTGATTTTGCAGCTAAAGTTAATACAGAATTGTCACCTGATTGCCCTGTTTCAATTTCAACTTCCCATTGGTATTGACGGTAGGACTCAAGTGAATGAGATAAACCAGGTGATTTGCCTAGTATGAGTGTACGGTTTGTTTGTGTTGCGTAGTATGAATTTGCCATTAGATTGGACTCCTATAATTATATAGCGTTAAGAAATATATCCTACACTCTTTGTTACTGAGCGTGGTTTTTGGGGACGGTTAGTATAAATACGTCCTTGTGATTTTAGTTTACGAGCTAGTTTTTTAATTCCTTCGCCCTGTTGAATTTTTGTCATGATTTTAGATTTATCTCCCCCGGTATTATGACTGTTCTTGTACATCCTTCGTACAATAGTGTCAACTTTATCGTCTAAATCTTCAATGTACTTCTTTTGAGTTTCAGTTAAGATTTGGGAGGAGATATTTCTAATTTTCATTATACAGAAGTAGTTTGACTAGTAAGGTTTACTTCGAAAACAATGATTTCAGCAGTTTTCGTAGGTTTAATTCTTACTTGACACCAAAGTTCGTTCCTATCGATACGTGCAGGCGTATTAGTTGATGCATCACAAACTACTTTAAAGTTTACAATACCTCTACGGCGCATAATATCATTTAGTAAAGGATTTATAGCTCCAACTACTCTACCCCATGTCATAGGGTCGTTTGGTTCAAACACAAAGCTTTGAGTTGCGGCTAGAATCATTTTACGAAGAAGAATCATCATACGTCTAACGTTTACCCTGTCTAAAGAACTTGGAGTTCGTTGAGTAGTACGTTGACCGTAGATAACAATACCATCAGGATTGAACTTGGCGATTGGGTTAATTACATTTCCTGCAGAGTATAGAGTTCCTCTATCCCCAGCATTCAAAACATATTGAACGTCCAATGGTTTAGTTAAGCGACCTCTAGTAACACCGGCAGGAGCGAACCAAGGGTCAGCTGCTGCATCTGTATTTGCCATAGTTGCGATAGCATAAACGTCAGGAGAAACATAATTTGTTACACCTGTGTAACCGTTAAAGACTTGAAGCCAAGGGTAGTAAATTGCAGCGTATGATGAATTAATAGAAGCACTTCTTGTACTTCTTAAACCATTGTGCCAGTCAGCAGCTTCTTGTGGTTTTAAACCTTCAGGTGTTGAAAGAACCGCAACGAAGTTTTTACTTGTCTCTGCGAGTGTGACAAGGTCATTCTGAATTGTTTCATCAGTTACTCCTGGAGTACATGCCATTGAGATATTTAAAGAGTCGTCGTCGATAGCATAGATACCTGTCTTAGCGGCTGAGTGTACAGCGCCTGTGTAATTAGTGGCAATAGTACCTGAGTCACCATTTGCTCCACCTGTAAAATCATAAGTATCATTTACGAGCTTTGCGAATCTGTTAACAGTACTACCTGATTGTACAGCACCATGTGAAGTCAAAGTAATAGATGCACCTGCGATATTATCCCAAAAATTAACAGTTGAGTTAAAGTTAGTGTCAGCATTACTATCCCAATCCGCTGTAACGTATGCTGATTTAGTAGTAAGAGTACTATTTGTTAATTGTTCAGTAACGAAACTTGCACCTGATGTAGTAGCGAAGTCAGTAGCAAAAGTTTCTACAATATTTCCATCATTTAAAACTGAAATATCACTTTTACTTGTTGCTGCATGTTCGACCATGAATTTCAAACCTACTTCTACAGAGTTAGCTAAAGAAGAAGTATTCCAACCTGCCCCTGGGCTAAAGGAAGAGACAGCCATGTGTCCAATACTTGCCGGGTATACACCACCACTTGCATTTATGGTAGACACATCTATAACCGCAACTCCATTAACCATGTCGCCCATGCTCGTTGGAACACCACTTGCTGCGTTATAAGTTGTTCCGGAAACAAGAGTAGCGGATACTGCTGTATAATCACCAGAGCGGTTACCTACAAGAAATGCTTCAGTTAACGTTGTTCCACTGGTTACCATAGAGAATGGTGAACGAGAGGTTGTTCTATTGTTAACAGCTTCTTTCAAATTTGTACAGAACTCATGTGTTGTTGCTCCTGCCGTAGTGAATGGACAATCGACAGAATCACTTAAAAGTTCATTACCGTCTTTATCTTTCACACTAGCAATACGTAGTACATAATCACCTGCGACACCACCACCACTGACTGCAATCGCAGGGCAGATTCCTAAAAGAGCGGAACAATCCGCAGTTGTTTCGGTGCCATTTGAAGTTCGTACAAAGTACAATGATTTAGTTTTACGAAGAATTTCCATCGCTCCCATGATTACATGTTCACCAAGGGTAGACATATCGGGACGACCAAAAGTATCGATTAATTGCTTTGCACTTGTAATAAGTTTAGCTTTACCAACTTCACCTTTTGATGCGTAACCAATAACGGCTGCGACTGATGAGTTGATAGATGGAGCGTATTCTGAAAAGTCATTCTCCTGGAAGAAGACACCTGGTGTTGTATAGTTTGCCATAATTTCTTAGTAGTTTGTAATAGAGAGAAGTTTCATTTGGGCTAAATTTTTAACCTGATGACTAACCCATGCTTCAGGGACAACGATTGTCTCTGAAGGGTTCAAGTAAACCTGTTCTGGTTTACTGTTTTTAATCAGAAGGACAAATTTACCTTGCCCTGCTTTATTTGTAATTGATTTCATTTGAGTCATAATCTACTTCTATTCCTACTTGTATTTATTGTTTTGGGGGACATAGCAACTTAAAAAATACGAAAAATCTTTTATAGTTTTTCATCTATCTTTAAATCATTATCGAATTTCTCTATACGCCCTGTATTTGTCACTAAAAAGCGTTGAGATGGTATGTAAGTCTCAATAGAAATTACAAAATTTCTCTTAAGAACTCTATCTTGCTTATCTCCTACAACAACATTCGTTGCTTCTTGTCTATCTCGGATAAAAGCTTGTGCTTGTGAATCAAACGTAACAGGGAGCTTGAAGGAAGGGTGAAACATTAATTCCACACTTTCTGTAAGTTGGTTTAGGTCTTCCATAAACTTACTGTATAAACTTAAAGTATAATTTAAAGTTACAGGTTTTGGAAGACGGGAAACTACTCTTTGCGCTCTCTGCGAAGTTTTGTCATAATGAGTTTCAAAATTAATAAGAGGTTCATATTTTTGTCGTGTTTCTGCATCTTTAATAGAATGCACTGAAAAAGCAATCAAAGGAAGAACTAAAGAGGTCTTCAGATTTCTTTTTCCAACCGCTCTTTCAGGGGAACCGTAAATAGTTTGGACATCAATTATTTTACCATCAGTTCCTTCACAAGTAAAACCTTCAAACGAACTCATAAATTTCTCAGTATACTCTCTAGTAAAGTTTGATTTATAAGTAGAGTCTTTTATTTGTTTTATAATACCATTAAAATAGTAAGAGTTAGGGGTTCTATCGTAATCCATAATTAGTACATTGTAAAGTAAAGTGGGTCTTCAATTTCATCAATTAACTTAGCAACTAAACTAGTTTTTTCTTGTTCACCTGCTTGAGATAGAGAGGCTCCATCTAATTGCGCTCCTCCGCCAGGAGAAGGTAAGGTTCTATATTTACCACGAATTGTTCCTAGAATACATTTAGCACAAGCTAATGTATATTTTTGCAACCAATTCAAATAGAAAGGATGAATTGTTTCAGGGTTTAACGCTCGGTAGATTACAATTACTTCTGAAAAATCTACAGGAGTTGGATATAAAATAAGTGATTGTCCGTCAACAATATCCCATGAACCTTCATTACCTAAAACTTTACGAAGCATTTCAAGGTTTTGCTGTATCATATAGAATTGACTCATATCCATTGAATTGAATATGTTTGAATCTTGGAAGTATTTAAGAAAAATATCTTCGGTTAGACTTTTGTTACCTGCTTGTAAAGGTGCTGTAAGTAGGTCCTTCTTGTAAACAACATACTCTAAGTTCTGAGCTACCCAATCTGGTAAGTCGTATCTTGATTGCCCAGGGTTAGCAACGAATGTCATTATTTGAGTCATCCATTGGGGAGCATGGTATTGAAGAATTGAAATGGATTCGTCTAAACAAACTTTTAATTGTTGGTTAGTCATTTCCACTCGAACCACAGGTGCACCTAACTGCATTAAAGCATAATCTCGTAAACTTCTTTCGAAATCATTAAACTCGATATCCTCGCCCATAACGTTGCGGTTCAGAGTTGATAAATCAATACCATAATCTTCTCTGTCACCTACATAATTATTATTAGCGTCAGAAAAGGTATCACCACCTCTTGTTAAAGGTCCAGTTTTTTTAGGTGTTATTGCCATTTGTAGGTTCCTTCTTTATAGCTTTATTTGCTGTTTTCTTTTTGGGCTTTGAAACTTTCTTTACTTCAGGTTGAAGAATTATAACTCCTTTAACAGTACCTACTGCTCCTGTTAGTTCTTTCACCTCACCAGAAAGAAGCATTTCTCCACAAGGAAGGAAAATAGTGTGATTTGTTGTGTTCTTGTATTTCATGGTTCTCAATAGTATATAGACAAAAAAAAACAGGCAAGAGTAAAAACTCTTGCCTGTAAATTCAATCTAATTTAAATTAGAGAGCGCCAAAGGCTGTATTAATTCTATCGAACGGTGTTGATAAGTACTTAGTAGCACTTGCGCCAACAAGACGAAGAATACGGTAGCAACGTGACTCAGGAGCAATTGCAACCTTACCGTAACGGGTAATAATACCTTTACGTGGTTGGAATGAATCCGGGTCTGTTACTGTTGGTAGCAGTTGTAGTGGGATGTATGGTGCATAAACAAAACCAGCATCCATTGCACTTTCACCTTTGTAACCCATTAGAATTTCGTCTTCTGGGAAAAGAGGGTCAACGTACATATCATACTTGCCTGCGAACTTACCTTTGAAAGCTACGCCACCTGCGTAAGCGTTTGAATCAACGCCACCTTCAAGCTTAGAAGCAGATTCCAACATAGCAGCAATCAACGGTGAGCAAATGAACCAATTACCAGGACCACGGTAAGTAGTCTTGTAGATATCATTTGACATAAAGTTAAGAGCAGCAAGAATGTTAGAATACATATGTCCAACGTGTTGCGGAGCATCCGGCATTGAAGTCGAAGCTAGGTCTAGGAAGAATACGTTCTTATCAGTACCTGCAGGGTCAGTTGCAGAAATGTTTTGGTCGTATTCGTATGAACCTGTTCCTGTAGCAGCGCCACCTTTGTGTAAACCAGCGAAGTTGTTTGCACCCGCTTGGCTCAAGTTTTTACGGTTAAAACCGCCAAAACCATTAACATCGGTATTTACATCATATGCAAGCATACGTAGGTCTTCAATCAATTCACGGTCAATCTCGACTTCAACTTCTTTAGAAAGAAGGTCAGTCAATTCGCGTTCAAGGTCTAGGTTATGGTATGCCTTAAGGTCTTGAGAAGCTTCGATTGTCCACAAAGCACGGAACTTACGAGTACCGGCTTCAACAGATTGAGTTTCGATGTGAAAGTCAATCTCAGGAATTTGAGACTCTTGAGTAACCAGCATTTTACCATCGTGACCTGAAGCTAGGCGTTCACCTAATTTTTCACCCGCACTTGTTACGTATTGTAGCAAGTCCGTAGTATCAGGGAACATAGCAATTTGACCACCAACAGTAGATGAAGGAGCGAAACCTGCAACACCTGTAACATCAGAAGAATCTAATGAACCTGCGTCAAGTCCAGCAATACTACTACTACCGTGAGTAGCGTCTCCAGGGAACATACCTTTGTATGTTTGTAGGTATTTACCATAAACATTCTCAGTTGTACGAGTACCTGTCGCGCTTGTTTTAGCTCTATCATAGCCTAGATAGAATACTTGGGATACAGGTCCTTGCATAGGTTGTACACCCACAATCTTGTTAGCAATGAGTTCAGGGAACACACGACGAACGATTGGGAATGCAAACTTTTGGAAAGTACCTAGTTGCCCGACAGAAGAGTCCTCATTCATCATACCAGACTTAGTCTGTTCTGTTAGAATACTACGTGCTTGATTCTCTAAGAGAATAGCTGTAGTTTCACGAGTCGTAGCATCATTGATGCCTTGTCCCGAGTCTAGAATGGGAGCCCACTTTTCTGTAAGAGGTCCTAATTGCGAATTTTGCAACATAATATTTAATTTCTCCTTATGAGTGTAATACCGATTTGGTAAGTTCCAACATCTCTTCAGTGAGAAGTGGATTATCAGCACTTGCTAGTGACACTGAATCAACAGAAGTTGAATTGTCATTAGCGATTACAAACGCAGACTCAGATGAATGGAACCCTTCGCTTAGAAGTTGTTCAGTTTCACCTAAAGTATCTTTAGTTGTAATAAGTTGTTCGTTCAGTGAAGAAGTCTCTTCTGTCAAAACAGTTATAGACTTCGATAAACGAGTGTTTTCAGTTAGTAAATCATTAAGTTGAACTTCCATTTCTTCTAAAATGTCTTGTTGTTCTTTAATAACTTGGTTTTTTGCTTCGAGCTTACTGTCAATCATTTCTGATTCAACGTATTCTCCTACAACACCCATAATAGCGTCAAAAGTTTTGATTGCTTTTATGTTGGCGTCTTCGTTTACAAGTTCATTGTAAGCTACTTCTTTTAAGTTGTCAATTTTTGTTCTAAAAAGTGAAGCAACTCTAGTTTCCATTTTTGATACCTTTGTGTTTACTTGTTCAGCAACATGATTTTCCAAAAGAGATGAAATTTCTTCCATACCTTCTTCTGATAAACCGTTAGGTATTAAATTGGCGATTTCTTTAAGGGTTTGTTTGGTCATAATGATTCTCTCTCCTACTACTATTTATAACGTACATATAAAAATAACTAATCTTTTCCGCTATTTTTAGTAGGACATTTTATATTTTTTTATAAATCTGTTTGTGGATTATGTTTAGAACCCACAGCATAATGGTGAGGATTTACATAACTTCTTCTTCCGAAAGCTCGTCGATAAGCTCTTTTTGTTCTTCTAAATATATCTTCGTTAGGACGTCTTTCCATACCGAAGTCTATCTTACCTGTATTAGCATTTCTTTCCATACCTGTTTTACCTCCCAATTTAGTGTCCCTTCCTAAGAATCTAGATAATTTATTCCCAAATCCGCTCATCGCTACTTCTCTAGGAGCATCGATTACAGAGGTACCATCCCTTGCTATATTAGGGTCAATGGTACTATCACGACCTACTCTAGGAACTGGACCGTGTCGTTGAGTATCTCTAGCAGTATAAGGTTTATTATGGGGCTCTGTTCTTGAATCATTTCCGCCTAGTGCTGCTCCTAATGCTCTAGCTTTGGATGCACTTGTGGTAGCTCTAGCGTGAGCAGCGGCTTCCGCGTTACCTTCAGCCTCAGTTGTGTCACCTGCTTGAACTTCTGAAGGAGACGGAGGTGCAGGAGGTTTGTCAGTTTTAGCCACATTTTCCATTCCTGGTAAAAGTGGTTGCTTAGATTTTACAGGTTCTTCAGGAGATGGTGGTTTAAAGTCCGGGTTAGGGATTCCTCCTTTAGCTTTAGACGCTTCTTCCCTTTCTTGATTCCACATGTTATCTTTAACATTTCCATATTTATCTACCTCTGTGCCAAAGTGTGAAGCAACAGTACCAGTTGAAGTTGCAGGTTTTTCATCTTCAGGTGTTTGTCCAGGAGATACAGGTTTTACCGGGTCAGGTTTTACCGGGTCAGGAGTTTCCCCACCGCTAGGTTCTACCGGGTCAGGTGTTACCGGGTCAGGTTTAGGTTTTGGTTCAGGTTCTTCCTCAAAAGGGTTTGGTTTTTTATTTCTTTTTAAATCAGAAACTGTTGCAGCGAATTGACCCGTTTTACCTGTTGCCATTGCATCAGCATCTCTACTACCTCTCACATGAGTAACAGCTTTATTTCCTGTCTGGTACTTCCCAGGTTGAAGTTCTGTAGTTCGCTTAACTGAAGAAGGTATTAATTTACCGTCGGGACCTAATACACCTGTAGTTATTACACCATTACGGCGTCTTGTAATTGTTCTAGATTTAGAGTCAAAGGTTTGTTTTCCTTTTCTAGCGCTTCTAGAATCCGCTAAGTTAGCTTTACCTAAAATGTGTTGGCGTTGAACGTTAGCTCCCATAGCATCACGCATCTTTGAATTACCGAGTACTCTTCTTCTTCTTAATTGCTTATCGCCTGGGTTTATCTCTGTTCGAGACCTAGCTGCGTCCTCGCCGTACCCAGTAGTGGTTCCCGTCGCTCTACCAACCATTCGACGCCATTGCTTAGGAGCGCTATTAGTTCTGCCCATCTCGCGGTCAATACCATTGTATTTTACCCGCTCTCCCGCTTTTATCTCAACGAGGAACGAAGATTTTTTTTTTTTAGATTTTCTCGGAGCAAGTCTAAGTTACCTATAGTCAAAGTATTATTCGAAAGTTGAAGGTTAGCGGATTCTCCTCGTGAACCTCTATTGCTAGTTCCACCTTTGCGTCTTGCGGTTGTTTTAGCTTTCTTAACAAGCTTCCTAGATAATTCCTTTTCAAGCTTAGTGCGTAAAGCCATTCTTGTTTGAGACATTTTCTTACGTAAAGCAGAACGATTCTTTACTTCCTCACCTGCTAAAGCAATTGCTCCTTTCTCACTACCTGCTACGTGTGTGAGCATTTCTTTTTCAATTTGTTCACGACCAGCTGCTTCTTCGTCCTCTATTAAAACAAAACTTTGTTTAAAAGTTTCTATAATAAGACGTTCTCTGATAACTTCAGAGATTTTACGTGAGATTGGAGTTTCACCTTCCGATAACACAGTATTTTCATTTAAACCTACGAACGCTTCTTTTGTTGAAGGGTCCGCAACAAGGTCCCAAGTAATTAGTTTTAAATCTTCATTTACCTTAGCGAAACCTTTATCATCAGGGCTTCCAAGAGAACCTAAAGCTCTAGAGGAGATACCTAACTTTACGCCATCATTAATTAACGATTGAGCAACTTTACCTGCAGGAGTATTTAATAACTCTACAATGCAGATTGCATCATCACCTTTGAAAGATACTTCAGTAATAATATGGGAAGCATTCTTTAAGCTAACAGTAGGACCAGACGGGTGGTCTAATTCACCTATTAATCTTCTCTCTGTAATCAAAGGTTTTAAGTTTTTGAATTCACGTTCAAGAAGAGTTTTCTCATAAATACGATTGTTTTTATTAGGTGAACCAGCGCGTTGACAAACTCCTTGAAGTTTCATTGTACCGCTGCTTCTACTCTCTTCTAATATTTGTAGAGAGTCAAATCCGAAATGGTCTATTAATAACATTATTTACTTTTCTTAACTTTAATTCTAATGGTGGAGCTAGTTTTACGTAAAGCCTTTTTAAGTTTTGGTTTAGCGCTATACGTCTTTTCAACTCCATCTCCTTCCGTAGCAACAACTTGACCCATTCCAGGCAGGGTAGATGATTGCTTAGGTTTTTTACTGTCTTTAGGGTGAGAATAATTTGAAGGTTTCTTCTTATCTAAGTAAGGCACAGTTTCCATTCCTGGTAACCCTAATTGTGGTGGGGTTTCAGTGGAAGAAGACGCTAAGTTTACCCCTACTTGACCTACAGATGTCGTTTCTTGAATTATACCCTCAAGTCCGATACGTGAAGTATCAATACCTAATGCAGCCATGCCTTCGTCAGAGATATCAGGAATTCCTGATGTCTTTCCGCCTGGATTAGTAGGAGTCATAGCATTACTATTTAAAATTTGTAATGCTAAATCGCCAACTCCTACCCCTGCGGAATCTGACATATTCTTAAGCTTGCATGTAGTCGTATGCGAATTCTACTAGACTTGCTACAACGTCAACGTTGTCAACATTCATCTCGTAATTTTCAGATAGAACTTCGGTAATGACATCTAAGTCAATATCAATTTCTTCTTCGCCCTGAGCTTCTGCTTCATCTAGACGTTCTTTGAAAATTGAACTGAAGTCTTCTGCAAATTCAACTAGTGTGCCTGCAACGTCTTCGTTAACTTCGAGATTGTATTGCTCTTTTAGAAAGCTGACTAGCTCAGACATAGGAACTTCTTCCGAAGTTGCTTCGTTAAGGGTAGTCTCGTTTGACGTTACTTCTGCTTCTTCATTAAGAGGAGTTGCGTCTGATTCATTAACAGTCTCGTTTACCAAGCCGTTAGATTCCATAACTTTATTGATAAAGTCGTTCGGTACTTCGATTGGATTCATAATTTTAATTTAGTTTGTTTAAATTCTTTGAGAGTCTAAGATTAGCGCTCATGTTTATTTAGTATAATAGAGGGTATGCATGTTATTTTTTTAACTTGTTTAAAAGACAAAAAAACCTGTATACACACCTACTAGTAATAAAGTCTTTATTCTGAATCTTCTGAGTCAGTTAGACCGATACCGTCAGTAACGTATTCTACCCCGTCTACTGTAGTATCTGCAACCGCATTGCCAATTTCTTGACCTTTATCGATTGCACTATTAATCATTGAGCAAGAGAATAAAAATCCTCCAACCGCGATTCCTAGAACGAGAAAGAACACGCTCTTCCAGTTAGTTAAGACTAACTGATTGATATTGTTAAGTATAGTTTTCCACATAATTTTAATTGTTTACATTGACAAATGTTTGTCCAGAAGTATTTCTTGGGTGTCCGCAGGTATCTTGGTCTCCTACACGGTCAACCCCTTTACCGTTTATATAGACCAGTTGAGTCGAAGAAGAAGTTGTTGCAATTTCCATAGCAGGAGGGGCGGATGACAAATGGGAAGATACTATTGAACCATGTACTTCGATAGGGACCCCACCAATCGTAACAAGTGTTTGAGCTGTCGAACTTATACCCCCATTCATATTCATATCTCCTGCTAATAAAACTAATGCCATTATCTTAGCCTCACATTAGTTAATAACAACATACTTGCTTGAAGTGTTGTTACGGAGATAGGAGTTGCGATGCCAATCTTTTTAGGCATGATAGGGGTTATCGTTGATACAAACCCTGGGGCAATATTTTTTGTTGTGTGTTCCTGCCCAAATCTAGTGGCAGCTCTGTCCCATCTCTCTCCTTTTACTATTTCATATTGAATTTGTAAACCAGCAGTACTTATTTCAAGAAACGAATGTAAGTCTAAAGTCTGCATAACTTCGTTAAAAGTAGGGGGAGAAGAGCCAACATTTAATTCTTCAAACTTTCTATTGAATGCTTGTATAGGAGTTTCCTTTAAAGACTTTGCAGTAAAGTTTTTAGGGTTAATCGCATGCATACGATTGGTTCCTCCAAGGCTGTTTATGGTATATCCCATTATTTTACTAAATCATTATTATCACGAACGTGCGTAAACCAAGAAGCATGGTCTAAACCTCTACAAAAAGATATCTGTCGTTCATTTATATCTACTAGAGTTGAACCACTTCCATTTAATATATGATAAGCCGGGTTATCTGTTGGCATTATAATTAAGACGCGAGGGATATAATTAATAATATGAACATAACCATCATACCGTAAAGAATATTGTGTTTTAGTCCAAGATAGAACTGCACTTGGATGTTTTAAGTAACGTAGAATAGGGTCATCATATTTTACATAGATAATATCCATAGGCGCATAACTTTTCTTAGCTAATTCTGTTTCATTAACTCTTGTATACTTTGTAGTAGTTGAATTAATATAAGGAGGTTTAAGAACAGAAACTGTAGTATCTGTGTTATTAGTTGTACCTTTGGTTACAAATATTAATTTGGAAGGTATCTCCGGGTTATAAGTTGTAATATTAACGTTTTTATCTACTTTAACCCTCATACTTGGGTAATTTCTTACATTAAAAACAAAAGGGATTAAGGAATCAAAATTCGGATGTACGATTTCAGCATCACCTGCATCCTCTATTGTAGTATCAATAGGGTAATTATCGCCAAAGTTATGTACTTTATTTATACCTCCACCTTCTCCACCGGGCATACCTCTGTGCATGGCAAACCAAAGCCTTAATAAATCTTTTTCATACTTGTAGATACTTTTAAAAGTATGGTTTACAGGTCGCATCAATGATAACTCTTTAGAATATCCGCCAGTAGTTGCTTCTGCATTATAGTAGTATTTGTAAATATTGTTTTGTATCTGGTTCTCTAAAGGTCTTCCACCTGGGAACATAACGCCTGTAACTCTATCGTGATAAGGTACAGAGTATGAACCTACAAGGTCATCCATTTTTATGTTGAAAGGATTGAATGCCACCGATGTATGTTCAGGTATTGGAGGGTCTTCTAACTCACTTACAGGAGGGTTTAAATCCAAAGGTATCCAAGAGTAAATTATCGGTTTTGAAGGTACGATAGAAGTAGCTATACCTACAGTAGTTTTATGTAAGTTTCTAAGATATGATTGTTGAAATTTTCCCATTAGTTTAAATGTCTAGGTATTACGAAGTTTACAGGTGGATTAATATTATTTGGTAAGTTACTTAAAACTTCAGTAACTTCTTCAGGTATCTTACCACAGTTAGCAGCACACTTATTATAAGTAGAATAAGTATCTTCAGCATCTTTATTTTGAGCGTAATCAGGAATAGCAAGACATATATTTCCTTTATTTGTAGGTATGCAACGGTAATGTACTGAAAGTACATTGGTATTATTTGTTTCGCCTTGCCCTGTGTTTGATTGAAGACTTGTGTTTCCTACATTCATAAAATCCGCGACCCCTAATTCGGTGTTGTTTGTATTTGCATCAACACACTCAGCTAGTGTTGTATGGTAACCAGAAAATGGGGAAGTACAATCATTAGCTTCGATAGGAACTTCTTCACATTTTTCTCTGCTGGCGTTGTACCACCACCAAGTGCATGTTTCTTTTGTGTTAGTAGCTCCTCCTGGACCCTCGCTAACATCGTCTACGTCACCTACACTTTCAGAGACAAAATCTGGACCACTGCCTCCACCTGTCACAGGTGATTTAGGTCCTGAGTGTTGAGGAGGGCAGGGTGATGCAGGGCAAAGTGAGCAACTTGGTACTACTCTTACGGAATACTCTGGTCCAGGCGAAAAACCGTTAGTCCCTGTGCATTTTCTAATATAACTAATTGCTCCTGTTTCAGGGGAGCCAGGGCAAGGTTTTTCCCAACAAAGTTTTTCAGTATCACCAGGTGGTGTTATAGGTCCTTCTCTTCCCCCACTTGGTGTAGAAGGTGCATTAGGAGATTTTCTTCCTCCATCACCTTCCGTCACAGAGGACGTTTCAGGAATGTCCCATTCAGGGCATGCTTCCCACATAAAGTCATCACACATTTCATGTACAGCACCTCCTTGGCGTTCGTTACCATGTCCTTGGTCACCTCCTCTATTTCCGCTAGGAATAGGGTCACCATTTTCATCAGGGTGTGCAGGAAGTGGTGACATTGGTGTGGGAGGGTTCCAACCAAAATCACTAACAGGAGGTGTATGTAAAGCCCATCCTTCGTCAAATGGGTCCCAACGACCTCTACCTCCATCACCTTTGGAACCATGCGGATTCATAAAGTATTCCGCTTCATCCTTATTAAATACAAAACAATCAGCTCCATTACCATTGGTAATATAACCATCATCCCAACCCCAATCAGTGTTATAATCACTACCTGCACCACTGTCTCCTCCACCTACACCGCTACCGCTGTACCAAAAATTTTGTTGAATACATGCAGGTGTTGGAGGAGGTGGGGAAGAGGGGGGTCCAAGAGGCAGCCTACAACCATCGAATCCTGGTTCGGGTCTATTACCTAATGACGCACCAACTACTATAGAAGTAAGTCGAACAGAGTTATTATAAAAATCACTCTCTGAAACATAACGTCTCCCCATTGCATCTAAGTTAACAGCTATAATGGCTTCGTAAGTTCCAACCGTAGGGGCTACAGGATTTCCGATTAAAGGTTTGGAAATATAAGAGTATTCAAAACTTATATCGAATGAAACTGTAATACTACTATTTGCAGCAATCCCTGAACCTGCTAAAGATGCAGGATAAAGAAACTCGAAAAAATAATTTTGATTTAAATCTAAATCAGGGGTTAGTTGAACGATAATATAAAAATCTTCGTTAACGTCCGCACCTCCTGCTTGAGGCGTATTATTTATTGTAAGCGTAAATGTTTCAGTTCCATCTAAAGCAATATGAGTAGGAAAAGTAACATTTGCTTCCGTTAAAATTAAATCAGCAGGTAATGTCATACTTTTAATGTATGATTAACTTATTCTTATGAAATAAGCATGTCTTATCGAACCACTAGCACTCATATAAACTTCGACTGCAGTTCCAGGTGATGAAACCGTACATGATTGCATAAGACTAAAACCACCATCACCGTCATGTTGTGTGGCAATACTTGTTTTACTATCTGCCCCGCCAGAAAAAGCGGAAGGCATTTGGGCGTTGGTTGCTGAGTTTCTAACTGTAAAGTAATGGCTTTGTTGGCTACTCCAATTACCAGGTAAATTAATTGATGCAACAGTCACTACTAAGTATCTTCCGGGGTCTAACGTTTTTCCAATTGATTTTCTCCCATTTCCTCCAGCATAAACTACATCTAGCTTTCCAAATACATCAAAATTTCCTGTTACTGTATCATTATCCACTATACCATCTATTTTAGCATCCACAGCGGATTCTATGTTATCCATTCTTTCATCCAAAGCTATAGATATTGCCTGCGTAATAAATGGGTTTGATATAGAAGCAGGCGGGTCCGCCATAACAATTCCTTGACGTTCCGCAAGTGTTAACTCAGCGCTTCTAAAAATAGGTCTAACATCCACAACATTATCAGTAGGTATTGTTGTTTCTTGTGTAAAACCTGCAGGGACGAGAATATAAGCTAAAGCTACTCCAAATCCTGCATTAGTGTTTTCTGTTATCACATTGTTTAATATTTCAGGAGCGGAGTTAAATAAATCATCAGGAAGAGGGAAAGACCCTCTCTTTTTAGTTCCTGTGCCAAAATCTAGTTTCCCGTAATTATTTGCAGACGCTTCTAAATCATGTAAATTAGATTCTGGGTCATTTTCCCAAGCTTCAGTAAAAGTTCCACCTATATTATCACCTATAGCATTCATTCTGGTACCAGCATGGTTTGAAGCAAAACCTGCACCTTCAATTAAAAATACATATGGGTTGTCTTCACCTGCGACACCTATTAAATCAATCCTGTAAGCAGGGTCTCCGACAACTCCAAAGTCGAAATCCTCGGCGTTAAAGCTTGGTACTAAAACAGAAGGGTCAACTCCTGAGCTATCTGCGAGTAATTGGAAAACTTCGAGCCTACCAGGAGTATTAAATTCTTGATTCTTAAGTCTGTTTTGACTTAAAGGTTCGCCAACAGTAACAGACATATTACTTGATTCTTGTTCAAAACTTCCATCATGGTAAGAATTAAGTTTAGATGTTCTTGCTGAAAAAACTCCAGGAGTAACGTAAATTCTTCCATCCTCTCCACTAACATAAGGTAGTAAATCGTCAAAACCTTCTCTTCCAATTGCTTGTGCAGCGGAACCTTTTGGTTTTCTAAACTTAACAATCCTATTTTTAATTTTTCTTGCTAATTCTTTAATACCTTTAAAAGATGTTTCACCTGAAATAGCTAAAACAGCCTCTTCAAGATTTTTATCATTTTCAACTAAGTCTCTTAGAGGTAGATTATCTACCTCAAAATAATAAGGGTCATTAGCCTTAAAGTATCGTATATTTTCATTTATGATGGAACCCATATTATGTTAACCTCTTTAAATCAAATCTCATTAAGGACCTAACTCCTGCACCACCTGAGTCTGCTGTACGTTCTTGTTCGTCACTGGAGTCGTAGTTTCCAGGTGAAATAACAGAAAGTTGGTCTAAGTGTGGTTGTGATAGATGTGCAGCATTTGCAAATAATCTCATTGCTTTTCTATCCATATAATTCCTAGTACCTCCATTAGGAGTTAGGAATGTGTCTGCTATATAAGCAGGTAGCCATTTATAAGTTTGAACAGGGGTTACTTTTCCACCTGAATAACCTGTATCTTTATAATCGCTATGAGTGTCTGCCAATATACCGGTGCTACTAACTAAATAATTGTTATCTGCTCCCGGTATATAGGAACCATACTGACTTGACGGGCTATACCCTTGGGAAAGCAATTGTGGCGCTTCTCCAGATGCTCCCGCAATTCCAGAAACTTGTAAATGCTCAACTACACCTTTAGTACCCATCATTAATCTAAAGTAACCATAATTAAAAGCACCGTAGTCTGTATAAGCGTCTGAACCTGATGCCATTCTCCCATTTTTACCAAAGTCATCTAAAAATACTTGCCCAAGTGGTGCTGCAGCAACAGATGTTACATTCCAAGTTCCACTTGGACCATGATATGCACTTACACTACCAACGGAGTCAGTCATAGGGTCAATACCGCTTAAGGTTAATCGCATTGCTTCCAATCTAGACGTATCGGATATATTCCAAATATGTGGTCTCATACAGGTAGGACCTTGAATATTATAAATGTAACCACTTGTAGTAGGAGCCGCAGCCGTTGGCATAAAGTTACATTCTTTTACAGAAACAGAAGAGTCTCCTACAGCTCTAACACACATTCCACCTAATGATTTATCAAAAGCCTCAGCATCATCTATACCGAAAGTTCCTGCATCTGCTCCGGTTTGTAAAAACATAGCGCTGACTGCGACACCTGCGTTACTATACGTTGTCGAGAATGGTTGCGGGTAGAATTTAATGTAACCAGCACTTACACAAGTATCATCACTGTAATTATACCATTGGTCATAACTTGTATTAACGGGATGATGATTAGGGTCTAATTTCGTCCCTAAGTATTCAGCTTTCCAGCTAGATTTATTATTCACAACAATACACGCACGAGTTGCATGAAGTTCCAGTTTTGTTTGAGTATGAATACCGGAAGAATTAAAGAATGTAGAATCTATAAGAGAACCATCACCAAACGGGTACGTAGGAGGTAATGTTTCAATCATAGAATTATCTTCAGCATGAAGAGCAATACCTAATCTAGAAATTTTAGTAGGTCCTGATATTCTTATACGAGAATTACCTTTAGCACAAACAGCAGATTTACTCCAAAGAGCTTGGAGGTGATGTCTATCTGCGTCTGTGTCAAATCCTGCAGTAAGAGTTCCATAGAAATCAGAAGTAATCGTAGTACATTGAGTAGTAGTTGAGTTTAATCCTCGAAGAATTGCTTGTGAATTACCCTCTGCTAAAACAGCGTGTCCATAGATAGACATATAAGAGGCTTCGTCTGGTTCACCACCGTCAGGACCAGCAGCGTTGCCACCTATTTTAGGAGTCATGTAATTAAGATTTAAAATCTCTGCGTGTGAATTTTGTGAAATTAGAATTCCAGGGATATTTCCAGTTAACCAGTGGTACTTAAGTACGTATTCATCTGCGCTACTCGTTCCTGGCGTATATTCTACAGAATTACCATGATGCGATGAGCTAGATGTCCAGTTTCCAAAATGGTCCTCTAAAGTAACACCTGCACCTAGTTTATAATTTTGCGCTAACAAATTTAAATCAGGTTTAAATGATGAGTTACTTAAAAGGGTTAAGTTTTGCCCATTATTTGTAAACGAAAATTGTCCTCGGTCTAATGTATCGCCATAATTTACTACACGTTCAAATTGAGAACCATATAGTATATGACTTCCAGTTGCCATAATACCAGAACGTTGATTATCTTCTATTGCGTACACATGACTTCTTACTTTAGAATTATGTGCGCTAATACCATTTTGACCGTTCTTTGAAGAATCAATACAACCTGTAAAGTCTAGTTTCGAGTTGTCTAATATGAAACCATCATAATTGTTGTACAAAGCTGTTAAGTGACAGAGAGAGCGTGTAGCGTAATTTCCTGCTGTACTTGTTCGACCACCTGTAATCGATGAGTTAGTCAACGCCCACCCAATACCATTACCAAAAGAAGCTTTTGTGTAAGTTCCAGGGAAAGTTAAAGCGCTATTTACTTCAAAATTTAAATGGCTATTTACAGCTTTTACTCCAATACCTGCGGAACCACCCTCATTATCTGCATTTAAGATTCCATCTCCTCCATCATCGTGTTTACGAACGAGACCTGAACAGTTATAATTACGTGCCGCTAAAAAACTTTCTAGAATTTTAACATCTGAATTTTCTATATTAAAACCTGTTATATTGTTACGAATACTTGTACAGTTTTTTAGCTCAATATCTGAATTTCTAATATGAAAACCATGGTTAGTAATATGTTCTAAGGTTGCTCCAGTTCCACTAGCGCCATCAACTAAAATATTCTCAAGTTGTATTTTACCTGAACAATTAGTAATTGTAACACTGTCGAATGAAGAACCATACATCATTGAAAAGTGGGTAGTGGATGCTTTGGATGTATCAATTGATTTACGAATAGATACACCAGGTGTAGGGTCATCTGTAGCGTGGTGTAAATCATCCCCTCTACCGCTTCTTGTTCTAGGATGAGGGTCATACCCTGATATAGAAAAATCAAAAGCCTGTCCATAAGGAGACTCTACTAAAGCAGATGCTGTAGCGAAGGGTGTCGTAGATGAGGTACCTGTGTTATCAAAATCTTCAATATCTAAGTGAATAAAATCATTCGCACCTGACCCTGAATATGCAGCATCTTTTGCAACATAACCTTTTTTATATTTCTTCCAACTATCCTCAACAAAACAAGTAGTTGAAGTTGAGTGTGAAGATGCGTTTACAATAGTATCCCAATTGGTAGCACTATTAATAACTTGAGGAGTTTTCTTAGCTACATTATTATAAAAAGTTGCGCTCGTAGATACCGTTGTTATCGAAACATCTTTCGTAGCAGCCGCATTTCTGTTGACAATACGTAAAGCTCCTGCACCTTCTGTAGTAATTCCGTTTAAATCTAAAGCACTTAGTGATGCATAACTGCAAAGTTCAACAAGTATAGGAAAGGTAAGGCGTTTTGGTATTCTGGCGACAACGTCCGACATATCCGCGAAAATGTTTGTACCTATAGGACCTGCTTGACTGGATACAACAAATGTCATACCTTCAACAGCAGATGTAGGAGCACCTAACATTTTAAACAAGAATGTGTCGCGTTCTTGTAAATCTATAACAGGTAAATTATCTTGTTGCCAGTTATAGAAACCACTACTATCGTGTTGAAAAACACTTGCGGTGTAATCGCCCATAATAATAGGACCACCTGAAACACTACTGACATCACTAAAATCGTTAAGTACCATAATCTAAAATGTAATTGTCCATCTAAAAATTAAAGAGAATTGGTCGGACTTCCAAATTCCTTTGTTTGCGTTATCTGCGTCTCCGAA
>TARA_R110001583_G_scaffold109400_2_pt1 | contig 20778 bp, 39 predicted proteins | sample TARA_R110001583 | Tara Oceans TARA_R110001583 (sample SAMEA4398432) | marine metagenome | biome: Polar Biome; feature: [MES] marine water layer (ENVO:01000295) within the mesopelagic zone...; material: water (ENVO:00002006), including particulate matter (ENVO:01000060) such... | reverse complement strand
TTCTTTTCACCTAGCGATACAAAAAAAGTAACTCCGTTTTGTCCTACGTGCTCTCTTGCTGCTTGGTTTAATTTCGCTGTAATACTATGTGACATTTATTTATTCCTTACCTTTAGTTAATAGTTGATTTACTTAGAGTTGAGTATATTTATTAAGTGCAGAGCTTGGCTTTTTGCATCATCAACAGCGTTATGATAAGTTCCTACACGCTCAAGCTTGATATGCTTATGCATGCCTTTTACAGTCCGGTAGCACATATCATTCCAGAATTTCCATGGAATTACCAAGTCGCTATTTTTGTATGCGTTACCTAAAATTGCATTGTCAAACATTGCACCATTACCCCATACCTGATCTCCATTCACTTCTTTATACCATGTAGAAAAATTACATAAAGCAGCCATTAAGTTTGGCGCATTATCATTATTTTCAAAAGCTTTTCTAGCTTCTTTGTCTTGCTTTAACCACCACATCATAGTGCTGCCATCGACAATCCCACCATTATCAATGGCGCTTTGCAAATTCACCTCCGTGTAGAATTCGCTTGTCACATTATTATCATCAAACGCAACCGCACCGATAGCAATTATTGCCGAGTTTGAGTTATTACCCATAGTTTCTAAATCTAACATTACTTTCATCGTTATCCCTTAATAATTTATTTTGGTGCTTTTAATCGCGCCATCAATCAGCGCTTGAGTTGCTAACTTTGCATTTTCAGCGTCTAGCCCTGCATTAATAAATGAAGAGTATACACTTCTGTTTACTGATCTTACATGCTCTACGTTAGCTAAGCGTGCATTCTCTGCGTTAATTTTTGCTTGCTTAATGTTTGCTTGTTTAATTCTTTCTTGCTCTATAGTTCGCTCTGAAGCCTCTTTAGCTATATTTGCTTCATAGTCTTTTCGCTGCTGCTCTGCTACTGCCTTTTCTGCCGCATAATTTTTATTCATTAATAGGCCGAATTCGTGATCAACTTCAATACGTGCAAGTAAATCAATTTTAGCCAGCCTGTCTTTTTCAGCCTGTAGCACCTTTGCTCGCTCTTCATTGTACTCGTCAATCAATAAAGTGTTGTGCTTGTTTGCGTTTTCTAATCTAACTTTGATAGATGCCGCTTGTTTTTCAACTTCTACTTTATAGCTTTTAGATAGGTCTATTCGCTTTCTATCTAACTTTTTCAGTAAGTCGTTAATGTGAGAGGCATCGTCTTTGATTATTTTACGCTGCTCCTTCTCATTCATATCAACCCATAAGCCTTCGTATTTTTCAGCCTTTGCTTCAAGTTCTGATAATTGATCTTCTGTTGTTAATTCGTTAAATAATACGATATCCATTACAGTAGCCCTTTTATGTATGCACGATAGTCAATATCTTCTATCGTTTCTAGTGTTGCTTGTCCTGATTTAATAGCATCAACCCATGACTGATCTTTGCTTGATAACTTACCCTTACTAGCTGCGTTACCGTCATCATCTCCACTTGGAATTCCAGCGAGTGATTGTAAACTGTATCGCCTACAGTAAGTAATTGCACTACCTGCACCTTGTGCGTCTTGCTTTGATAACTGAACAGTAAAGCTATTGCTCATCCACTCACCGCTATCATGCATTAAAACAGTTTCTATACCGATACGACCCGCTTGCTCAATAGGAAACTGAATATAACTCAATCCATTAGACGAAAAAGGCTCTTTAACAGCTTGAACCACTGATGATAGGTCAGCATATTTACTTTTAAAGAAAGGATTATCTGCGCCCTTTGCTGCTCCTCCCATTTGAGATTGAGCTTTGCACATTGCAATAGCTATATTTTTTATTGAATCTGATTTATTCATCACTGCCACCACTTAACATTTCAGTTAGTTCATATTCAAAACCATCTAAAGCCTTTGTCACTTCGTCAATATCATCAGTATCAAGATCAACAACAAGCACGCCACCATGATTAATTTGCAATTTAAAGTTACTCATTATCTTAACGCCTCATATTGTTCACGCGGTGATAATACAGCGCCTTTTCTAGCTGCTAAGTATTCTTCTATCACTTCGTCTTTAAAATAATCTAACAGGCTTTCAGGGTCTAATTGCTCGACCATTTGACGCATTAAGCCGCTACCATCTACATCATCAAGTAACAACCTAACTGTTGCTTCATTACCTAACCATATTGGCGATATATTATCTACATGGTCACAAATTACTTCCAGTGTTCCTATATTCATTTTAGTTCTCCCAAACTATTAAATTGCGCCACCTCATTTTGATATTTATATACAGGTTGTGTGGTTAGCGACCCTAATCACCTGACTTGAGGTAATCTTATTATATGTAAATTGATAAAGCAAGTGCTTTTCATTATTTAATTTACGTGCTACTATTGCTTTAACAAAAACTAAAGAGATTAAAAAAAATGTTTAATTTAAGAAAAGCAGTAAAGGTTTCTCTAGCTGTTAAAGGTTGGAATATGGACAAGTTAGCCCTTGCGATGTGCAAGAATAAAAGAACTATTGAATCATCACTATATAACGGCAACCCAACACTAAGCACTATATCAAATATAGCAAGCGAGTTAGGGTATAGCTTGAGCGAATTCATTAAATTAGGAGAAGATTGATGCTCGATTTATTCAACAGATACAACGACTGGTTAAGTCGATTATTAGGCACTGATACATATATGATAAAGGATGATAAAAATGACAGTTAACGACATACACCCATCAGAATTAGTTGAGCATCGTTTACGCCAGGAGCGCGCAGATAGAAACAAGCGAGTTAGTGATCTGAAAAATAACACTGATAAATTAACTTTTGCCAACACTTTATCTGATAAGCAGCAAGGTGAAATTGCACAGAAAAACAGAGCGCGAATTGATGTGCTAGAAATGAAACGACTATTAACAGCTGATGATGTTAGCGAGCTAATGCAAATGATGAAAGAGCTGTAATGCTTGGATTAACCGGTATTCCACTTATTGCGCTGCTGGCTTTTCTAGTCTGCGGCGTTATTGCTTTACTTTTAATTAAGAGATGATTATGAATAACATACCCAAAGGCGCTGAATACTATTACCAACACACTTATTATAAATTCGGTGATATGTATGCACTATATTTCGTTAATGGTTCATGGAGGCAGTCAGCTAGTTTAACAAATGAAGAGTTAGCACTATATGGAGTTGAGATTAATAATTAAACCACCACACAATAAAAAGCCCTATCATTGAATAGGGCTTTTTCGTTCGGGAGATATAAAGAGAGAGGCTTTATTTGCTAATCATATCACAAAGCTAATAAAACACAAACTAGCAATAAATAAAACTAACACTACTATCTCGACAATCAAGTCAGTAACTCCCATGTCGTAATTCATTATATTCACCTTGTTGTTTAGCGCACCCGTTAAGATGCGCTTATTGGTTTATTTAATCGTGTTTTCTTGCTTTACTACTATTAGTAGTGTCACCGTTTTTGCATGTTATGTATTTTACTAATCTAGAGTCCTCGAACCCAATTGAAAAAACACCTCCCCTTTCTGAGCAGTATGTCACAGCTAATTGCATATCTTTTTGCGTGATAATTTTTTCACAGGCGCTAACTGCTAACGACAAAACAATCAAACTTAATATTTTCAATTTCATCTCTCTATTCCTTATGTGTTGTTATAGGTTTTTAAAAAAATCGATTAAATCCATAGCCACAACCGCTAATAGCAACATAGCACCAAAAAACACCGTGCCTTCACCCATGATATGACCTGTTTGCGCTGATACTGCCTCGCTTATTAATGTCATACCAAAAAATATTACTGTTCTCATTATATAAACCCTCTCTTGTTATTTGTTATTAACTTGCTTTATTTTTGGCAATACTATCATTTAGACCCCTAAAAGCCCGATAGGCACTACTTTAGGTTTCTTATTATCAATCTCATTATCATTCAATCTTATCAAAACACTTATCAGGAACGTTTTTTACAAGTCGTGAGCTTGGATATAAAATCGTGCGCTTAAATTTCCTGTTTATTGCAAACCCTTAATGACGTAGGTTTACAAGCATCGGGTCTTAATCCACTTACCAGCATTATAAATAATGAGCCTCTAGTAAACTTTGCCTACTTCACTTTCGTTAATAAGCTGATGCTGTTTTGATAATCTTTTAACTATGTTTTATTGGTGCGGATTATTTTACGATTGTTACCGATAAAATCGGCAGATAGGAAGATGTTTGAAAAGGGTTTGTGTCTGCGGTTAACTCAAGAGCATTGATAACCAAGTTTTTATTAAGGGAACATCAAGATAAACAAGATTATATTACCAAAACCGTTGACTCTTACAGACACAAAAAAAGGCTTATAGTTTCAAGCCCTGATAATATGGGTGGTAATGATATCTGTGAGAGTTTCCCCACGAATACCAAGACCTGAAACTATAAACCCTATTATCACTACCAATTACAAACAGCTCTCACACTGCAATTACTATTATACTATGCTATGCCTGTTTATCAAGTTGTGATTGCTCGTATAGCTCTTTATTTTCATTTTCCATAAGCTCGCATTCACCGCGGATTAATTGAGGGCAGTCAACAGCACAGCCATTCATCAATCCAAACTTATAACAATCATCCATTACTGAAATGGCGGTCAAACCTAATGTTTTTTCTAATATGAAGTTACTCATTACTTACTATCTCCTTGGTTAGATTCTTTTATGACCCTTACCAACTCTATAACTAGTAATATTTCCGCAAAATGCGAGTGGCTAGAGCTAACTGTCATGTCATCATGAACGGTTATTGAGCCGTACTTAAACTTCGCTTGAATAATATTATCAGAATAGCCTTTTCGCTCTGGTTCAAATACTACACTAACGCTTTTATCGTTAGCTGTTAATATGTGGGTAACGCAATCTTTACCGTTTACACTTGTTATATATTTAATCATTATCTAAATCCTTATTCGTTGTTGATGAAATTAATATTAACACAATAGATTGACAATGCAACAACAATAGTACAAGATAGTGACAATAAATAATATTAATAAGGAAAACAAACAAATGGCTAGAGTATCAAGATTAACGGGTGATATAACATTAGAAGCGCACAACATGCTTAGAAGCTATTGTAAGAAGCATGAACGTTCAAAAGGCTTCTTACTAGAGAAGATGATTCGCAAGTTTTGTAGTGATGAAGTGATTGTTGCTACTCCGTCAACTGCGGCAAATATTGCAACGGTTGAAAAAAAGCCAGTTAAGCGCTTTGTGCCCCCCACTGTTGAGCAAGTGTTTGAATACTGTAATGAGCGATGCAATAGCGTGGATGCTCAAAACTTTGTTGATCACTACACTGCTAACGGATGGATGCGCGGCAAAGGTAAGGTCAAAGACTGGAAAGCCTGCGTTCGTACTTGGGAGAAAAACAACCAAACAAAAGTGAAGAATGATGAAAATTTAGGAGGTAACTGGTAATGCAAGACTCAGACAAAGCAAGCTTTGAGGTATTACTTCGCGGTATAGCTGATGTATTTAGCTCAACAAAAACAATCATTGTTAATCGCCCTATGCTGCAAGTTTATTTTATGTCGCTTGGTGATTACTCATATCAGCAAGTTGAATGGGCAATAGGTGAACATTTAAAAGATGCTATTGATGGTAAGTTTTTTCCTAAACCTGCAAATATCATTAAGCACCTTCAAGCTAACGAGCTATCACCAGAAGAACAAGCTGAAATTGCATGGGCTGAAATTATGCAATGTTTACGTAAGAATGGCGCTTACGGTGGGATGAAAATTGAAAACAAACAAGCTATTGCAGCATTTAAAGCTTTTACTACATGGAAAGAGTTTTGCGCGATGGATGCAAGTAAGATGGTTTGGGCTAAAAAAGAATTTATTAGCGTGTATTCAACTTATGATAAAACACCCCTTGAAATGCTTCCTGGTTCGTTGCCTGGACTAGTTGAGCTGCATAATCATAAAGATAAGCACGCATCATTAGGGGTTCAATCTGCTGGTGATATTATTGATAAATTAATGACTAAGCGGTTAGACAATAAACAACAATAGGGGTTAACAATGAATATACTAAAAAAAATTAAGAGTGCGATATTTACTGAACCTAAATACAGGTACTTTAAAAAGATAAAGCTTAACTATTTCGGGCTTTGTGGTAGTGAAGTTCTCGTGATAATGATAGAGAAGAATAAAGGCTCTTACGGTGAGCTACACGACAACCTTGTTAGCAAAACAATGAAAAGAAAGGGATATAAAGAGTGTGCAAAGCAATATTACGACAAGCATAATAAATGATTTTAAACAACAATAGGATATATAAGAATGAATAAAAATATTTGGAGAGATTTCGCAAAGCTTAACGATATGTCTGAAAGTGAGTTTTTTAGTGAAATAACAATTACCGCTATGGCTGTTATGTCTATGGAATTAGATAAAAGCGATTCAGGTGCAATCAAGATAACCCAAGGTAAATATACTTTAATGCTAATTGATGATGATAAGAAGATATAAGAATGAGAGCCAAGGAAAGGTATGATAAGAGAATAAATGATTACATATTAAAGCTTCATGATTATGGCTGTACAGTTGAGCAGATACACAAAGAAACGCGCAAAAGCTTTTTACACATAAATAAAATGATAGAGAGATATAGAATATGAAAAAAGTAATTATAAGAACTCGCGAGGATGAATTAACAAGTGATATGTGGTTGTTTGGCACTAGCTGCGCAAAGTCTTTTATTGATGATTTAAACAAACAAGCTTACGGCAGCGACTGGAAAGATTGCGGCTACTCAAATGAGTACTTTAGTGGTTGGGCGAATTTAAACAAAAACGGAACTATTAGCGTTTGTGTATTTAATAAGGTTAAGGGTTAATATGAGCCACTATCACCCAGATGATTTCGAGCATTTAAAAGTTGTTGATAATTCACATTACACAGCTCAAATGTGGTTTGATGAAATTAGAGTTTATTTAATTGATGTAATGGGAATGAATGAGCAGCAAGTAATTAATGAATTTAAGAGTCACTTTCCAGAATTGATGAAGGAATTACAGAATGATTGAAACACAATCACAATACTATCAGCGCAAATATAAAGAGACACATGATATCGCTTATTTGAAAATGTTAGAGAATTTAAAGGAGCGCGGCTAGATAGTTAGCCGCTATGGTTTATTTTTTAAATAGCTTGCCAATTAAACCAGCTACCGGGTCAACTTTGTGACCTTGTGCTGAGTTTAATTTATCCTTAGCTTCATCACGCAATACACCGAAATAAGCATTTAGCCATACAACTAATGGTGCAATTAACATTCCTGCAAACATGTAGCTATTTTCTATTTTAGATATCATTTCAACATCCCCGGTAACTACAGCAAATAGCCAACCGAATACAAAAGCTATCGTTGTTACTCCAACCACCTGCCAAGCTTGATAAGCTATTTTAGGTCGCGTAGTGTGCTTTGATTGCGAGTTAGCTTGTAGCATTACTTGAAGCGTGTTGTATGACTCCATTTTAACGTCATATTCTTTTTCTAATAGACTTGCTCGCTGCTCAGGCGGTAATGAATTTAAAGCGCTATTGGCTTGCTCTACCGTTGCTGTCTCTGGTAACTTCTTATCACCCGGTAAGAATTCATTTATCCCGGCTACGATTAAAGATCCTGTACCCGGTAGTAGCGTTTGAATTAATCCACTACCCACAGTTTTTAATATATCGCCTAGTTTCATAATCATCACCTCATTTGTTTTGAGTATTTTAGCATAGTTGAGATTTAATTGAATTAATTGCATAAATAACACAATAATGTGTTGACACCTTTCTGTGGTGTGTTAATATTACTTTAACAACAACGCAGCAACTAATTAAAGAGAAACGAAATGACTAACTCAATCGAAACAATGGTTACTTACTCAAACTCAGTAAACCCTTTTAATACTGTTTTTATAAAGTCTGATGATAGCTTTGTGATCATGGGTGACGATGTTAGTGATTCAGCTTTAGAGAAAATGACTAACTGGGAAGAAGTTGACGGATGGAATGCAGAATAAGGCGAAAGCCTTTCTTTAAGGGGTAATGAATGCAATTAAGAGATTTTTTTATATTGAACATGAAGCATGATGCAGGAGTTGCGAAGCATCATAAATGCAAACTAACCTATGATCCATTTACTGGTGATTATGATTGCGGATATAAAACAAACTTAGCCTGCGAAGATTGCAAGTACGGGTGCGGTGGTAAGAAAGACCCAGAAGCAAAGGTGAATACAATATGAGTAAACATTACATGTGCGATCACTGCGATAGCGAAATACACCCAAGAAAGAAGCTTAGCATTACATCAGAAGAGGGTTTTAATATTTTAATGGGTGACAGCTCAAAGGACAAAGAGTACATTCACCGTAAAAACTTTTTCAGATTAGATTTTTGTAATGTTAATTGCATGGTGCAGTCGCTAACATCGTCAAAGTATAGGGCTGTGAAATTATTCCCAAATTTAAAGGAACACCCAGAGGTATAATATGAAGCTAACTAATTACATACAAGAACACTACAACGGCAACACAAGCGCATTCGCTAGAACTCAAGGCGTTAGGCAGGATCAAGTTGCAAGATGGCTTAAACGTAACTGTATGGTGATTGATGGCGTGGTTTACTGCGAGGTAAGCAAGGCGAATAAAAAAGGACTAGAAAATGAAAGCGTTAATAAATGACATTAAAGAGCTACCAAGCTTTTACAAAGCACTAGCAATTTTACTTGCTGCGATATCGTATATTTTCGTGCCGCCAGTGTTTAACGATTTAGGTTATTTTCAGGCTATGGCTGATTGGGTGCCTATTGCGTTAGGTGGGTTTTTAAGTGCGATGGTATTAGGCTGCTTTATTGGTAAGTGCGCTGATGAGAGTGAGCAACCTTTGCATTAAAGGGTGAAAACAAATTACACACAGAAATTAATTATTAACACAAATTTAGCAACGCGCGGCAAACTGTTTTTATCCCGTTTGAATGCGTTGTTAGAAATTGAATTAACGGGAGTATATAATTATGGGAAACCATGCTTACAAAAGAGATAAAGCCATAGAGTTTAACGCTAACCGAAAATACAGGTTAGAGCAGGAAGAAATGAGACGGCTAGATAAATTAAATAACCCTGAAAAATACAGACCTAGTAGGAGAGCAACAAGAAAAGCAAAAATGATTTTGGCAGTAGCGGCAGGGATGGGAGTTAATTCTTGCTAACACTGTAATTAAGCGGAAACAACCTGCCTTTCTACAAGCGTAAAGTCTAGCAATATCAATAATGTCAGGATTTTTACGGGGGAAGGCGGACTTTAAAATAATGGAGAATAATATGCACAACTATTTCAGTAAAGAAGGGCGAAGAGTCACTAAAGAGTATTTAAGTAAGATAGATAGCGAAAGCAAATGTCTTGAGCGTAAAAACGAGCGTGTAACAATTGAAACTAGAAAAACTTATATTGTTGCATGTGTGATTATATGTGCGTGTTTAGTTTATTTAAAGTGGGGTGCTTAATGCTTGAATCACTAAGAAAAATAGGTATGTTAAAAATGCCAAAAGCTAAACCGCTATCTAACAAAGATAAAGTTAGCACAGAAGCAAGAAAAGAAGCTATTCGGCTACTCAAGGCGGGTATGAATAGCAAAGATGTATCAGCTGCCACAGGCATTACAGACTCAACTGTTCGCGGCTATAAGTGTAAGTTGAAATAATATGAAGGATAAAGCGTTAACATTAACAAATGCGAGAGAGTTATTTAAGCAAGTTATGGATTTGTTGGCGCTTAATCCTAAGAAGAAATACAGGCTAACTATTGTTGAGTGGCGCAAACGGTCATTGAGCGCAAACGGACAGCAGCACGTGTGGTATAACGCGCTTAATAAGCACTTTGGATACTTTGCAGATGAACATAATAACCCTGCTAAAGAAATGTGCAAGGTGATGTTTGGTATTCCGATTATATTAAATAATCCTACCTATGGCCAACAAATAAGCGACACGCTAGATGGGGTTGATTATTATAATATGAGCTTTAGCGATCAGTGTAACCTAGCTAGAATCATCGCGGTAACGTCCTTGTTTACCGTGAGTGAATCCAAAGAATACATGGATAACATCGTATTTTACTTTGCAGATAAAGATGTTGATATTAACTATAAAGATTAGAACGCTGTTTTTATCCAGTTATTTAAATCATAAGTTCTATATGTTCTAGAGTTTCCAGCAGCTAGGCTTTCTGGTGAATTTAACCCCTGCCCTAAGTCATCACCGATGAAAGGGAATATTTGAATTGAAACCGCTGTTTTGTTACTTACTGTAATAACTCTTGCGTTGCCTGTGGCTGTCGGCAGTCTTACAGCATCAAAAGATGCACCTCCTGTCACGATATTCATAGCATTACTAAGAATGGTAGCGCCAGCTTGACCACCCGCAGCAGCAGTAATTCCACCTTCGAAACTAGATTCACCAAAATCTGTAAAATCAGCTGGGAATGCGCTGGGGTCAAGCTGTAAGAAGTTGTTGCTTTTATAAGTGTTATTTCCGCTACCTGAAATAATAGAGCCGCCACCAGAAATTGAAAACAATCCAGTAGTTAACCCCTCGTTATTTACTAGAGTGTTTCTTTCGACTCGTATTTCAGATGATGCCCCTGTTGAAAATGAAAATAAAACACCAAAGCTTCCACCTGTTATTCCGCAGTTATCAAAGACGTTGCCAATATAATCAAGGTTGCTAGATGAATATGCAATTAAAGCACTGCCATCTGTAGTGCCACAATGTCTAAAGTAATTGTTATTAACATCTACTTGGTCACAATTTCGACCTGTACCGATAAATCCTATAGCGCCAGCATTAGCACACCGCTCAAAACTGTTACCCTCTACCTTTACACCTCGCACACCAAATAGCCAAAACGGGCGATCTGTTGCGTCTGTAACTGTATTTTTAATTATCTTAGCATTTAATGGTGCAAACTCATTGGTTACTAGGCTTTTTTGCACTTGTGAAAATCTAAATCCTGTATTTACATTGTCAAGAACATTGTGCTCTACTGTCATATTTCTTGGAGGTAAATTATCAAAAGCCCTAGTATCTGTAGGCATAGTCATCCCGATGGCACCTACATTTCCTTGTATATTATTACAAGCGTTATGCCCTATGTAAATATCATTTAATATAATATAGGTATCGCCAGACTTTATTGTTATATTTGTATCTGCTAAATTTGAGTTTACATCTACTGTTATTTGCGTGGAAGAATCAACACTAACAACTTTAATGGTTACATCTGGAAAACCAGAAGAAGCTGTTATTATGCTATCTACAACTAATCCTTGTGTGTTTGTCATAGATGTTATAACGCCAGTGGAACCATCTGTTACTCCTGTTAAATCCTTAAATCCTGTGTTTGGCTCTATATCAATAGCACCAGGCATCGCTGGACCTTTATTTGGGTTAAATATATCGTAAGCGTCTGGCCTAGTGTAGCCTAGCTCACCATTGCGCGTACAGTTCATGAATTTATTATCACGAATTGTCATGCCGTAAACGTCTGTGATAGATATTGCGTTACGGTTATTATTGTTAACCCCATCAAACACGCAATCTTTTATTTTAACGTTTCTATTTTGTGCAGCTGCTGTGAAGTTACCACTTCTCACGACTATCGCGTCACCTTGCCAACCTGTAAACCAGCAGGTTTGTATATCAATATCTGTAGCGCCCTGCATCATAATTAAGTGCTTAAATTCTTGAAAGCCGTCAGCAACAACAGTTCCTAAAAAATGAATCTGACAGCATGTAATAGCTTTAATGTTCTCCTCTGGAGGGTAAGGCGCAACACCTTGCTCACCAAAAAACCTATAACCAACTTGTGTTGTTGTGGCATTGCCTACATCTGATAATCTTTGATCTCTTGACTCATAACCACAACCCATCATTATTGTTGATGAAGATATGTTGATTTGACCGTGAATCCAGAGTCCAATAGGCATGAAGTAAACACCACCTAACAAACCCGCCTGTGTTGCTGCCTCTTGCATTGCAAAAGTATTGTCTGCTGCACCATTAATAGCACCGTAGTGAGTGATGTTATGAATACAGCCTATTATTTGAAGTTTAGCGTATTGACCACCAGCAATCGTGGGGCTACCTGCAAAGTTAGGGCTTGCACCTGTAGCAACTACATACTCTGCTTTTATGTCTTTTACGTATAAGCGCTTGCCTTTAGGGAAAATTATTGTACTATCAATCATTAATTGCCGCGTTGCAAAGTCATAAGGTAGTGATATGTTGTTAATAAAATCTGGCGTTATTAACTCTACAATTTCAACTGACGCTAAAATGTTTTCGTCTGCCGTACCCTCTGCGATAACAATATCATAAAGTCCATCAGGAGCCTTAAAAGTGTAATTGCCTTGATTGTCAGTCTGTAATGGATTTGCGATCGCATCTCCTGCAATATCAAAGATTAAAGCCAAAGCGCCTTGCCCTGCTAACGGAGTGCTTGCAGCGCGTACAGTTACATTTATACCTACACCTGCGTTTAAATCTTTTTCAGAGGTCGATGGATCAACACCATCGTTTCTTAGTGTCACACTGTTATTATATGTTTTCATCAATGGTCTCCTCGACCGTTTATGTATCTTGTTGCTAAATCACCATCAGAGTATAGAGTTACTGTTGCACTATTGTCTTTTATTCCGCTACCTGATAAACCTGCCATGCTATCATTAGCTACGCCATCATTACCCCATCCGTTACCGGTGCCATCTATTTCACCGTTTGTGCCTGAAGTACCCTCTGAAGTGTTTTGGCCTGTAGCCTGTCCTGTGTTTCCGCCTCTTCCTGCCTGCCGACCATCGCCTGCATTGCCGCCATCACCAGACGTAAAATCAGTTAGAAGCTGAGAATAATTAAACCCACCATCACCACCACTAGGCGCTCTAATATATCCGTCAGCAATCGGATAGCTTACCGATGGCGTTGCACCGCTGAAATATATATCAGTGTTAACACCTTGAGCGTCATAAACTATACCACCATTTCCGCCTCGTGTTGGTTGTGATGTTGAAATCACGCCTCCTGATTCTTGGTCATACTCGATACTTTGCCCATCACCACCGTTACCGCCATTAGCTTGACCATCAAAACCGTTAGTCATTATTATTATAACTTTAGAGCCTGAAGAAAAAGCGCCTGCTCTTATTGCTGTTTCACCCTGAGAGTAAGCACCATCAAGAATAAATATAATCTCTACGTCTTGAGATGGAGCGCCTGCCAAGTTGAAAAGATTAACGCTAGATAAAGGTGAACTTAAAACAATCTCAGAGCCTGTATTAAATGCAGCCTCGTAGGTCATTGATGATACTTTATAGTAGCGACCTGCTTTGTCATATACAGGATTTATTTTTGTTATTTGCGCCCGTAAATTACTTGTTGATAACCCGCTAAAATCTTGCTCAGAAGATGCGGTTATATCTATCACATCACCAGTTTTAAAAGTTAAAGCTCTTTCTTCAGTCTCCCAAGGCCTAATAAATGGCGTGAATTTAAATCTACTTACATATCGCTGAGTAAGTAGGGTTGCTGAATCCTCGTTTAATAGAAAGTTATTATCAAATTGCTTATCTTTATGCTTTCCGAAAAATTGCGGTGTAGCTAGATTGGGGTCTGAAAATTGTTCAGCTTTCTTATAGCTTTTAACTTCATCGTCATCAGATAAAAACCGCTTATCATAAAGCACTAAAGCACGTGAAGCTCTAAGCGAATCGTCAGGGTTTTTGCTTATTGTGCCAGAATTTATTTCTTTACCTTCAGTTAGTGATGCAGTTGATTCTTTCCATACACTAATAGCTGATAGCTTTATTTTATTTTCAGTTGTACTAAACCATAGATCCATTAAGAAGCCGGTTAATATTCTGTTTAGTACATCGTTAACGCTTTCAGACTCACTATGTAAAGTATTTATTTTATTAAGAGAATGCCACTCTAGAACCTCAGCTGACCACTCTGCCGATGGGATTATTGACGCATCAACATCACTATCAATAAGTACCCTCGCTATAAGTGAATCAATAGTTTCATCGTCTGAAAGCTCACAAATAAAAATCTCATCTCCTGCGCTATGGTCAGATTTTAAAGTGCTAGTTAATCTAACGCCTGAAACTGGCGCGTTAATTGGTGCACCTCTTGTTGCTACGGTTAATATTGCTGTAGAGGTCAAGTTATCTGTAACACTAATAACAGGTAAAAACTCCTCGCCTATTCGTATTGCAAAAATATCAGAGTAATCAGTCTCACCATCAACAGGTATTGCTGTTGTGTTTTCGTCTATATCTAATCTTATGTATCCATTAGCGGCAATAGGCCATGATTTCTCATCTAGGTTAGCAACTGAAAGCACGTCCTTACATTCTAAAACCCAATCACCAGAACTCGCGTTAAGTCTAAATGCGTTTGATAAGTAGTGCCTAGTTTCAGCACCGTTAACAAGATCAATAGTTCCATCCTCTTCAACACGATACAGCTTTAATCTTGTGCCTCTGTTTTCAAATATCTGTCTAGCGTCCATTTTACCTAAATATGTACCTTGTGATTTCACCAATTCATCAACAGCAGGAGCGTAAGTATTCGGATCTTGATTATTAAAATCAGTAAACGTAATATTTAAAGAGCCGCGAGCAGAAAGACCACGTCCAGGCTTTAATTCTGTAGCATTTTCGTTTATCTTTTTTATTGCGCGCCATATTGGTTCACCGTTAATGCTAGGCAATAAAGGCGCATTCTCATTAGTGAAATAATACGTTTTATATTCGCCTGACCATTCCTGATCGCAAGTTAACGGAGTACCATAGCCCTGAGATGATCCTAGCGTGCAAGTGCCTGTTATTACAGGTAAGTCTACCTCTAAAACTTCAAAGTGCCGCTGAACTAGTTGTTTTCTTGTTTCTTCAAAAGTCGACATATTATAACCCGTTAAAACATGAGAATTTCAAAGTTATCATGTCAAGCTTTCTATTTTGAGCATGTGCGTTTACTGAGTTCTTAGGGTCATAGCAAATATAACTAGACTCTGGTTTACTCTTAACCTCTTTTATAAAAAAAGGTTGCTTAAAACTAAAATCTAAAAAATCTTGCCAAGCATTCTCAGCGAAAGTTGATAGCTCATTCGGTAGTGATAAAGTTCCTTTTAGCGCTTTACTTCTTTGTGTTGCAGATATTGGACCGACTTGCAATGTCGATACACTTCTCTGTGTAGTGTGCCTATTTAGCCACTGCCTAGAGTATCCTGATTGCTCACCTTTTAATATTGTCAAATACTCACCTGCTGCTATATAGCTAACTGTCATTTGATAGTTGTTCGGCACAGTAATGAACTTTACTTTTAAGTCTTGAAACGTCATCAGAGGAAACGTAAACATAATATTGTTATTGCGCTTTATCGTTACGCTATCAATTAAAGTGCTACCATTGTAAAGCTCTACGGTTGCCTGTGTTGGTGTTGCTGCCGTGTGGCCTGATATAGCCACATAACTAATATTAGTTTGAGCGCCATAGCTTACAATAAAATCTGCAACTCCTGTACCGCATGTGTAATTCAAAGAGTGATCAGGATCGGATATATTAGAAGCAACCTCTCCCACGCCTGCATCAGTAATCACCGGTACTTGATTAATCAAAACATTACTCGTTGTTATTGATAAACCTTCAATAGCCACTTGTGATGCTGTGCTAGTTATAATTGTCATACATAGCGCCCTTCAGATTGCCCTTTGTTTAATGCCTTAGCTATAGCATCAATAATATCATCACCGCTATCATCCGCGAATGAAATTCTAGCTTGGGTTGTCCCTGAGCTTGTTGAATCCCTAATGTCTAACGATGTTGTTTCAGGAGAAAATTCCTCTTGAGCTGTAGATGACGTATCACTAGTGGTTGATATTGATGAGGTTGAACTACTTCCACCGCTACCTCCGGTTATCCCGCCAAGCGTAGCCGCAGCAATTGCAGCCATACTAAGGTTTCCTGATGCCTGAACTTTCGCTGATAAAGCTCCCGTTGGATCTATAGTCAAAGCTTTTACTGATGCTGCCTGAGTATTAACAAATGCTTCACCTAGCGCAACACCTTGATTGATTAAAAACAAAGCCTGTCCTATTGAAGAACTGCTACCAATCAAAGAGCCAGTTATTTGCATTAATGCCTGTACGTTTTTATTTTCTAATGATTGCTCTGTCTTATGTCTTGATTCGTCAGACTTAACCTTTTTTTTATCTGCTTTTTCTTTTACTTTTAACTCTTCTTCTTTGTGCTTTTCATCTATTGCGATCATGTTTTCGATGAATTCATTCTCAAGCTCTAATCTTAGCTCTTTATCTTCACCGATAATCTCACGTTCACGCTCTAGCTTTTCAACTAATAACTCTTCCTCGGTTTTAAATCTATCAGCAATGGCTTGTATTTCGTCACCAGTTCCTAGTCCTGAACTTTCAGCACCTGCACCATTTAAACCGCCAATCTCGCCACCTTTCAAGCTATTTACATTTTCAAGTCTTATTTGTTGTTGCTCTAAAACCGTTAATTGTGCGTTAAGCTCTTCTGTCCTTGTTTTTTCTTGCTCTATCAAAACCTTGGCTGATTCTACTTGTATATCTGAAGTATCAACAAGCCCTGAACCACTATTATTGGTTCTCTCTTTAGCTTCAGCTAATCTATTCTCTAGCTCGACAAGTCTAGATTGCGATGCGGCTATTTCCTTTAATACTCCTGCTTGTGAAGATATGTTTTCAGCATCTAAAAAAGAGTTGGCAAAATCAATAATTGTTTGCGTTGCTTCAGGTACTATACTGATTACATCGTTAAAAAAGTCATCCATAACGGGTGCAATAGTTGCGCTAATTGCTGTAGCTGCATTACCTAGTTGAGATGTCATCAATGTGTAACTTGTTGATACCTCCTTCAAGCCCTCTGCCTGTCCTGCTGTTATTGACAAGCTTGAGTTAACATCGTTAAATCTATCTTTTAACGTACCTAGCTCTTTTGAGTTATCAGCAAATAATGGTTTTAACCTAGATAAATCATTGCCCATTGACTCTAGTACAAACGTCATTTGATCGCCTGTAACGTTTGCTTTTTCCATCTCTGAAACCATCTTGCCGATGACTTCTTGAGATGAAATTCCTTGGAACTCTATTGCTGTTTGTCTTGCTTCTTCCTTGGTTAGCTTCAACACATCAGCGTAGTCTTGAAACGTACCTGTCCCTGCCGCTGAGAACTCACCAACCCTGTCTGAAATGTCTTTAGATATGTCGGCTATTTGCTCTGCATTAATGCCGTATTTCTGAGTAGCAAAAGCTAACGCCTGAAAATCTTCAGTTGATGTTTTTGCTTGTGTTGATAGGATTTCTAGCTCTTTTCTGTTGTTTGCTGAGCTTAGCACCATAGCACTAATAGCAGCGTTAACAGCTAAAGCCGCTGTTGCTAATGTAGCAATACCTGTGGCAGCTATAGATCCTGCCTTACCGAATGATAAAAATGACTTATCGGCTTTTTTTGTGCTGCCATCAAGCTTATCTAATCTGTCATTAGTGCCATTTAGCTTTGCATCTAGCTTAGCAGTTTTAGCATCTAATAATACTATTAATTCCTCAGTAGCCATTTTTTAGATGCTCCGTTTATTTCTCTTTCAAAATTAAGCATGACACTAACGTCATCAGGATTGTTTTTATCTTGATCGAATAGATAATACATTTCGACAAAATCAAGCCTCCACACTTCTGAGGGCTGTAAGTTTAATGTTTTTACGCATAATTTAAACCAAGCCCAATAATTAAAGGCTATTTTGTCTTGTTTACTTGTTCGCCCGAGGTATCCACTTTTTTTTTAGGTATGTTGTTATTGAAATAGTCGTTTATTTGAAACGCAATATCTAGCATGACAACTGGCCACGGCTCGCTTAAATCATCAGGGCGATCACTTAATTGCCAGCTAACGCGATAAGTAGCGTCCTCTATTTCTTCAAGCTCAACACTGTCATTTAATGGTTTAATAATAGAGTAAAGAGCTAAACTAGCTATTCCGCGAGTATAAAGCCTACTTAATGATTGCATTCTATTGATGAGGGAAACGCCCTGGAGATCTATTGATTTCTCAATATAATCTCCAAAAACGGTTTGTAAATCCAACCCTGTCTTATCAGTGAAGTATTTACAAGCTCCTGCACTCAACTTACAGTCATAAGTTTTATAGCACAATTTAACTTCCACGATTAAATGTCAGCCGCTTCTACAATAGTGACGGGACCGCTAGAATTAAAACTAATAGTTGTAGCTACTTTCGCACCGCGCGGTATTGCATCACTTAAGCCAGTAGGTACAAACAAACCAGAAAACGATTCATCAGTTAAATCACCAGAACCGGTGTAAGTTAATGTGTAAGTATCTTGTGTACCGCTAAACGCATCAGAGCGAACCTTTCTAAACTGAGCGTCGCTATTGTAAGTTAACTCACCTGAAAAAATGTGCTGCTTCGTTGCTAGTTCACCATCTAGATAAACCATATTATCACCGTTTGACTTATTGCCGATCTCGATAGGTGTTCCGCCAAATGTATGCGTGAAATCACCTTGACCAACAATAGCGCCAGTCGTGTTGTTTAATACTATAGCCGTGCCGTTAATTTCGCCTGCCATGATGTTCCTACCTTTTGTTAAATGCTAAATAATTAATACTAATATCGCGTTTAAAATACGCTTCGTTTTCTGTGCCGCTATTTACTGTTGAATCTAAAATATCGACCTGTTGACTATTATACACTGTACTAGTGCTATAGCGAAACCCTGCTAAAATATCGTCAACCGCCTGAAGTTGTAAGTTGTCGTATTGGCCATCATCAAGAGCAACAAAAACACTAACCTGAAATATACCTCTTTGTTCATCGCCTGAGTCAAGAGTTTTACCTAGTGATTCCGATGTTGCAGGGATATAATAACAAGCCAACCAAATAGACTTGCCTTTTGGATTAAAGGTTTTATTTTCAAATGATATATCGTCAGCCGTTATTCCAGTTACCGGCACAGATAAAAGCTTAGTTAATAATGCCTGCTTTGTTTTAAAATAACTCATAGTGATCTAACCTTATTTTGCATCTTAATTAATCTAGCCCTTACCCATCCGTTAGGTGCTTGTTTACTATAGCCATTAATAGAGAGTATTTGAAAGCTTTTAGACTTCTTAATATAAGAACCATTTTCAACAGGAGAGGGAAAGCCACCATATTCTAAAGTGGTAATAGCAGGTCCATTATTAACAAAGTATATCTTCTTATTTAAAATCCATTTAGGCATTGATTGCAAGCTTCTGTATGAGCCGTTACCGCTGCCATTACCATCGCGGCCAAATAATGTAGCGGGAAATCCCACACTCAAAAACCAGTTGTTGCGATGAATGCCTTTATCAGCTGGAGTCTCTTCGATCATCTTCCCAAGCCCGTACAAAGATACACCGCGAATATTTTCATTCATGCGAACTTTAGTTTCTTGCATAGCCTTTTTGACTTTATCAACTCCGAGTAATGGCATTATTTTAATCTCACCTGTGGAATATAAGCCAGTACATCGGACGTAGGCGCTTTAATATCAACAGAGATTACCAAATACTGACTAGCGCCTTGCTCTATAATATCACCCTGCTTAACGACTGTTACGTTGTCGCACACCAACTGTCTATCGCCTGCTAGAATATTTATATCAACTAACTTAGCATCATAGTTTTTAAATATGGCGTTTTTCAATTCAGTTTTTACAGTAGTCGACACACCTGGAGCTAATGGTGTACCTGCCGTGGTTGTAGTTTTCACAAGGTAAACAATGTCGCTATTGCTTGAGCCTGTTTTAGACTGAGCCTTTGCTAAACCTTTCTTTATCTTAGCTTGAATACTTGCGCTGCTCATCCTAGATACCCCATATTGTCACGATACAAACCACCACCATTTAAAGCTGCTTTAGTGTATGGTTTTAATATTCTAGTTACAGCAGGAATTTTAGCAACCGTTGGGGCTTTTGCGCCTGATTGATAAGTTTCCGAATAAACACCATCCACTGAAAAACTAGCTAAATCTGGATCTGTTTGCACTACGTTAGTATCAACACCTGACTCAATAGCTAAAGCTGTTAACATTTGAGCGACTTTAAAGTCTTGTGGGATCACATTACCATCAACATATTCTTCATAAGCTACCATGCCGTTACGTGGCACCATGCCTGTCTGAATCTGTGGTGATACTCTAGATCCTTGTAACTTATCTTCATTGTTCTGATTGTTAAACTTGTAAGCCTTAGCTAGTTGCGCCTCTCTATCTGGCTGGGTTGATGGTATTGAGTACCCGTCAATCTTTGCAAATGCCTTATATTCTTCATCAGTTACTAGTGAATTAGCATTAGCGACAATTGAGCCATCTTCGATAATTAACTGAGTACCGATAGCAACAACGATTTGATCTAAGTTACCAAGCTCCATCGATGTGATATCAGTGCCGTTAACGCTTGTTGAATCGAATCGTTTAATGGTTACGAATACTTTACCTACTTCGCTTGTGCTTGAAAGATTTAATGATAACTGCTCACCACTATCAACCATAACGATAGTTGGATTTAACAGTTTAGTGTAAACCTCATCACCGAAGTAAACTTTAATATCTGTAGCAGTGTCAAGGAATGCACCGCCGAATGTAAGTACG
>TARA_R110001583_G_scaffold76235_1_pt1 | contig 20799 bp, 23 predicted proteins | sample TARA_R110001583 | Tara Oceans TARA_R110001583 (sample SAMEA4398432) | marine metagenome | biome: Polar Biome; feature: [MES] marine water layer (ENVO:01000295) within the mesopelagic zone...; material: water (ENVO:00002006), including particulate matter (ENVO:01000060) such as...... | reverse complement strand
TAGGTTTTTTGGACGGGGGTTCGATTCCCCCCCGCTCCACCAAAACCTTAAAAATCAACAAGTTAACTCACTTTTTGTGTATTTTAGTACACCAACCTGTACACAGGTTGAAGTGAGGATTAATGAAAACACATATACCAACATATATTAAATGCGCTTCTTCAGGTATTTATTACTTCCGCTGCCGTATTCCAAAATCCCAACTTCATCGCTATAACGGTAAGAAAGAAATTAAACGCTCGTTAAAAACCTACGGAATCCGTGAGGCTATAATACTGGCGCGTACCCTGCATATCAGCCTACATCAACAATGGCAAAGTGAAACTTATACGATTCCATCAAATTTATTATCTCTATTTTCGCCGAATCCCCTCCAAAAGCCACTCAGCACATCAATAAATAACACGCTTTCATTGAATGATGCTATTGAGAGGTATTTGCTTTCCAGAGAAAAAGAAGGGCTAATTCGCGAAAAAACTTTACAGATGCTTCGAGCTAAGTTGACATTACTTCTAAGAATACTAGGCGATAAGCCAGTAAACCTAATTAAATACGTAGATGCTGAGCACTTCAAAAACACCCTACTCACCTTACCTCCTAATATTAATAAATCCCCTATTTATCGTGATTTAACCATTACTGAAATCATTGAAACTAAGCCTCACAAGACCATGTCACTTATTAGTGTTCAAGGCTACGTGGATTATGCTCGAACATTTATGAACTGGACTATTCGTAATGAGTGGGCTACAAAAAATCATTTTTGCGGTATAAAAGTGCCAAACAAAAAGCGACCACATGAATTTAGACAGCGTTGGAAAGATGATGAACTATCTCGCTTATTCAGCTCACCAATACACCAGAGTTTAGAGTTTTCTCATCCATACTATTATTGGTTACCTCTACTTGGTTTATATACTGGCGCAAGGCTTAATGAGTTAGCCCAGTTGCATCTTGATGATATAATCCAAATAGATGGTCTTTGGTGCATTAGAATCGATGACACACATGATGACCAGCGATTGAAAAACCAATCATCTCGCCGAATAATCCCTCTGCATAAATCATTGCTAGAGTTTGGCGTATTAAGGTACATTGAGGAATTACGTGCAGATGATCAACTTAGATTATTTCCAACACTTACTTCTCATAGGGATGGTTATGGTCATTATGCATCCCGATGGTTTGAAAGACTAAGAACAAGACTAGGGCTTACTAATACAGGAAGAAAAATAGATTTTCACAGTTTTAGACATACGATTGCGGACGAACTAAAGCAAGTAAACACCCCTGAACCAATTACAGCAGCTTTGCTTGGCCAAGTTAACAGCAATATTACTTATGGCCGATATGGTAAAGAAATATCTTTAACAGCAATCTCAGAAGCAATAAATACGATTAACTTCCCTTGCATTTATCAGATTAATAAATATATATACTAGCTTTGGGCAAACGTTTTATTGATTATGGCGACAACTATAAGTTAGTGTCGCTTACAACTAATTTATAAGTTTCATTGATCATTTACTATTATGTCCGTAAATAAAAACAAACTCGTTACTATAAACAGAAAACAATATCTAAGTAATCGCTATATCTATGAAGCAATGATTAGACTAAAGAAGACGCATTGGTCCGATTTCGAAGTGGAACCTATAGCGAAAGATAAGCGTAATAACATTATTATGCAGGTATCCTCTATTATTGCCCTAGCTAATCAAGCTACCGAAAAAGGATATGAAACCCCAAAACTATTTAATAAAGTATTAACACAAGGGATATCTGACTATATATCAGGCAACTCCCAAGGTATTGGTTGGGCATTAGAAGAACTAAGAAGTGAGGCTATTAAAAAGAAAAAAATCATTGCAAACCCAAATAAAAGAGTCGAATCAACATTTTTAGATGGAGTTCAAATAGATAGTATTTTTAATGGTTTTATTGATGCTATTAAGCTGAAAAGTAACGTCATACAACTAGAGGATATGGATAATAAATATTACAGAAAAAGACAGGTAAGGATTGGTTATCAATATGGATTTTCAATCGGCACAAAACGCAATAAGCTTGTACAAAATGACTTCCTAGAGTACTTTCAAGACAACATGGACATTGAGATAACAACGGTAAAGAAAAGCTTAGAAAGGCTTGGCCTGTGGAATAAAGTTCGAGAAATTGTAAAAGTAAGCAAAACGATTTAATAAGAACAAAGGAGCAACTAAAGCCATAAGTCTGTTCAGACTCATATTAATATTACGGAAATAAAAATTATTTTCTAAACTTATTTATACTTTATGGCCACATCTGTTATTTATCTTTATCAGTACAGACATTAGCACTAAGTACAGTGCATTTATTAAGGCGTTCTATTAAACCACTACTATTTTTTGTGTTAATAACAATAGTCTTCATTAACAATTTGATTGTAGAAATTCACTAGGCAAGTACCTTATCATGAGTTATTTCAAAGTATAAAGGATTAGAATGAGTATTGAAGACGTTATGATTGAGCGTAGAAACGCGGCTAAAGAAGCTGGCGAACTATTGATTCCACCCAAATATCAAGGTGTATCTAAGCAAAGAGTAAGTGAAGTATTGGCTAGTATTGACCAGCTAAATGATAACAAATTGGATGTTATTTATTCACTATTATGTGATGAACTGAGCTGGTACCCGAAAGCATCATTACAAGAACTTCGATTTTGTGATGGAGCATCTGTTGCTCATATCGGTACTCACGTAGGTATCCTGCAACGCGGTAGGAATATTAAACTTGACCGTGAAGGGCGTGACTATTGGTTAAAACCATTCTGGGAAGTTGGTGCAATAGAAAAAGTTTACTTAGACCCTAATGCCGAGTTCAGACCAGGCCATCCTGTAGCAAAATCAGCAAACTCAGCATATCGTCTAGCTCCCGACTTCTTAGCTATACTCCAAGCCCCAGAAAATAAGTGGAGAGCATTAGCTCACACTTGGCTTGAAGAAGATGTCAAACGTGAGCGACTTGCATTCCAAGCATCTCAAGCCCAAGACACAGCAGACTCAGTTGAAACTCCTCATAGTCGTTTAATACGCTTAAGCCATGAAGTGTACGCTCCTCGTTTTCTTGAAGGTTACACAATGGTTTACATTGACGATGGTGATGGAGATCGTATTAGTGATGAAGAACGAGCTATTCTAGCGGCTGATGGTTTAGAAATCACAAATGATGATGCTATGCCTGATGTACTTTTACTAAACCGAAAGACCAATAAATTATGGGTTATTGAAGCTGTTACAAGCGATGGTGAAGTAGATATCCATAAAAAGCAAAGTCTAGAAGCATTTGCAAAACGGAATGGTAAATCAGGTGTCGGCTTTACAACGACTTATCTTACTTGGAAGGCAGCAGCAGCACGTCAATCTGCATTTAAAAATTTAGCGAATGGTTCTTGGCTGTGGATTCGCGAAGACCCATCTCGTAACATTTTCATTCAACAATAAATTAGTTTTTATTTCACAGTAGGATATACAGTTAAGAGTAATTTAAAGACAACACAAATTGTAGTGTTGTCTTTAAATTCTTATATTTTTTCTACAAGCTCATCGAATAATTTTTGATTAAATTGATGAACTTGTTGACCCATAACTATTAGTTGCTCCCTCGTAGGATATCGCAAAGTACGAAGGTCAGTAGCATTAACTTGGGTATGCCCATTGAACTGCCTGAAATATTGATCTACTAAGCTACTATTAAGATAAACCCACAGCCCTTTCGCGAAATCCATCTCTAGAGGTTTGCCATCCGCGTGGAAATAATTCGTTTTGTTTTCAAATCCTACTACTTCCACATCTGCTATTGCTGCGGTGTACAAACCAGCAACGATTCTGCGGGTCTCTTCTTTCGAAGTGAGGCGCTTGGTTAAAACATAAGTACCATTTGGAACCATTTGCTTCACAGTTTCATCGTTTAGAACAATTGCGTTTGGTTTTTTCTTGCTTAGAACAGGGTATTCGATTAAGCAATCATTGAAGTGCATCGGATAGATTAGAGGAACAGTGCCTTCTTCAGGATCGTGACGAAGATTCGATCTTGTGCGAAAATCCACAACCTTACCTGTACTTGCTTCAATCCCAAGTTCTTCAAGTGAGCAAGACATCCTACCAACGTGAGTTGCAATTTCGGCTTGTTCGTCGTTAGTAACAATGTGAATGAATCGACTAATGTTTCCTGGGTTAACAACTTCATTAAATTCAGCCATGCGTACAACCGGATGAGGATCATCTGCACATGAACTTGATGTAATCTCAACTTGACCTTGTGCTTCGCCTTTCACGATATGATAGATAACGTTTTCTTGTAAAACCTTATCACCTTTGAATGCTCTGGTACGGCTTTCAAAAACGTGTAGCTTACTGAGGTTGTTACCATCGAGCAGAATCCGACGAAAATCATTGAAGTATGGTCCATTGCAAAAACTACGCGGAGTAATCGCAACAATTTCTCCACCATCTTCGAGCAACATTAAAGCTAATGCCACAAAACAGGAATACAAATTTCCTGTTTCAACGCCTACGCTTCTCAGATTCGCACGCTCTTTACTAGCAGCTGCAATCTTTAAGTATGGTGGATTTAAAATCGCTTTATTAAACACAGCGGTTTCTTCACCAGCTTCACGCGCCTTAATAATATCAATTGCATGCTGAATGAAATCAACCTGGTTTACCTGCGTATTCCAAACAACGTTTGATTCTGTACTAGCTTCTTGGCAAAGGACAAGTGAACGATTCAGGTTTTCGACTAAAACATTCTCAAGCTCCCAAACGTTAGCATTAATACATGTTGGTTGAAAATCAGTTAAAGCACGCTTTACTAATGCGGTAGTTAAAGAACCTACACCTGCGCCAGCATCTAGCACATTTAATTCACCATCAAGGTCACGAAACATCCCAGCAAGAATGTAAGCAGCAGATGCTGGGGTCATGAACTGACCTTTTTTACCTCGTGTATCTTCATCCAGTAGTTTGTTTGCTTCAATTCTAATTCCATCAACCGTGTTCGCTAAGGTTTTTAGAGCGTTGCATTCCGCTATATTATTTGTCATTTCCAACCCCTACTGTATATCCATACATATTATCACTATTTATTATAGAACTAAACTTCTAAGGTGGATTAAATAGACTGTAATATGCTTGACTTGCTTAGGATGGAGCGGTTTTTTCACTCCATTATGATCAGCTAGCCGTTACTTTAGCTTATCGTCATTAAGGTTTTTCTAATCAAAACCCACCGTTACAGTAAAGATATTAGCTTCCACATAACTGATGAAATTCGTTAAGAATAGGTCGATTAATTCACACGCACTATCGCCTTTTAAAAAGCCACTATATAACGTGTAAATTTCTCCGGTTAGAAAGCATACATCGATATCTTTTACTAATTCAGGATAAGCACCTTGAAAACTAAAGTCAGTGATATACTCAAACGCCCATAGATTATCGCTATTAATAATTCGCACTTCTACTGGATGAAATCCACCAAGCTCAGCAGAGTATTTATCATCACAAAAGTTAAAGGTAATACCATTGATGCCTGGCTCGGCATTATCAATAGCAGATAGTTTACTATTTAAAATAGCAGTTAATCTTTCAGGCACAGCAAAACACTGGCTCTTATTAAAGGTCAGTTTCATATTATTTTCCTAATGTGTAGTTAATGTTTAAGTGTGGTGTTACAGCAAGCCTGTTTCAGCAAACGATAGTGGCTCTTTAGCGATGATTATGTGGTCCAGAACAGTGATATCAATTAATGCCAGCGCCTTTTTAATACGTTCGGTTATTTGTTTATCAGCAAGTGATGCTTCACTTATCCCTGATGGGTGGTTGTGAGCTAGAATAACAGCAGCAGCATTAACCTTAAGTGCTTGCTTAATGATTTCTCGCGGATAAACCGATGCCGCATTAATTGTGCCGAAGAACATCTCATTATATTCAATCAGTGCATGTTGACTATCCATGAACATGACAGCAAACACTTCCCGCCCAAGGCCTCCAAGCTTATGTTTAAAATAGTCTTTTGTAGCTTTTGAACTTGTAAATTTAGCCCCTGTGCAGTACCGAGCATCAATAACTTCAATTGCCTTTTCCAAAACCTGATCTGCTGTTAATGGTCCAGATGTAATGTATTCCATAATTATTTCCGCTAAGTAAGCTTGTCTCGAAGGTAACTCAACGCTTGTGTCACCAGCCAGGCTAAACTGGCAAATACACTTGCGACTTTGGCTACAGTCTCAGCAACGTTAGTAACTCTTGGCTCAATACTATCGAGTGAGTTTTTTATAAATGTTAGTAATCTCATAAGTCACCTGTATCTATTAATTAACCTAAGGCATGGCCTATGCCTTAGGTGTATATCTGCTAGGCAGCCTGTGCGTATTCATGTTCATCAAGAGTGATGGCCCCTGTTATCCAATCAATGAGTTGCTTTACTTTGGAAAACACTAAGTTTTTCACTTCTATCACTTTGTTAAACAATAAATGTCCTGATGCTTTGATTAATGTGAATATTCCGTCCGCATTATCAATAGCAAATACTTTGCCCTTAATAATTAACTCAACAACGTTAGAGCCGAGAGAACTGAAATAGCTCATTACGGCCTTACCTTTAAGAGCAGTAACAGCCAGAATAAAGCCAAGATTAACTCCTAAAGCCTTAGCTATAGTTACTGCAACCACTGCTGCACCTACGAATGATGCCTTTTTCATATTACGAGCAAGAAATGATTTAAGACTTTCATACGCTGACTTAACTGCCGTCAACATAGTAAATATGAACGATACTTTCTTTTCTGGGTTACTTGGTTTCATGGTATTTTCCTCGATGGTTATGGATGGTTTAATGTTATTCATTTTGCTAACTTTTCGATAAAATGGTATTACAACACTTGGCACTACTTCAGCTGATTGAACTGCTTCACGAAGTAGTTCAATAAACTTGTTTAAGTCATTATTAAAGATGTATCTAAGCTCTTTTCCACAATACTTGTTGTTAATACTGTGGATGAAATCGATAACTCGTTTTAGGTGTACAGGTTTAATTGTTTTCATTAAGCTTTTCTCCTTTCATTTCTTTGGCAACAGCTGCAATTGTCATACGACTGGCACCGGTGATTTGTTGAATTTCGGTATAACTGTGCTTGGTATTTAGTAGTTTTTTAATTGATAACCATAGCGTTTGGTTTCGACGCCGGCCTTGATATTTACTTGGGTCGGCAGCCTTTGCTCTGGCGATGCCTTCGAGTGTTCTTTTACGGCGTAAGTCATAATCTTTTCTCGCTGTTGCCGCCAGGATATCAAGCAACATTCCGTTGACTGCTTTGAGTACGGCGACAACAAAATCGTCACCGCTGCCTTGCTCCTTTAATGCAATATGACTTGTCGGCAAATCTAGTGCTACAACACTGACACCTTTTGCTTCGATGATATTCTTTAGGCGTAGCCAATCGTCGTTCTTCAATCGACTAATACGGTCTACCGATTCAATTAAGATGATATCGCCAGCACTAATGTCAGATAACAACCGGTTAAGTTCAGGCCTATCCAATGACGTACCAGTGAATTGTTCTAGGTAGTAGTTTGATATTTGTTGGTTATGGCTATTAGCGAATGCTTTGATTTCTTGTTTTGCACGAAGTACATCTTGCTCTGTTGTACTGACGCGCAAGTACGCACGTAGAAATCCCATAGGTGAATCTCCTGCGGTAAGTTTAGGGTAATTAAGGTGTACTGGTATAGTTTGGCTGTTAGGGTGTTCTAAAGTGTACCTAGCAGTGTGGTACAGGTATGGTATACCTATTATTTACTGGTGGTTTAGTGCATTAAAGGCTAGTGTTGTTAATGATATTGGTAGTGATACCGCGGCTATATAGCTAATGGCTGGCCTAACAGGGTAAATAAACATAATACTACTGGCACGTATGCTGAGGACTATGAGTAAATATTGAGGATAGTAACAAAAGTTACCGCTTAACTTTAGTCAAAAACGTCTCAACTTATATAGTAAGCACATAAATTTTGCCCCATTTATAGTGCTCAATAGGAGGTTTATTGTCGTCATGTAATAACTACTATTGGTTTTAATTACGTAACAAAAAGGTTCATCGATGTGAAACTTTTACAATATACCTACACTTTACTTATAACAATTTCATAAGTGATTGTTTACTAAAAACAGAACTCTTTTAGTTGTGATAAAAGGCTAGCGGTGACCACACAGAAGATATTATTGAGTATATTTTAAAACTTTTAAATACCACTAAACCAATAGGTTCAGGGTTCAAATCATGAGAATAAATCGAGATTTCACATTAGTTAAATCGATAATAGTTTTGTAGGTTTATCTTAGTAACCACAAATGCCAGTTGGATCACACTAGTTACTTTTCACCTAAGCTGAAAAGATTGAGATTAAAAAGTAGGTTGCAATGTTTAGCAAGGCGAAACCTACTCCAATATTTTAGTTAAACTTAAGACTCTTACTATGCTTTTTAAATACCTGCAATTTTTCTAATAAATTTATTTAACTCATCTCTAAGATAAGAATAACTCGTCAGCATTTCTTCATATGCTTTTTTATGTTCTAATTCTTCTTCATTTACTAACCGATTTATTTTGCTGTCAAGTATTTGCAAAGCCCCAATAGCGTTAACAAGATTGTTTGGTAATAAAGGTTTATGCACGTTCAACATATACAGGACCTTTTCATCGAAGTTTTTATATGCATCATGGTTGCTCGAGGGAGCTATATCAGGACCATTCATTGAACCGCAAGACCACTCGTATTCAAGTTGTTTCTCAGTTTCTAAAATTATGTCAGATAAAGCCTGTGAAAGCTCCAATAGAGCCTCTTTGTTAATTTCCCAAACTCTTTCTCTGTCTTGTTTTTTTACTGATGAATAATGTATAGCAGTCGCAATTAAAGTTGCAGATGCGATTACAATATTAACGGTTATATTAGTGTCAAATGAATAATCCAGATCAAATACCACATACCAAATGGTCACAGTAAAACCTACTATTCCCCCTAATATAAAATTCAACATGTGACCCCTTTAATAAAACACATAACATCGCATTTAGCGGACTAGAGTTGTTGGTTATAATATAAAGCAATGCTGAACCTAACCAACTGCTCTAGTTCAGTTTAAATACCTTATGTTTTTTTTGCTATGTAATTAAGCACATCTATTTCCTCACCACCATCCATAAAATGAGAATCAAAAGCATATGCCATTTTCTCTAGAGGTGCTTCATTATATCCAGAAGTTTGAATTTCATTTATGTAGCGCTCCAAAAATGATATTGCACCTAGATGCCCCCATTGTGCTACATGGACGAGTTCATGAAAATGTAAGCGCAAATCTGATGCCAGCTGAGGAAGAACATAATAAGTGCTTTTGTATGTAATTCCTTGTACTTCCATATCGATAAAGTCACCCAGTCCCATTTGACGTAGCTCAGGAAAATTAGGTTTTGGAATTGTATCAACAATCACAAAATATGATTTGCAAAGGAACTCTAAAGGATAAAAACCTTTGAATTCATTGGAAAATTTAGAGCAACAAATCCTTTGTTCTTTGTACTCTATGTTAATCTGATCAATCCATTTATCAATTTGATGCAGCACACAAGCCTCCTGTAATATATAACACCCAAGTGAAGATACTTTAAGTTTTCGGCTATAATGTGAAGCGAAGCAAGATCTAACCAACTGTTAAAGTCCTGCTTGGGTGGCTTATAGCTTTTTAAAGCCTAACCTTTGCTCAAAAAGCCATTTTTAATATTTTCACTTTCCCAATAGAGTAACATCCCACAATCTTGAGACTTTACAGCTTGTTCATGACATTTTTTAGGAGCCGTAAAATCATCATTTAAACATAGTTTTTTTGCAACGCCGTTACCGCCAGGTACAATTATAGATGAGCACAGTATTGGTTCTGACTCTATAAATGATTTACTTATTACTGGAATAGCATACCTTCCTGCAACTACAAGCACTATTGCAATTAATATAAATATTTCAGGCTTTGTAAACTTCATAAGTAAAATCAAAAACACTCAACAATAGAAAAACTAACGCTTGCCAGCAAAAACGAATTTACGAGTCCTGCTTGCTGGCGATTTTGACTGGCTTTGTTATGAGTTGACACTATGTTATTCCGAAATACTTAGTAAGAAGAAAACCACAAAAAATTAGGATTACTCCTGATATTACACCAATAGCTATTTTACCGAGAGCCTTGTTATGCCAATCATGCGCAGAATTTGATTCAACTATAGTTTCTTTCTTATAATCTTCGTATGCAGTAAGTGCATTTTTACCATACAACGTTACACGCATTTCTATAAATTCGGGGGTTCCGTTGTTATCGTCCGTAGTGACATCTATAGCTTTGATATACCCCATATCGTTTAAATCCTTAAGAATGAATCCATCCATTCCGTCAGAATTAGATAACGGATTATCTCGTATAAACTCTAGAATTTTGACTGAATATTTATCCATGCTTATTATCATAGTCCTTTGCGGTGATTTGTTAGGCGCACTTTGCATCTGTACAACCTGTTAAAAATCCTGAATTAAACCTTGGTAATTCCTGAACGCCATAATCCAGCAACCAAACAGGCAAAGCTAGAGCTCGATTTGTTGGCAATCTACTTATTATTGATTTCCTTCGGATGTAGTCACCGTAGCTCTGATAACCCGACAATAGACGTTTATTCCCTAAAAACATTTATTTAATTGACATTAATATCACATAATTTCATGGCATTAGGAAACTAAAATATAATATTCCGATCTGAACTTGAGTATTACGGAGAAGCCACAGTAATATCCATCAAAATAATTATCGTTATTTCACATATTATCAATTAGTTAAAGTGTAAATAAAGTATATTCTGATTATTACTGAAGCTGGAGATATCAGTAATATGATTAAAAAGCTCATTAGAAAATGTATTGGAAATACCATTTAAGTTAATTTACGTTTAGTGCAACAAGAAATCCTATAAGCCACAATTTAAAAAATCATACTCACTTCTATGAAACATGGTTACACTAACATTTTACTATTAGCGATTAACAAGATAATACATTTAAGTATGTATTGTACTCGCAAAAGATTACTGACATATTCACACAATCACATAGCCTCAAATACGATAATGATAATGAAAATAATAATAAGCTTATTCATAACAGCCTTAATATCCATGCCTGCCCTAGCAGCCAACCAAGAAATACAATCATTTAGTAAAGCCAAGAAACTACTAGAGAAGCAGGTATACAACAACCACCGCACAACACTTTATTGTGGTGCGACGTTTGACGATAAGAAAAAGGTAACACCACCTAAAGGCTTCACAACGACCAAGTATGTTAAGCGCTCTAAAAAGATAGAGTGGGAACATGTGGTCCCGGCTGAGAATTTTGGCCGCACTTTTAATGAATGGCGTGATGGTAATAAACAGTGCATTAGCAAGAAAGGGAAATTATTTAAAGGCCGTAAATGTGCAGAAAAAGTGAGTAGCGAATATCGCTACATGCAAGCCGACATGTTTAACCTTTATCCTGCCATCGGTGCGGTGAATGCCCTAAGAAGTAACTATAATTTCACCATGTTACCTACTTTAAAAAGTGATTTTGGTAGCTGCGCTATGAAAATAGACAATCGTAAAGCTGAACCTCCTGAAATGGCTCGAGGTCAGATTGCTCGTACGTACCTATACATGGAAGGAGCTTACAAGCGTTACAGCATGAGTAAAGCACAGCGCCAGCTAATGACTGCTTGGGACAAAATGTACCCTGTAGATGCCTGGGAGTGCGCCAGAGCTAAGAGGATAACTAGCTTACAGAAAAGTCAAAATGATGTGGTTAAGAGTCGATGTGAAGTTGATGGTATCTGGTAGTAGCGGTTACACTGGTTTCAGTAGCCTTCCACCTAAACCAGTGGCCTGACGATAAGTTAAGCTGTAACCACTTTTACTTTATTTCAGCTAAATAACACTATAGCGATAGAAAATATCTAATTGTGGCACTAGGCGTGGTCTACCGGACGCTTACCTTCATACTAGCAAAATGTTCTTTTGTCGAAAGGATGAAGGTTTCCTCTCCTTGCTTAGCATCAATAATATTATTAAAAGCTTTTGCGGTCCCCCCATAAAGTCTACCTTTAGAAATATATGTCTTAATTACAAATGAGTAGGAACCATTAACAAGCTCAGTATCAATAAATACAATACCATCATCAGATACGATGACAAGGTCTCGATTAACCCCAACTTCGCCACGATATATCTCATGAACTTTTTCAATCAATGTGGCTAAATACAACTTAATATCTTCAAATATATTTGAGTTTGTTCTCATCAAAACTCTAGCTAAAAAGTGCTCTGTCAAATAACACACGACATAAGGTGTATGTTTTAAACTTTTTGTCTGAATATACTCTGTAACTATAGGGACTAGCAGTCTATCTTTATCTCCTCTCCCAACTTGCAACCTATATGTACTCTGCAAAAAGGTATAGCTAATAGGATTTGTTAATATACTCGTGTTTTTTTTACACTCAATTTGCTTGTCACTTCGACTTATTACTATAGAGTCAATACTGTCAAGATAAGGAATAATTATCTTATTGATATTGTGCTTTTTACCTTTAATCTCAATATTCAAGTCTCTTAACAAGTTTTTAGCTTTGCACCGAGCAGTTTCTGTTGCCCTCATCCAGTTCTTAATAATGGCTACAGCATGAGATTCATCAGATAGTACTGCCGGTTTATCTATTGGTGACAGTTCATTCATAAATTAATTCCTTACAAGCATAGTTCCGTCAAAATTAAGTAAGTAATATTGCACCAGGGATGTAAGCACCAGCTACTGCAAGAGCTTCTTTTATTGAAAAATAATCAGACTCATCGGCACCTAAGAAAGAATATACTTTTGAAAGCGCACTGATGATTTCATTATTATTTTCTAGGGTTATAACTACGACGCGATCTTCCTCCCCCTTGAAAGTTAATAAAAAGTGATAACCCAATTCTGTACCTAAATAAACAGTCAATTCAATCCCAGACCAGGCTTCAATACTTTTATCGAAATACCTCAATGAATGATCAACGTCATCTAAATTAAATTCAGCTAGAAAATCTTCAAACTTATTTACCGTTCTATCGATAAAGGTATTTGTAGAGAACCTTTCATTGAAAATCAATTCACCGCTAACTACTAATTCATTTTGCGAAGGAACATCACATAAAGGTTGATTCTGTATATCAAAACTTGCAATTGCATTGATGCCATACTCCATCAAACCGAGTCTTTGTAAAAAGACTTCTTTATATGAATTTTCTCTAAAAAAAACACTGTATTCGCTTAAAACATCATCAAGAGAAGGCTCTATTACTATTTCATCATCATCTCCCGAAAGTTTCTGTAGTATGCTTTTTCGTGCTGGGTTGTGTTCATATAAATCAAACCAATTTTTAAAGGCCTCATCCTTAAGCATTAACTGAAGTTGCCTCATCGCATTATTTTCTTTATCCTTGCGAGCCGTGCCGTCAGCCGTCACTATAACCAGTCTTTCAATCAGGTTAGTAATGAACTCCTTGTTTTTCCAAAGCCTTATTTGACTATTTACAAAACGAGCTTCTTGAGTCTCGTTATAGCCATCCAAAAATGAATCTAGTCCTAAATAGTGTTCAGCTTTTACAAATAGCCCCTTGCCAATTCTAGGATATCCAAAACGCTCAACAAGTAAGGTTAAGCTATTATCATTTAGGCGCTTCTTCCCCTGTTTACACTTTGAGAAATAACCACCATCTATTTCTAGCTCAATACATAGTTTGTTTTGAGTATCACCTAGAGTTTTCAAACATGATGCTGCATGATTAACGATTAACTTCGACTCTTCTTTTGTGTATACCTTCATATCTTCTCCGATAGATTCATAATATATGTATTCATTATACACATGACCACACAATCATCATTGACCAAAAGAGGTCAATTTTAGGTACACTTATTGCCACCAACCTATTTAGGTAGTTATTTGGATTAAACGACTTTTTGAGGTGTGTTTATCTAAATGTGAAGTAAGATGTTAATGGTTACATTGGTTTCGACTATTACAACCAAGAACTACAAGGCTTACCTGTAAGTTTAACTGTAACCACTTCTGCTTTATTATTGCTAAATAACACTATAGCGATAGAAAATATCTAATTAGTACTTATTCTTACTCAGGTTTCCTAAAATGATTACCTTATTGCTTTCCAATTCCTTTCTATATAAAAGGTAATCATTTTGGTCACTACCTTTAACCTATAAAACAAAAAGACCCGCCGAAGCGAGCCTAATTTAATCTTAAACCGTATAGCCGGTATCATTAACTACCTTTACTCGCTCAACAACTTGAACAAGTGAATCATTCCATGCTTGATATAGCTCACTTAGCTTTCTTTTTTTCATTGCAAGTAAATCTATGAAGCTTATTGTACGCACTTCAGCAAAGGCATTTAACTCAGGAAACTCTTTGCGCCAACGGCTTAGTCGATTCTTTTGAGAGCCCGTTAGCGGCTCATCGCCAAAGCATTTACGGCCAGTGGGTTTGTTTTCAAAGTCAGCAACCACATCTTCATCATCGATGTAACTTACCTTGGCTTCAATAAAGTTACGCTCATCAATGCCCCACTCACTTTCAATACGCTCTAAAAAGTAATCAACACTCGCTTTATCAGGTAACACTAACGTACCCGTTGCATCACCATTAGGGTTACGTAGAGAACCCCGAAAAGCATTTTGCATGTGAACGTTATGCTCACGCCATCGGGTTATTTGTTCCTGGCTAATGCCAAGATGGTCAAGTAGCGCCACTTCAACAGGACTAGGCTTTAAGCTATAAAGCATTACGATAACATCGTGGCGCGTTAAGTCATTTCGACCGTGAGTCATTGGGTTAAAGTCAGTTACATTATGACCTTGCTGCTCCAGCCACACTGTTGAATCACCATTTTCACGACTAGAATTATTTAATAACCATAATGAATTTGTCATATCACACTCGCGAGCTATTCCAGCTGCTATGTTATTTGATAAATCAGGGCGAGCTTCAATCTTATGCTTACTAAATACTTTATCTGTAATACCAATGATTCGGTCAATGCGATGTGCAATGCCATCAGTATGACGATTAGGTAACCGTTCAATCTCAAATCTAACGCCTTGAGTGTTTTTTAGTAGTAATACAAACAAACTATTCTCAACATCATCAGACAACAAACGAACATTGCGAAAGTTATCAAACACACTCGAATCGAACATTTCACACTTGTATAACTTCGGTGTTTCGCTAACATTCAAGTAATAACCGAGGCAATTGTCTGCTTGCCTATTCATACAAAAAACCGTTTCACGTCCTGCTTTATCAACTATCAAGAAATTGCTATGGTTACGGTTAGATAAAACTTGGTCAATAAGGCTCCAGAAGTGCCGGGTCTCAAGGTTACTTTTGTTTTGTTTATTGTAGTAAAAAGTACGACCTGCATAACTCAGACTTAATAGAGTCACCACGTAATGATTTGTGCATTCTTTAGATGTTACTTCAAAAAAATCTAAGTAATCTTGAAGGTTTTTACGAGTCACACTTTCAGCATGAATATTGTAAGCCTCAGGTACTTCATCAATAACTAAGCTAGCAGTTAAAAGTACATCCTGGTCGAAATCCAGTAAGCTCAACGCCTTGTGAGTAATGAATACCACCCAGTTTTTATTCTCACTATCATCAGCAGAATAATCATTTAACGCCTTCTCAAACTGTACCTTAATCGTGTCTTCATGAGCCGAGTCATTTACCGTTCTAATCGTTGGCAGTGCATAATCATTTTCACCACAAAGCATACGAATCTCACTTACTCGACTATCGTCTTGCCCCATAGCCTTTTTATTATGAACCGCATAAATAGTTAAGCCTGTACGCTGGCAGATGCTTTGACATTCTAAATACGACTTACCTGAGCCAGGAGGCGCTGAAACTAATGTTATTTGACGACCAGACTCACCAAGTAGTGGCTCACGGTCAATCATAATAGTATTAACCTTACATTCTAAGTAAGACTTAACACTGCGGATACCACTCGCTTGGCGAAAGTCATCTACGTCTTTATGCTCGCCTGGGCAAAAGATAGCATCTAAGCCAGAGCTCTTGGCTGCATTTCTACCCGCTTCATCATTGTCACCGATGAGAATTAACTCTGGCAATTCTTGCGCGATTACCTTTATGTTATTAGCACTTACACCTACCGCTACAGCCTTACCTAAAGCCATGTTAGTGGTTATCGCATCAGCAAGACCTTCTACTGTAAACTCAGGAACCCCATCACCTACGACAGCGTAAGAGCCTCTCATAGCACCTTCTTCACGAATGATTATGAACTTATTTGTATCGTTAATCTTAACAGGGGTAATGACCTGATAAGCATCATCATTAAGTTTATAAATCAATAACTCAAACGACTTATTTGAGTGAAATAAGTCTGTGTTAATCACCGAGTATTCAATGTTTATATCTGCTGGCGTTAAATCTTTAGCTGTTAAGTACGGGTGTTCTACATTCTTCGCACCATCAGCATATGCTTTTTCAATATGAAGGAAGCGCTGCAGTTTGGTTTGCGCTTTATCAGCACGAACCTTTTCACGCTGAACCTTGCGCTCTGCTAAGGCTTCATAATCAAAACCCTCAACTTCACCAAAACCACTTTCATAGTCAGCAAAGTTAAAGTGAGTTTTAGCCGCATAATCACTTAAGTCACAAGCTGTACTATATAAATTGAAACCAGCTTCTGAGCGATAAACCCGTACAACTGCATTATCTTCAATATCATGTAACTGCTCATAGCTGCCCTCGCCTAAAGACATTACTGCCTCAAGGATTTCGTCAGCTTGCTCTTGGATTTCTCCGTCATCAACCGTTTCTTGTAAGTCGTTAAGTAGTTGCTCGTTCGTAAGTAAATTTCTCATGATTTAATTCCTTTAATTTATGAGTAGCCTGTGCATCCAGCGTGGCCAGTAAATGTTTTGAATAGGTAATACCGAGTCCATCGGCTTCTTGCTTAATGAGATGAATTACTTCAGGTGGCAGTACTAATTGCATCTCGTGCATGTTGATACTCCTGTAATAACGTTGCCGCCACTTTTGCCATTGAGCATTCAGCATGATTTGCTAAATACTGTAGATGCTTCTTGGTCCGCCTGTTAGGTCTTACTTTCATCGTCTAAACTCCTTTTATTGATGATTTGTATTGCACGTGTGGTTAACTTATTTAAAGCCATAAATGCACTCACAATTGCTGGTGAATAACCTTGAGCTGTCAAGGTTAATATCATGCTGTTACGTAATTTTTTATTCATTAATTTCACCTCCTACAAGTATTTTAAGGTGATACGAAAAAACAGGATAAGGAGTGTAAGAAAAGCTAGAGGTATACCGGCACAATTAAATCTAAACATACGAAAAATAAGGAAAACTGATAATGTGTGACGGTGAAAAATATAATTAGTTAAGTGTATTTGGGGTGTTATATGAATTTTATAGCTTAATTGGTTACGCCTTATTTATCGCTAGCTCCCGCCAATAAAGAGCTTAAAGTAATCATTCATGTAACCTGTGGTATTGGCTTGGATTGATTTACTTTTTCTTCGCGACTTAATTACAGTAAGTCCGCAAGCGCACTATATTGATGATAAGCGAATTCAATACAATCAGCTTTAGGCACCCAAAGAACCTCCTTTCCCTCTATAATGCTACATTTATAATTAATGGTATCGTCAATAAACTCATCTACAGCCTCAGGGCTAACATAAACAAAATTCTCAGAAAACTCAGCTATTTGATTTAAGTCATAACGGCCTAAGCAATCAATACGTAAGTTTTCAGCGAAACCATCTAACTCAAGATATCTATGTCGTATTACCTCTTCATTAGATTTTCGTTGGTGCAGTGCGTTCAGTCGAGTACTTGATGGATTTGAGTTTCTAAAATTTCCTGTTGCTTTGATTGGCGTAATATCACTGATAACCTTTAGTAGCTCCCATATTTCTTGTATCCATCCAATGATAGTTTTAATGATTTTTATTAACATAACAGTCTCGTTTAATGGTGAATGGCACAGTTGCCTTTCAATACTTATAACGAAATTGGGGATAGTAGTTGAACATCAAAAGTAGCGTCACACAGATAGTATGACGCTGACGCTAACACTTACCAGTCGTAAATAATTTCAGATACTGAATTTAACAACTCAAAATATTTACCTTTTTTAACCTTGGTTCGCGGCTTAACATCAGGGCTATCGTCATAAAGGTATATCATGAATACATCATCCTTTCCCTCTCCCATTTCTCTGAGCTTATTTGCTTGACTCCCCGACAGTGAAACTCTTGCAGGTGGATTTACAGGCACTTCTTCTTTGGTTGCAACGCCAATTGGTAAGTAATTACGATTAAGACATTCAACCGTATTATCCGAATATATATAAAAAACGTAAGGTGCTAATTGTCGAAAGTTAGTTACATCAGTCATGTTGATTCCTCTATTCAATTTGGTTAGTTCTTGTATCAAGTGGTGCTACAAGATGTTCGATTAATTAAGCTACATCTTCAGTAACAGCACTAAAAAATGTTTCATTAATATGTATACAACGTACAGGCTTACCATCAATTCTCTTCGTAACAGAATTTCGACCACCAGCCCCTTGTGTAATAAATCCTCGCTGCACTAACTCATCCTTTACGTATCTTGGATTTAAACCTTTACAGATTTGGTTATCAAAAACCTGTGTAAAAATGAAGTAGTTGTTTCCTTCACGTTTACCCCAATATTGACCTCTCGGCGCTGGCTTGTCATCGGTAATGAATTTGCTGTGTCCGTTACGAATTAACTTATCTTGGACTACTGCAAAACCCATTTCTGCCTCCTGGGAGTCATTTCCACCGCGCATTTCAAGCCATGAGTTAAAACACTCTTCGCCAGCCCATGATACTTGACCGTATTCCCACCCCGTAATCCCCATTTCTGAAGCTAATTCTCCGGCAGCAACAATTATTGCAATATGCTCGGCAACACGACGAACTTGTGGCTCTACTTCTCCTAAATTCAACTTCTGTAAAAATTCAGTTTTAACGTCTTGAGCATACGATATGTACAACTCTTTATCCGCTGTCAGCTCTGCAATAAACGCTCGAGCTGCTGAGCCATGATATTGTTCAACATTTTCATTAAGTGTGTCTGCAAATTCTTGACCGTTAGCATAACCATGCACTGTATCGAAAATTCCGTGACCCGATTGAGTGTCTGCTGAGATATCCACGAAACGCACCTCTTGACCCGCTGTTGCACTTTTATCTGAACGAGAAAATGCATCACGTAACGATGACTCTCCTGATGACAGATAGTACAAGCGCCAAGTTTTAAGCTCATCACTCAATTTGTAACGGCTTTTTCCTTCTTCATTACCTAGCATATATATAGTGTCCCCAACTCTTTTCAAGTTTGTCTCAGCCATCTGGCCAAGTTCATCAATGCACAATATGCTATTGTTATGTTCTGCTGCTATCGACTCTAATGCATTGTCTGTAGTTCTCCAGCTGACTAAATCCTTAGGTGAACCACAGACTGATTTACCAACTTTCAAGGCCGTTGTTTTTCCTCTTGAGCTTGATGCCGAGAAATGAAAACCACATGAAACTCCACCTGTTAATTGCAGCATAAGACTTCCAAAGGCCGTACTCCCTGCAAACAGTAGTCGTGAATTATCAGTGCACATTGATGCTACATTGGCTTTCCAATCACTTAATGTACCAGCACTTGGAAATAAGTTTTTACTTCTACTTGGTGCTTGATAGATATACTTACCGCCTTGTATTGCGTCTAAACAATCTGGCATTACATATTCATCGTTATGCCATCCAGGTTTATCAACATTGGTCACACGTTGAGTTGGCTTGCACCCAGCAACATAGTCATAAAGTCGGTGTATCTGACTTTCCTCTATATCAAGACCTTTGTTTGACAATATTTGTGATAAACGCTTGGGATTTCCTGATACTTCCCCCATGCAAATTGAAAGCTTTTGCCATTCATCTGAAAAATCTTTGATTAATATATTGCGACTCCAGCTCTTTGTATTTTCATTCTTACTAAAGCCTGTTACAACGATACATGCCGATATATTGATACCTTCACTAATGCCGTCACCCTCTTGCCCTTCAATATAATAAAGTCCGGAATCTCTTACTTCATAGTTAGCAGGTATACCAGTAATGGTTATTGATTGACCATTAATCATGAGTGCATCGTTACTTGCTGCTTGGCCCGTACCAATCAATTCCGTTGTTACATTTATGTCGTGTATTACCTGGTTGGTAATTTCATTTATTTGTTGTATTGCATTGTTCATAAAAACTCCTGGAGCTATCTCTAGCGGACTAATAAATAACTGGTGATAAAAACCACCTGTTCTTTGTGTTAGCGAAATTGCCAACGAAATAGATAGTATTTATTTTTCATAACTAAAAATAGGAAACTGCAGTTTTAAAATTCCTAAAATGTACTCATTAAAAATGGAAGTATGGCTAGGGATGCGTGACATTAAATATCAACGTAATATTTAAATTAAGGCCCACTAAATGACTAAATATACATTGTATTTCCGTATATTTTGGTACACAATCCGGTACACAAATTGTTTACACAATTAGTGAAGT
>TARA_R110001583_G_scaffold2068_6_pt1 | contig 20847 bp, 18 predicted proteins | sample TARA_R110001583 | Tara Oceans TARA_R110001583 (sample SAMEA4398432) | marine metagenome | biome: Polar Biome; feature: [MES] marine water layer (ENVO:01000295) within the mesopelagic zone...; material: water (ENVO:00002006), including particulate matter (ENVO:01000060) such as...... | reverse complement strand
TTTCTCGTCTTGCTGAAATCTGCATCTTCAAGTGGAGCGGGTATAAATTGTTACAACAAAGTTAAAGAAGACTTGTTTTCTTTAACTTTAACCTTATATAAAATGCTAAAGTGCGTTTCATCTAAAACTTATTTCTTATATAAACAAAAGACAAGACAAACATGGCAATTGAACATTTTTCTACATTAAAAGAACATTTATCTACGCAAATCATTGGTCAACCTGCTTTTGTTGAAAATTTACTTATTGCCCTGTTAGCAAATGGCCATTTAATTGTCGAAGGACCTCCTGGTTTAGCAAAAACCCGTGCGGTGAATGCATTAGCTGATGGCCTAGAAGCAGACTTTCATCGTATTCAATTTACGCCAGATTTATTACCCGCTGATTTAACCGGTACCGACATTTATCGCCCAGAAGATGGCACCTTTGTTTTTCAATCCGGTCCTTTATTTCAAAATTTAGTGTTGGCTGATGAAATTAACCGAGCTCCTGCCAAAGTGCAATCAGCACTATTAGAAGCAATGGCTGAAGGACAAGTTACTGTGGGTAGAAAAACCTATCAACTGCCAGAGCTATTTTTAGTGATGGCAACACAGAACCCTATTGAACAAGAAGGCACTTACCCCTTACCTGAAGCGCAATTAGACCGATTTTTAATGCATTTAGAAATTGGTTATCCTGATGCAATAAGTGAATTAGCGATATTAAAACTAAACCGTGGTGAAGCCTTAATTGGTTCTAATCATGAAAAACCAGCCCTAAGAGTATTAAGCCAAACAGAAATATTTGATGCGCGAAAGCAAGTACTTAATATTCATATGGCCCCCACGCTTGAAGCGTATATGGTTGATTTGATTATTGCCACTCGCCAACCAGAAAAGTATGACGACAAATTAAAATCATGGTTATCTTACGGTGCTAGCCCTCGCGCTACTATCGCTTTAGACCGATGTGCTCGCGCTCGCGCGTGGTTACATAACCGAGATTATGTTAGTCCAGAAGATATTCAAGCGGTATTACACAATGTATTAAGACACAGAATCATTCTTAGCTATCAAGCTGAAGCGGAAGGTATTACGCCCAACCAATTAATAGACCACTTATTAAGCTTAGTTGCTGTTGCTTAGCTGTTAATAAAAGAAGTGATTTATGTGGTTTAAACAAAAAAAAACGAATAATAAACAATATTCTTCGGCATCAGATTGTCAAGTTCAACTAGCGAGCATTAATAGTAATGGCGTTGAAATTGCTATGGCTGAGCTATTACAGTATCAAAAGAAAACCGCCTTAATTGATTTGTCAGCGCGAAAAAACATTCACGGGCAAATGTCCGGAAATTACTTATCGCGCAATAAAGGCCGCGGTATGGAGTTTGATGAGGTTCGTCATTACCAAACAGGTGATGACATTCGTGCGATTGACTGGCGAGTAACCGCCAGAACAGGAAAAACTCACACAAAGCTATTTAGAGAGGAATTAGAGCGTCCTGTGCTTATCGCTACAGATTTAAGTTCCAGCATGCACTTTGGTAGCCAATTACTGTTTAAATCAGTACAAGCGGCTCATTTAGCCTCATTAGTGGCGTGGCATGCAAAAAATCGTGGTGACCGTTTGGGTGGTATTGTTTTTAATCAAAACGAGCATTTAGAATTAAAACCAAGAAGTCGTAAAGAAGGCGTGTTGCATTATTTACATGCGCTAACATCTTTACACCTCTCTCAGCAGCACTCACAAAACGCATCACAACAGAAGTCACAACACAGCTCACAAAATCAACCATTGAAAGAAAAATCAACTAACAACCAAGGTTACTTTAATGATAACTGTGCTCGCATCAGACAAATAGCTAAACCCGGCTCACTCGTTTATTTAATTACTGATGCACAATCAATCAAAGATATATTGATGCAAAATACCAACGAACAAACAACCTTAAGCCAAGAAAATAGTGCCTTACGTCACCTAACGCAAATAAGTAAACATTGTGAGTTAGTGATTTGTTTAATTACCGACCCGCTTGAGCAAGCGTTACCCACAAGTTCAGTAAAACTCAATGTAACGCTAACCGATGGTAACAATCGACAACAGTTAACTTTGGGTGACACAAAAACCGCAACCCTATATAAGCAAGAAGCTGAAACCGTTTTTGAACAATGCTCAAAACTACTCACAAAGGCTGGCGCTAGAGTTATTAGTTTTAGCGCAGGACAAACGCTAGAACAACAACTAAAAGATGGAGCGCTGTTTTGCAACCAATAAACACTAATCCTATGCAAGCAAATGCCTTACCCGCTAATCCGTTAGCATTACAAGATATTCATGTACCTGAGCTCATAACTAATTACCCTATAGCTTATGGTTGGTGGATATTAGCGGCGTTAATATTACTGGCTTTTGTACTCATCATAGTAAAATTCAAAAAAACAGCCAAACGTAATCAAGTCAAAAAACAGGCGCTAACTCAGCTAAAAAACAATATAGACATAAGTAATAGCGAGCTCATCTCCTTATTAAAGTGGGCTGCGATGCATTACTTTTCTCGTGTTGAACTTGCCAAGCTTTATGGCGAATCATTGCAACATTTTTTAGTAAAGCAATTACCAGGAAAGCATCAAATCAAGTTCACTGAATTAAGTGATGACGCGTTTAAAAGTCAATATCAGGCAAGTTTTCATAGCGAAGTGGACACTAGTTTTCAGCAAGCGACACTGCTTTGGCTAAACCAAGCACTCCCTCCTAAAACACTAAAGCAAGCCAAGCAAAGCGAAGGAGTTAGCACATGATCACTTTTGGTTGGCCTTGGTTATTATTGTTATTACCGCTACCCTTGTTAGTTTATTGGCTGCCCCAAAAACGCAACGATCGCACCAGTGCTGCACTCGTCATACCGAAATTATTATCAAATATTTCGGTAAACATCACCACTCAAACAAGTAAAAAATCACCTCTGATCATTTTAGCTTTATGTTGGTTATTAACCGTATTAGCCTTAAGCCAACCCGAATGGCTAGGCGATGCCATCGATATTCCAACCGAAGGTAGAGAGATGATGATTGCCGTTGATTTATCCGGCAGTATGCAAATTGAAGACATGAGTTTAAACGGTAGTGCGGTAAATCGTTTAGATATGCTAAAAGTAGTACTGGGTGATTTTATTGAGCGCCGTGTAGGAGACCGTCTTGGTTTGATCTTGTTTGCCGACGATGCTTATATGCAAACCCCGATGACGTTTGACAGAAAAACAGTTAAGCAAATGCTTGATGAAAGTGTACTTGGGTTAGTCGGTAGAAAAACAGCTATCGGCGATGCCATAGCGCTTGCCGTTAAGCGCTTTGACGCTAAACAAGAATCAAATAAAATTTTATTATTATTGACCGATGGTCAAAATACGGCGGGTAAAATAACACCTGAACAAGCGCTTGAACTGGCAGTTGCTAGGGATATAACCATATACACTGTAGGTATTGGTGCGGAGGTTATGTTACAAAAATCTCTTTTTGGTACCCGCCGTGTCAATCCGTCCAGTGAATTAGACGAGCGAACCTTAACTATGCTAGCACGACAAACAGGGGGTAAATATTTTCGCGCCAAAGACAGTCAAGGTATGGAGTTGATTTATAGTTTGCTCGACCAACTAGAGCCGGTAGAACAAGATCAGCAGCAAATGCGCCCTTTAACAGCATTATTTTATTGGCCATTATCCTTCGCGTTTCTGTTGGGCACAGTCTACTTGCTTGCTATTAACTTATCCCCTTCTATCCGTAGAACAATTTAGGTCTTATAATTTAGATAATAATGACATCATATAATTTATTTTTAACTAACTTTCATTTTGTCAGACCTTTTTGGTTACTGGCAATTATTGTATTATTCTTGGTGCTTTGGCTATTAAGAAAACAGCAATTTCATCAATCTCCTTGGCAAAACTTTTTACCTCCACATTTGAGTGGGGTACTCGTCGAAGGTGCTAACAATATTGCCCGACCCGCCAAGCAACCATGGCATAAGCGTCTTTTTTTACTTAAACCTTTTTTTATTGGTCTGCTTAGTATTATTGCCCTTGCCGGTCCTACTTGGCAAAAGCTACCCCAACCTGTCTATCAAACTGAACGTGGCTCTGTCCTTATTATGGATATGTCTTATTCCATGTACGCCACTGACATAAAGCCAAACCGCTTAACGCGTGCCCGCTTTAAAGCCATTGATTTACTTAATAAGATCAATGAGGGTGATGTCGGCCTTGTTGCCTATGCCGGTGATGCTTTTGTTATTAGCCCGTTAACACAAGATGTGAAAAATATAGAGTTATTATTGCCCTCTTTAACGCCTGAGATCATGCCAGCATTAGGCGCAAATCCTTATGCAGCTTTAACTCTTGCCCATGAAATGCTTACCAATGCCGGTCATTTAACCGGCGATATATACTGGTTTACTGATGATGTAGATAATAATGAAATAAGTGATATTTTAAAATGGTCAAGTCAATATGGCCATCGTCTAAATATATTAGGCGTTGGCACGCCAAGTGGCGCGCCAATAAAACTACCTTCGGGTGAATTATTAAAGGACAATAACGGCGCTATCGTTGTCCCTAGGCTCCCCACACAAAAACTTCAGTCACTTGCTTCTCGTGGACAAGGGAGTTACCAAACCATTAGTAATAGTGATAATGATATTGATAACCTTATTCTGAACTTTGATGTGTTAGACAAAGATAAAAGTCAACAGCAACAACAAAGCCAGCAAACAGGCGATCAATGGCAAGAGCAAGGTGCTTGGCTACTATTATTAGTGCTGCCCCTAACTTTAAACTATTTTCGTCGTGGCGGCGCTATTTTACTATTACCGCTGACGTTCCTTCCCTTATTTTTTTTACTCTCTTTTACTTTAATAAGCCCTGTTTCTTACGCGAATGAGAAAACAGAAAATACGCCTGCGCCATCACTTTTACAAAAAACATGGCAAGATCTTTGGCAAACCAACGATCAACAAGCACAACAACAATATAATCAACAAAACTACCAGGGTGCAGCTCAGCAGTTTGACAATTCACAGTGGCAAGGTAGCGCTTATTACAAAGCCGGTGATTATGAAAAAGCGCTTGAAGCATTCACACAAGGTGAGCAAGCCGATAGTGCTGACAGTCTTTATAATCAAGGTAATGCCTTAGCGCAAATGAAAAAACATCAAGAAGCTATTGATGCTTACGAGCAAGCATTAAAGAAAAATCCTGACTTGCAAGATGCCAAAGACAATATGGAAAAGCTTAAACAGCAGCAGAAAAAAGAACAAGAAAAAAGCGAGCAATCTAAAGAAAAGGGTGACAAATCTAAAGATGACAAGTCTGAAGATGAAAAGTCTGACGACAAAGGTGATAAACAACAAGACAAGGATTCGTCGCAACAATCACAAGATAACAGTGATAAACAGCAAGAGCCACAATCATCAAAAGACTCATCTGACGAACCTCAACAAAAAGACGAACAGCAAGAACAAGAAAAAAGTGAAAGTGAAAGTGAAAAAAAAGAAAGCGATAATGAATCAGAGCAAAAACAACAAGCTAAACAAGACGAGAAATCGGCAGAACAAAATAAAGAAAAAACGGCTGAACAGATCGCAGCTGAGCATCAAGCAAAAGAAATAACACAAAAGCATCAACAACTATTAAATAAAGTCACCGATGATCCTTACCTGTTATTACGCAACAAAATGCAGTTAGAATATCAAAAACGTCGACAAGACGGTACCCGTCAAGGAGTAAATAAAAAGTGGTAAAAATGAGCTTGAAATTATTAACACTACTGGCTCTTTTTGCCGTTAGTCAGGCAACCTATGCCCTTACAAAAGTTACGGCCAGTATTGATGGTAACCCAATAATGAGTAATGAATCTATTGTATTAACCGTTATTGCCGATGACAGTGTTGAACGCGATAGCTTAGATACAACGCCTTTATTGAAAAATTTTATACTCGCGCGAACCGAGGTTAGCTCACAAACCAGTATGGTGAACTTTGACACTACTAGAACGACACGTTGGCAAATAGTGTTGATTCCAAGGCAAACAGGTAACTTAATTATTCCTGCTTTGACCATTGATGGTTATCAGTCTAAAGCGATTAACGTACAAGTAATAAAACAAGGCAGTGCCAATTCAACACAACAACAAGATATTTTTATCACTGCTGAATTATCAGAGAACGATGTGTATGTACAACAATTACTCGCTTTAACAATAAAATTACATATTGGTGTGCAACTACAACGTGGCAGTTTGACCGAGCCTAGCTTAACCAGTGCCACTATTGAACAGATAGGTAAAGATATAGAAAACGACGGTATTGTAAATGGTAAACGCTACCGCATAATTGAGCGCACTTACGCAATAACACCCGAGAAAAGTGGCGAATTCACTATTGATACTCCGATGTTTTCAGGTGATATTATGGTACAGTCTAAACGTCGTTCTGGTTTTTTAAGTTTTGGAGAAACTAAGCCTGTCAATATTTTAGGAGACAAAATCACCCTAAATGTACGACCTATTCCAGATAGTTACCCAATAGATGCGACTAGCAGTTGGCTGCCCAGTGAGTTATTAACGTTACACCAAGAATGGCAACCTATCTCTTCACAAGGCAAGAATGAATTTAAAGTCGGCGAACCCATCACCCGCACTATCACGTTAACTGCAGCAGGACTTGGTAAAGCCCAGTTACCAAAAATAATAATGAATGCGCCAGATGGCTTGAAAATATATCCAGATCAAGCAGAGCTCCATTCTAACTTAACCAAAGAACGGTTAATTAGCCAAAAGAGACAAAATTTTGCACTGGTTGCCACCCATGCTGGCGAATATACCTTACCTAAAATATCCATTGCTTGGTGGAATACCGTAACGAACAAATATCAACAAGCCGTGCTACCTGCGCAAACTATTACGGTACACGAAAACCCTGATCTAGCTCCCACACTAGTAGCAAACGTTCCAGCAATAGCAAATCCCTTATCAAATTCTGGATCCAATTCCCTATCAGATTCCTTATCAAACTCCTTATCAAACTCCTTATCAGGTAATCCATTAGTAAATAACACCGCAGCTCAACTTGCAACACCGCCAATTATTATTGAGAAAACAAGTTATTTACAATGGGTGTTTTTGGTTTTGTGGTTAAGCACCTTATTGGCATGGATAATTAATGTACGTTACTTAAAGCAGAACAGCTCGCTTAACACCAGTAACACCAAGCAACACAAGGTTAATGGCCATTACCTTGCGTTAATGGCCGCGTGTAAACAAAACGATGCTGAACAAGCATTAAGTTTAATTTTACCTTGGTTAAATAACATAAGCGCTGATGGTGGTGAAGTATCTACTTTAGCAACAGCTCTCACCCAGATAAGTAATGACGCATTTACTTGTGCTATTAATGATGTTCAACAACATTTATATGGTAAAAAAGCAGTTGAAAGCGAATGGGTTGGCAAAGATTTATTAAAAGCGGTTCAACAGTTCAATGCTGCTAGTGGTCAGGTAAACACCAGCAAAAAGTTCACCTTAAATCCAAACTAAGTTCACAAAATGAAAATATTTGGAAAGAAAAAAACAGCTTCTCAGGTCTTAACTACTGAACCTTCTAAAAATAGTAGTAACATGGCGACAAAACAAGTTAGATACGAAGCACTAGTAAAGGCTCTGCACGGCGATTTATACCGATATGCATATTGGTTAACGCACGAAAAGCAGGTTGCCGAAGACCTAGTGCAAGAAACATTTTTAAGAGCATGGCGCGCTCTTGATTCATTAAAAGATGAAAAAGCAGCCAAGTCATGGTTAATTACTATTTTAAGACGCGAAAATGCCAGACGTTTTGAACGTAAACGTTTTGATATGAGTGAATATGAAGAAGCCAGTATTATCGATACGCAATCTACCACTACTGAGCAAGTGATAGAAAATCAATGGTTAAGAGACAAGATAGCGCAATTACCCGCCGAATACTCTGAACCATTAGTATTACAAGTACTGGGTGGCTATAGCGGTGAAGATATCGCTAATATGCTCAATTTAAATAAAAACACAGTGATGACACGTTTATTTAGAGCCCGTAACCAGTTAAAAGATGCGTTAGAAAAAGAGCCAGAAAAAATGAGGCTCCTCCATGAATGATAATCACACGAGTGATAGTGATATGCCTAAAACTAATAACGCCACCAACAAAATGGATGACTTGCAATATAGACGTAGCATATACGCTGATCCAACGAGCCAAGATGAGGATATTATTGCGGCACAAAATACCGATCCGACTAAAAAAAAATTAGCAAAAGAGCTTTACTTATTTGATGAAAAATTAAAGCAAGCGATGAAAGTTCCTGTGCCTGATGATCTATGTAATAAACTACTGTTACGTCAAACACTCGCGAGTCATCAACAGGAAAAACGTAAGTCTCGTGTCCATTTAGCGCTAGCCGCTTCCGTGGCTATTATTGCCGGTTTAGTCGTAAATTACTTACAGTTCTCAAACAGTTACACTAATCTAGGTGACTACGCACTAGCCCATGTTTATCATGAACAAAACGAATTTTATAATGATGATGATAATCGAGTCAGCTTAACGTCATTGAATAAAAAAATGTCTACTTTTAATGGCAGCTTTAGTGAATCATTAGGAGAATTAATTTCCGCAGACTATTGTCGCTTTGATGGTATGAAAAGTTTACATCTTGTTTTTCAAGGATTAACTGATACCGTTACTATATTTATTGTGCCTAAAGAAGAGCATTTAGCATTCACTGAAAAATTTAGTGATAATAAGCTACAAGGTGAATCGCTTGGCTTTAAACAGGCTAACATTCTTGTGGTTGCAGATAAAAATGAATCTCTAGAGATGTGGCAACGTAATATTAACGACAAAATAACTTGGTCTATATAATTTTATCCGTGTGAACAACAGTAAAAAATAAGCGCTAATTTGATAACTCATTAGCGCTAATCATAATAACAATGCCGTTTATATTTTATAGTGGTTTATGTCTCTTTTATAAATGACACTAAGTACCACAATAGGTCTGATAATACCTATCGCCATCACCAGGTAACTCCTGATATTTAGCTGTCGCTGCTATTTCCTGATAAGGAGAACGTAGTACCTGAAGGAATTCATCAACCGTATTAGTAATCACTTCTTTGGTTGAGTTTTTGGTACAACTTAAATCATTAGCAATAACAGTTTCACAGACGTCAAGTATTGCCTCAATGTGATGATTTCTAGGGATAACGACAGGATTATTTTTTTTCATTAAATCTTGAGCTTCTTGGTACTTATTTTGCTGATGGCTTTCTTGCTTTGGCTCTTTTTGACTTAGTACCTCTAACCACGCTTGATACCAATCACCCAACTTACCTGCTAGCTCTTGCGCTTTAATATCATCGGTTAGTGATTGTGTTAGCTGCAAAAATGTTTCGGTATAGTCTAGTTTTTGAGTTTGCATAATAGTTAACAAATCACTAATCAATGATTTATTATTTAAAGCGGTATTATTTTCACCCCGATTAGTTAGCCCAAACTTTTTGCTGTACATAGTAAAATACGCAACATCAAACTCATCGGTATATTGATTAATCAGTGCTTCAACTTTCGTTAATGCCTGTTGCTCTTGCTCTTCTTCGGTGAGTTGTTTATCGCTAGCCTCTATCAATAAAGGCATTAAACAATCAGCTAAGCGAGCCATGTTCCATTGCGCTATTTTTCCTTGATTACCAAAGGCATAACGACCATTTTCATCAATAGAGCTAAAGACCTTACTTTCATCATATTCCCCTAACATAGCACAAGGGCCGAAATCGAGCGTTTCACCGCATATAGCAGTATTGTCTGTATTCATTACTCCATGAATAAAGCCAATGCGTAACCATTCAATGACCAAGGTAATTTGTTTGGTAATAGCACTCGCTAGAAATGCTAATATACGTTGTTCAGATGATAGTGGGATATTATTTATAGTTTCATTCGTATCTATTTCAGGAAAGTGGCGCTTTATACTGTAATCAACTAAGGCTTGTAACGAAGCCGTATCGCCTCTGGCAGCAAAATATTGAAAAGTACCCACCCGAATATGGCTAGCCGCAACCCGGGTAACAACAGCACCCGCTTTAGTTAAGCCTCGATTAATCATTTCTCCGGTGGCAACCACTGACAAACATCGAGAAGTAGGTGCACCAAGAGCGAATAAGGCTTCGCTCATAATATATTCTCTCAGTGCGGGTGCTAACGCACATTTTCCATCGCCTCGTCTTGAAAAACCTGTTTGTCCAGAGCCTTTCAGTTGAATATCTCGGCGAACATTATCTTTGTCTAATACTTCGCCAATTAAATGCGCTCGGCCATCACCTAATTGAGGATTAAAATGACCAAATTGATGCCCTGAATACGCAAGTGCTATAGATTCAGCACCAAAAGGTAGTTGATTACCAGAGCCATATTGAGACAATAAAAGGTGATCATCTTGTAAATCTTCCGATATATCTAACTTATTAGCTAACGCTTTATTCCATAATAAAAGTGTCGGTGAAGTCACTTTTTCTGGTAACGTTCGCTGAAAAAATTGTTCACCTAACTTAATGTATGTATTAGAAAATTTCATTTATTAACCTGTATTAAAACTGATTATTTATCACTTATAAATAATCATGATGTGTCAACATTTCGTCATGCTTCGCTAAAACGGCCGCATCATTTTGTGGAGACATATTACTTACAACATAAATAACGAGTGAACATAAAATGAAGCCTGGAACTATTTCATACATTAATGAACTCAATGATTGACCGTCAATACTAATAGGCGCATAAATCCAAAATAGTACCGTTACAGCGCCAGTGATCATACCTGATAATGCGCCATTTCTCGTCATTTTTTTCCAATATAAACTGCCAATAACCACAGGACCAAAAGCGGCGCCAAAACCGGCCCAAGCATTACTGACTAAGGATAGTATTGAACTGTCACGATCATAAGCCAAATAAATAGCAACGAGTGCAACAATAACCACCGAGATACGTCCAACTAAAACTTGCTGTTTTTCATCAGCATCTTTATGTAAAAAAGTTTTATAAAAATCTTCAGTTAACGAGCTAGAAGTCACTAATAGCTGCGAAGAAATAGTACTCATAATAGCGGCTAATATTGCGGCTAAAAGAAAACCCGCAACTAATGGACTAAAGAGAATTTGCGATAATACGATAAAAATAGTTTCCGGATCGTCAAGTGTTAAGCCCATTTTAGCAACATAAGCGATGCCGGCAAAACCAGTGGCCATAGAGCCAATAATGGCCACTATCATCCAACTCATCCCTATTCGACGTGCAGTTGGCATATCTCGTACGTGGCGAATGGCCATAAATCGAACAATAATATGTGGCTGACCAAAATAGCCTAAGCCCCATGCCATTGAGGAAATAATACCGATAATGCTGACACCACTAAAAATATCTAACAGTTCAGGGTTAATTTGACTAACACTCAGTTGCATTTCCCCTAAGCCACCTACCTCATTAATAGTAACAACAGGTACTAAAACTAAGGCAATAAACATAATACAGCCTTGCACAAAATCAGTTAAGCTCACCGCTAAAAAGCCACCAAAAAGAGTATAAACCACCACAACGCCTGCGGTAACATACAAACCCACTTCATAATTTAGCCCAAAAGAACTTTCAAAGAGCTTACCGCCAGCAACTAGACCACTGGAGGTGTAAAGCGTAAAAAACACAATAATAACCACAGATGATACTATGCGTAACATGCGTGATTTATCATTAAAACGATTTTCAAAAAAATCAGGTAAGGTAATAGAATCATTAGCCACTTCGGTATAGGTTCTCAGGCGTGGAGCTACGATAAGATAATTTAAAAATGCTCCCATCACTAAGCCTATGGCTATCCATAAACTACTCATTCCTGAAATATACATAGCGCCGGGCAACCCCATCAACATCCAGCCACTCATATCTGAAGCACCAGCAGAAAGTGCAGCGACACTTGGGCTTAAACTCCTGCCACCAAGCATATAGCCAGAAACATCACTGGTAGATTTTTTATAGGCATAGAAACCTATTCCTAACATCACAATAAAATAAATAGCTAAAGAAACTAACGTACCAAATGCCAAGCGACTCCCCTTTATTTTGTATAAATCACAACTGATTCTTTTCCTACTAAGTTATCAATAACTTAGACATAAATATACCTTGATGTTTATTATTCCCAAAAAATAGAGAATTATGCAATGGATATAAAAAGATAATTTCCCACTGAATCTTGCATCTTCACCAAGAACAGGTATATTTATTATTAATTATGTTTTTTATAAAGATATTGCTCAAACTATGTACTTTTATGCCGCTAGACAGCCTATTTTAGACGCAAACAAAAATCTTTATGCTTATGAATTACTTTTTCGAGATAGCATAGATAATGTTTTTCCTGAAATTGATGGTGATGAAGCGACTAGCAAAATGATTGAAGCGAGCAAATTCAACATGGGTATTAGTGGTTTTACTGGCAGTAAACCTGCTTTTATTAATTTCACCTTAGAAACCTTAATCCAAGGTTATCCTGAGATGCTAACCAATGAAGAAGTGGTTGTTGAAATACTAGAAACAGTCAAACCAGGTAAAAAGTTACTCAGTATTTGTAAAGATTTACACAGTAAAGGTTATATCATTGCTTTAGATGATTACGAACACCAAAGTGTTTGGTCCTATTTTTATCCTTTTATCAGTATTATTAAAGTGGATATTCAGCAAACTAATTTTGAAGAAGTTAAACAAATTATCGAAGCGATTAAAGATTATCCTCATATCGATTTATTAGCCGAAAAAGTAGAAACATATCAAGAATACGATCAGGCATTAAAACTGGGCTTTAAGTACTTTCAAGGGTTCTTTTTTGCTAAGCCTGAAATGGTGAAAACTAAAAACTTATCGCCGTCCCAACTTGCTATGGCTGAGTTGTTATATGAGACCTCTAAGCCTGAATTAGATTTAACCAGCATAACCAGTGTTTTTGAACGTGATGTCTCTTTATCGTACAAATTACTTCGCTATGCTAATTCCGCGATGTTTAGACGCCATAGTGAAATATCAACAATTAAACAAGCCTTAGTCATTCTTGGCTTAAGTGAGTTAAAACGTTTTCTTGGTTTAATGTTTGCTATTACTGCAAATCCAGATAAACCAACAGAGTTAATAAAACTAGCGATGACACGCGCTAAGTTCTGTGAACTAATCGCTAAAGATATGGGGTCACAACTTGATGATTCTATTTCTTTTCTAACTGGGCTGTTATCTATGATAGATGCTATTTTAGATGAAAAATTAGACGTTGTGCTCGACAAACTGCCGTTGACACACGAAATTAAAGATCCATTACTTACTCGCAAAGGCGTGATGGCAGCCATCATAAAGTTAGTTGAGTTTATTGAGCATGCTCAATGGGAGAAAACGAGTTTTATTATTGAAAAACTTAAATTAGACAAAGAACAAGTCGTTAAACATTATAACTATGCCCTCGCTTGGGCTGATGAACAAAGCCCTTTGGCAGGATAAATATTTTCCATTAAGTTTAAGAGCGTTATGTCAATTAAATAAAAGAAAAAAGAATAGTAAATCCCGAGCCTTAGCTCGGAATCACAAATGGGTTAGTGATTAAAATCCTTGAGGATTTTCTGACTGCCAACGCCAAGTATCTGTAATCATAGTATGTAAATTTCTTGTTGCTTGCCAATCAAGTAGCTCATGAGCTAAGTTAGCATCAGCATAAACGGTCGCTAGATCGCCCGCACGTCTAGGGACTATCTTGTACGATATATCTTGACCGCTGATCTCTTTAAAGGTGTTAACGATTTCTAACACCGAGGTACCATTACCCGTACCTAAGTTAATCGCCTGGCAACCTGATATTTTATCTAGATTTTGCAGCGCTTTGACATGGCCTTGTGCTAAATCGACCACGTGAATATAATCTCGAACTCCCGTACCATCTACCGTGTCATAATCATCACCAAACACTTGCAGTTGTGCTAGTCGGCCAACAGCAACTTGGGCAACATAAGGCAATAGATTATTAGGAATACCGTTAGGGTTTTCACCAATCAAGCCAGATTCATGCGCGCCAATAGGATTAAAATAACGTAAACAAGCAATAGACCAGTCACTATCACTTTTTGCTAAATCAAACAAAATATGTTCAATCATCAATTTAGTTTGACCGTAAGGATTAGTCGCTGATGTCGGCATGGTTTCATTCAGTGGCGAAACATTATCGCCATAAACTGTTGCAGAAGAGCTAAACACAAGTTTTTTAACGTTATGCGCTGCCATTACTTTAAGTAAAATAACGGTGCCAGAAACATTGTTATAATAATAGCTAAGTGGTTTTTCACTGGATTCACCGACGGCTTTATAGCCCGCAAAGTGAATTACCGCATCAATACTATGTTGGATGAAAACCTCATTCATCGCGTCATAGTCGCAAATATCAGCTTTGATAAAAGTAACTGTTTTACCTGTTATCTTTTTAATTCGATCAAGTACTTTAGTTGAGGAATTTGACAGATTATCTACAATAACAATATCTTGCTCACTTGCTACAGCCTGCAGTTCAACAATAGTGTGACTGCCAATATAGCCTGTACCACCCGTAATTAATAAACTCATGTCTTATATTCCTTTTTAGCTATTAACTTATACTTGATGCGTAATATTTTATCGGTAATATTCTGACACGCTAGCAAAGAAATCGCTAAGCATTTCTTGCGGTAATGCATTAATACCCGCCGCAGCAGCTCTACCACCGCCCGTTGGAAAGCTAGCACATAAATCGCCTGCGCCTTGTTTATTACTTAAAGGGGCTCTTAGACTGACGGTATAACTATTATCCGCATTTAACGTCAGTACGGCATGCGCTTTATTAGGTGAAGTATTTGCTAGATCATTACCAAAAACACCACTTACGCGTCTAGCCCACGGCTCATCAGCTAACTGTACGGCTTTAAAACTAGCATTTTCAGCAAGTACATCGGCACTTTTCGCTTTATTCATATCGGCTAAATAAGCCTCTTTTAGCTGTGAAAAAATTGAGCCTTGTTCATTAATTAACTCAAAAGGGTCGACATAATTTAACAACTGATGAAACAAATCCGCAGGATGAAAATGTAAATCATCAACGCTTCGACCGTAGCCATTATAATTAATATAAACACCTAACTCTTTTAATAGCGATTGTTGCGCTAATGATAAATTATGTTGCTGAGCTAGTGTTTCTGCTGAATTTTCCATATTATCACCAAAAGCAGCAGCGATAGCCCAAGCAGCAAACTCGCCACCAAGGTGGTTATTAACTAGCAGGCTAGTACAGGTATTGGCATCAGTATCGAGCAAACTAGTTAACTGTGTTGACTGAGGAATATCACCCGTTCGATGATGATCGACATAAAAAACCGGCACATTTTTTTCAAGTAACCGTGCTAAAGCTTCATTGTTTTTCTCTAACGATATATCTAATACCGTCACAGACGTTGCTAAGCTTACATCCACTTGTCTAAGTAAGCTAATATCACGCTTTACACCCGTAATAAGTGTTGATTCGTTTGGCTGCTCTTCTTTTTGAGACAAACGCAGCTGTAATAAGGCAATAATGCCATCAGCATCGCCATTAAAAACATCATAATGCATGGTGTTACCTCTGCTCGATTAAGTCGATACGACCTTGTTCAATAAAACCTTGCTCAGCTAAATAATTTACAATTTGCTGCGCACAACGCTGTATTGAGTGCTCGGCTGTTTTCACATGAATTTCTGGATTTTGCGGGACGTCATAACTTGAGTCTATGCCAGTAAAATCTTTTATTTCGCCCTTACGTGCTTTTTTATATAAACCTTTAGGATCACGTTGTTCACAAACGCTTATAGGTGTATCAATGTACACTTCAATAAATTCGCCCTGCACTAGTTTTGCTCTAGCGCTGGCTCTATCTTCACTAAAAGGCGAAATGAAAGCCGTAGAGACAATTAAGCCCGCATCAAGAAAAAGTTTTGATACTTCACCAATTCGACGAATATTTTCAACTCTGTCCTCATCACTAAAGCCTAAGTCACCATTTAAACCATGACGAACATTATCGCCATCAAGTAAATAACTGTGACAGCCTAATTCAAATAATAAAGCATCCACCGCATTGGCCACCGTTGATTTACCTGAGCCACTTAAACCGGTATACCAAAGTAAACAGGATTTTTGCTGTTTTATGCCCGCACGCTGCTCTTTCGTTATCTGTTGTTCATGCCAAACGGTATTTTCTGTTTTCATTATAGTTACTCAACTTAAAATTTTACCGAAAAAACATAAATGGCCAATGGAAAAAGCCTTTCATGATTTTTCTTTTAATTTTCTTTTAATTAAATGTCAGTTACCTGTTAAAAAGGAAACATCAAGGGGATCATCAACATGACAGTAATACTGTAGACAATCGAAATAGGTAAGCCAAACTTTACAAAATCAGCTAATTGATAATTACCGGCGTTATACACCATCACATTAGTTTGATAACCGTAAGGGCTAATAAACGAACCGCTAGCGGCAAAAGCCACGGCCATCACAAAAGGAATAGGATCTACCCCTAAGCCCAAGGCAATATTGTAAGCAATAGGAAATATTAGCGCTGCGGCAGCACTGTTGGTTATCAATTCAGTCATTAATAACGTGATAACAAAAATAGCAATAAACGCTAGGTAAACACTACGTCCATCGAGCAGCTGTTTGATAGAATCGGCTATCATCGCCGCTAAACCGGTATTTTCAATAGCTGTTGCTAAGGTTAGCGCGCCAAGTACTATCATCCAAATTTCTAAAGGAAAACGGCGCTTAACTTCATTTACCGTTAAAGCACCACTAAAAATAAGCCCAGCAACATAAATAAATAAACAACTTAATAAGGAAACAGGCGTTAATACTGAAATGGCAATAGCCAGTAAAAATCCCCATACAGTCGCTTGATCACGCCAACCACTGAGCATATTTACGGCTTCATGACCGGATAATATAAAAAAGTTTTTCGATAAATTAGTACGACTAGAGAAATCCTGCCCTACGGCAAGCACCAAAAAATCACCTGATTGTAAGACAATATCACCTAACTTCCCTGATAGTGCACAACCTTCGCGACGAACCGCAACAACTGCGGCATCAAAGCGCGCACGAAAACCAGCTTTCTTTAACGTTTTACCGGCAATTGCTGAATCGGGTTTAATTAACACTTCAGTTAAATTATCACGCAATAAATCGTCTTGTTCAGCAAATAGCGTTAAGCCATCAAACTGCTGCAATGTTAATACTTTTGAAATATCACCACTGAAGATCAATTTATCTCCAGCTTGCACTCTTTCCTCAGGCGTAACAGGTGTTATTAAACGCTCTTTACGCACTATTTCAACTAAAAATAGCGCATCTAAATTTCTTAAGCCGTTTTCTTCAATGGTTTTATTAATGAGCTTAGACTCAACAGAGACTTCCGCTTCAAGTAAATAGTTTTGTGCTGTCAGTTGACTTGGCGCTATATCAGGCAGTGTTCTAGCGCGTAAAATAACGAGAGCTAAACAGAGTAATAACGCGACTAAGCCAATAGCAGTAAAATCAAAAAAGCTAAAGCCAACAGCCCCTTGTTTAATTAGCAGGCTATTAACAATAAGGTTAGTCGAGGTGCCAACAAGCGTTAGCGTGCCACCTAAAATGGCAACATAGGATAAGGGTAATAGTAATTTACCGGGGTTTATCAATTTATTATTTTTGACACTATTAATGAGTGTTGCCACTACGGCGGTATTACTCATGATAGCGGAGGCGAATGCAGTGCCAATAAAAAGCCGTAGCATTGAATTAATTTTAGAGCCATTAAAGACACTTTGACTCATACGGCGAAGAATACTGGTACGCTCAAAGGCAAATGAACAAAGTACCAGTAAAATTAAGGTCACTAAGCCCGGGTTTACCGCGTTGGAGAGAATATCGTCAACACTAACAAAAGACAACGCTAAACAAGCAAGTACTGTTACTGAAAAAACCCGCTCTGGTACTTTACTGTATTTAACTAAACTGGCAAAAATAGCGATAAAAACCACTATCATCAACCACTGTTCAAATGTCATTTACTGTCCTTAAATAAAATGCGCTAATACCTAAATATTAACGCATTTAAATCTCATAACTTTTTGCTTAGCACCTTATAGAATACTGTATCTTGTACTCTATTTAGTAATGTCACGTGCACCCCAATGCGGGAAGTGCTTACGAACCAAGTTATTAAACTCTAATTCAAAGGCTGAGTATTCATGAGCATTCTGCTCTAACGCATGCGTTATCATGCCAGCACCAACAGTCACATTGCTTATTCTATCAATAATAATAAAAGCACCTGTGCCTTGATTATCGTTATAAGCATCAAAATGGAGTGTTTCACCGACAACAAAATCAACCGTACCAATATCATTAACCGCTAATTGTGAGCTTGGCTGTTTTTCCATCGTATTAACATCATACTTACTAACAATATTTTGCGCATGACCTGTGGTCATTTTGCTGCCGTGTTTGATGAAATATTCTCGGCCAGTTTCTAGCTCATTTTCATGCATCCAAACTACCGTAGCACTGAACTCTTTTGCCGAAATAGGTAAACTACCTTTTTTAACAATACTTTCACCACGGCTGATATCAATTTCATCGACTAAGGTTAATGTTACCGCCATGCCTTTATCTGCACGCTCAAGATTACCGTCAAAAGTAACTATTTCTTTAACAACACTTTCTTTGCCAGAAGGCAGTGCAACAATCGTATCGCCTACTAGTATATGACCAGAAGAAATTGTGCCAGCAAAACCACGAAAATCTAAATTAGGTCGATTAACGTACTGTACCTGAAAACGGAATTGAGTAAATTCTTCTTGAACTTTTACATCCATAGTATTGAGCAACTTCATCAACGTTGCCCCTGGGTACCAAGGCATATTTTCACTTTCTTCAACGACATTATCGCCGTTCAGAGCAGACAATGGCACAAAACGTATATCCGAAAATTCAAGTGATTGTGCAAACTCACGATAGTCTTTTTTAATTTCTTGATAGCGCTCTTGCGAGTAATCCACCAAATCCATTTTATTGACGGCAACAACAATATGTTTGATACCTAATAACGAACAGATAAAGGAATGACGACGCGTTTGAACTTGTACGCCATAACGAGCATCAATCAAAATAATCGCGATATCACACGTAGACGCACCGGTCGCCATATTGCGAGTATATTGTTCATGACCCGGAGTATCAGCAATAATAAATTTGCGCTTATCCGTTGCAAAATAACGGTAGGCAACATCAATAGTGATACCTTGCTCACGCTCTGATTGCAAACCATCAACCAATAAAGCTAAATCTATCGCTTCACCTGTTGTGCCCGATTTTTTTGAATCTTTTTCAATCGCAGCAAGTTGATCTTCAAAAATCATTTTTGAATCATGTAATAAACGACCAATTAAGGTACTTTTACCATCATCTACGCTACCACAGGTCAAAAACCGTACTAGCTCTTTGTTTTCATGTTGCTTTAAATAAGCTTGAATATCGTCTTCTATTAAGTCTAGTTGCTGACTCATAATGTTTTCCTTCGGAAATATTAATCAAATAAAAATGTTTTAGTCTAAAATGGGGAGTTAGCTTAGAAGTAACCTTCCATCTTTTTCTTCTCCATTGAACCTGCGCTATCGTGATCAATCACTCGACCTTGACGCTCTGAGGTTTTAGTTAATAACATTTCTTGAATAATTTCAGGTAAGGTTGTTGCTGTTGACTCAACCGCTCCTGTTAATGGATAACAACCTAATGTTCTAAAGCGAACGCTCTTCATTTGTATTTCTTCATCTTCACCAATAGGCATACGGTCATCATCAACCATAATTAAGGTGCCATCACGCTCAACTACTGGACGTTTTTCAGCAAGATAAAGTGGAACAATAGGAATACCTTCTAAATAAATATATTGCCAAATATCAAGCTCAGTCCAGTTAGACAGAGGAAAAACACGAATGCTCTCGCCTTTATGTACCTTGCCGTTATAGATATTCCATAATTCTGGACGTTGGCTTTTTGGATCCCAACGATGGTTTTCATCACGAAATGAATAAACACGTTCTTTAGCACGTGACTTTTCTTCATCGCGACGTGCTCCACCAAAAGCGGCATCAAAGCCATATTTATTTAACGCTTGTTTTAAACCTTGGGTTTTCATTACATCAGTATGCGTAGCACTACCGTGAGTGAACGGTCCCATTCCCATCGCAAGACCTTCTTGGTTTTGATGAACAAGTAACTCAAAATCATAGTCTTTTGCTATTTTGTCGCGAAAGGCAATCATTTCTTTAAATTTCCAATTCGTATCAACATGTAATAACGGGAAAGGAATTTTACCTGGCGCAAAAGCTTTGCGAGCAAGATGTAATAGGACGGCAGAATCTTTACCGACAGAATAAAGCATTACTGGATTATCAAATTCTGCCGCTACTTCGCGAAAAATGTGAATAGATTCAGCTTCTAATTTTTTTAAATGAGTTAAAGTCATTGCCAATTCAAACGTTGATGAAAATAGATGTGGTAAGAATGCCACATCTAGTATTTTTTTTCCATATAACAAACGGTTTTATTATAACTAAAAAGAATAATAAATTTATTTTTAGACTATTCTGATACATAAGAAAAAAGTCAGCAGAGGGCTGACTCTCTCTAATAAAATATACATCATG
>TARA_R110001583_G_scaffold188147_2_pt1 | contig 20863 bp, 18 predicted proteins | sample TARA_R110001583 | Tara Oceans TARA_R110001583 (sample SAMEA4398432) | marine metagenome | biome: Polar Biome; feature: [MES] marine water layer (ENVO:01000295) within the mesopelagic zone...; material: water (ENVO:00002006), including particulate matter (ENVO:01000060) such... | reverse complement strand
CCGCTGGCTTCAGGAAAAACCGTCAACGTATTTTAGGACGGCACACAAATCACATATAATTTAACGATACGCCGCCCTGCTCACTCAGCAGACCAGCCCGTTAATCACCCGCATTCCGGTGCCGGAATCCGGGTCACTTTCTGAAGCACCCCGCGTACAGAAAAACTTCCGTAATTCATCCGCAATTCATGGGCCACACCATTATCGCCGAAATCCACTGCAATCTCGGTCGACGGGCCGTTTTCGGCCGCGCCCAGCGGATAATACGCCAGATTAAGGCTGTGGAACGGGCTTTTGGCGATTCCATCGGTGTCATTGGCGGTATTGATCGATTTTTTAGCCGCTGAAATCACCGCCGCGACCCGGTTGGTCGGGGTATCGCCACTGCCATCAAATACCAGGTCATTGGCAAATTTATCACCGTCCATCGCCCGTCTTAGCAACGTAACCGTATGCTGGGTCGGAAACATGGTATCAGCGGGCAATTCTTCGGTAACCTCGACCGGCACTTCATAGGTCACCAGAACCTTGTCCGCCTTGCGCACCGCGTCACCGACAACTTCATCAACCTGAACACCGTCAAGATAGTCCCGCATGCGGAACCGGTATTGCGATCCGTCAAAACTTTCCCACTGGGTCATCGAATAGGCTGAATTGATCGCGCCCCCTTCGGCCCCTTGCAAAACCATCAGGTGCTGCATCTCGGTGATCCAGCCATCGCAGACCTTTTCAAAGCGATAACCAAGCGCGCCGCGCACCCCGACAACAGAACTGCCAACTTCCGACGACGTCATCGAAAATCGATATTCCGCCAGATGAGGCACCAGTTCTTCTGTTGTTTCCGCAACCTTGTGCGTATATGCCGGATTTAATCCGGCCGGGTCGGATGATGCCAATGGCCTCACCTGCCCCGCCTGTGCTGTGCAGCCCGATAGGACAACACAAAATATCAGCGCCCCATAAATGGAACGCTGACGATTTTCCGAACGAACTCGATGATCTCGCAAATTTACTCTCCGGCAGTGTCGATCCCGACAATCCATGGATCCTTGACACCCTTTTTGGCAGCAAGATGGCGCAGATCCCTTGCATGCTCCTGCGACAGCGGACCAACAGCAACACGAAGATACGCTGTGCCCTTGACGGTCGCCCTGATCAGACGCGGTTGATATTCACTATAAATGTTTAAGGCCTTTTGCGCACGCACCTGATCGGCAAAGCTTGCCAGTACTACATAGTCACCGGGCAACGGCACTGCAACAAGGCTATCCTGTGCAAGATCAACCGGTGCAACCACACTGATCTCACCACTATCACTGCGGATTGCATCATCGGTCAGGGCTGCGGTGCGGGTTTGCGTCACCAGTACCGTCGGCTCGACATGATCAACATACCCGACAATCGCGGCATCAGCTTCGGCCTGCGGGTCTGCCGGGCCCAAATCGCGGCGGGATATTTTGTCATATTCCGGGGCAAATTGTTCCTGGGCACTGGCAACTTCAAGCGGCTTTTCGTCAATCCCCGGGGTGGGCATCGAATTGCCCGCCGGGTTGGTTATCGACGGGGATATCTGATCTGATACCGGTTCTGATACCGGTTTGGCCATTGGCGGCAAATCGGTTCTGACAATAACCGACGATGTCCGGGCATCATTGGGCGGCTTCGACCACTTTTCAGCCGGGGCATTTACGGCATAAATCGCAGGCTGTGCTTCGCGGATGGTTTGTTTGACCGATGGTGCGCCCGGCTCGGCCAGCGCAACTGCATCTTCAATGATTTCTTCGTTTTCACGACAAACATCTTCTTCAAACAGCGGACGATGCAAGGCGCAATCCTGATCAGCAGCGATTGAAACCGCATGATCGGTGGTGCTTTTGCCCGTTGTGACATAGCTGATCAAATCCCCGGCAAGCTTGGCCACGGTCAATTCAACCGGACCACCACATGCGCCCAGCGCCAAGGGTGCAACCACCACAAGTATCTTTTTCAAAAGCCAGTCCCCCGCAGGATCAAATTCAGTACAAACTGATTCTACCGACTGACCTGTTAATAGAGAGTAACCACCTCCTTTCTCTTTAACACAATCACACCCGACAAAAACGAGCAATGAGACAGACTCCTACCCTTAAAGATTGTATCAATTTGCAGAACATTATCGGAAAATCATCGTCGGAATATCTTTCATCAAACCAGCACGGGTGCCGATATGTGTACGAACTTTCAGGTTAATGTTCCAAAGCAGGGCTATATCAACGGGCGGTCAATGGAATTTGGGATCGAACTAGAATCCAAGTTCTTTTTCCGCAAAGCAGGTCACACCTACGACCAAAAAATATGGGGTCCGAAGTACGGTCTTTCATGGCAGGGAAAATATGGATTTGTTGCCATGAACGTCCTCAATTTGCCGATTGTCACCGACGGCATGAATACACAAGGATTATCCACTGGAAATCTCTGGCTTCCAGGTACCGAATACCAAACAATCACCGATCCTCAAAAAGGGCTGAGCATTGATAATTTTTCGGCCTGGATACTCAGTAATTTTGCAGATTGCGACGAGGTAAAGTCCGCCCTTAACGCCAAACAGGTGCAGGTTGGCACTTCAAAATTCCTGCAACACCTCTTGCCGCTTCATTTCCCGATACATGATGCCAAAGGCAACTGCATCGTTATTGAGTTCATTAACGGTGAAATGAAAATCCACGACAATCCGGTTGGCGTCCTCACCAATCAGCCGGAATTCCCCGATCAGCTGACAAACCTTCGAAACTACGTTGATCTTTCACCATGGAATAATCAAAGCACCACCTTCAACGGCTTTGAAGTCACACAAACGGGCAATGGCACCGGTCTTTTGCATCTGCCGGGCGATCCAACACCCCCAAGCCGTTTTGTAAGAGCAACCGCACTCACAAGTTTCGCCGATCCGGTCGACACGCTTGACCAAGGCATTAACCTTGCCTTCCACGTTCTTAACGCTGTTGACATCCCCCGTGGACTGATTCGCAACAAAGGCGAACACGGCACGGAAAAAGACTACACACAATGGGTCGTCGTCAAAGATATGACACGCCGCATCTACTCGGCACGTTTTTATGCCTCTCTGCAGGTCCAATCTATTGATCTGGCTGCACTTGAAAAGAGCAAGGAACTCGACGCTCTTGATGGAAAACAGGTTGCTTTTCCTCTTTCGCCAATTCCAAACCTGAATCCGGAATTATCCAAACTGGCAACCCCCACGCTCCACCTTGCTGACGTCGCGTCATAAGACCGAACGCGACCAACGGCTCCGCACCTAACAAAAACGGCCCGGAAATCTCCGGGCCGTTTTGTTCTGTATCCTGCGTTCTGCTTTATACAGAAATCAGTCTTTTTTCGCTTTCGGCGGAAGCTGCACCCGCAGATGCAGTTCTTTAAGCTGTTTGTCATCAACACCGGACGGCGCGTTCATCATCAAATCCTGCGCCTGCTGGTTCAGCGGGAAGGCAATAACTTCGCGAATGTTCGGCTCGTCGGCCAGCAACATGACAATACGGTCAACACCCGGGGCCGAACCACCGTGCGGCGGGGCGCCGAATTTAAACGCGTTCAACATGCCACCAAACCGGTCTTCGACCACTTCCTTGCCATAACCGGCAATTTCGAACGCCTTGTACATGATGTCCGGGCGGTGGTTACGAATGGCACCCGACGACAATTCAATACCGTTACACACGATATCATACTGCCAAGCCTTGATATCCAGCGGGTTCATGCCTTCAAGCGCTTCAAGTCCGCCCTGCGGCATCGAGAACGGGTTGTGGCTGAATTCGATCTTGCCGTCGTCGTCTTCCTCAAACATCGGGAAATCAACGATCCAGCAGAATTTGAACATGCCATCTTCGCGAATGCCAAGCTCGTCACAAACTTTGTCACGGACTTTGCCTGCGAATTTCGCCGCCGGAAGTTCCTTGTCACAGACAAAGAACACCGCATCGCCATCGGCAACACCGGTGATTTCCTTGATCTGTGCAATGCGATCTGCATCAAGGTTCTTGGCAATCGGGCCTTTGGTTTCGCCGCCTTCGGCAAACACAATGTAACCAAGTCCTGCCGCACCTTCATCACGTGACCATGAATTAAGCTTGTCAAAGAAGCTGCGCGGACGGCTGGCCGCACCGGTTGCCGGAATAGCGCGAACCACCGAACCTTTTTCGATGTTGGCAGCAAAGATGCCAAAGCTCGAACCACGGAACGGCTCGGTCACATCGGAAATGATCAACGGGTTGCGAAGGTCGGGCTTGTCCGAACCGTATTTCGCCATCGATTCATCAAACGGAATGCGCGGGAACGGGAACGGCGTAACATCACGACCACCACCGAACTCGACAAAGATGTCATGCAGAACCGGCTCAATCGCGGCAAAGACGTCATCCTGATCGGCAAAAGCCATCTCGAAATCAAGCTGATAGAACTCGCCCGGCGACCGATCCGCACGTGCATCTTCATCGCGGAAGCACGGTGCGATCTGGAAATATTTATCAAATCCCGACACCATCAACAGCTGTTTAAACTGCTGCGGTGCTTGCGGCAGGGCATAAAACTTGCCCGGATGCATACGTGACGGCACCAGAAAGTCACGTGCGCCTTCCGGCGAACTTGCGGTCAGGATCGGCGTCTGGATTTCAAGGAAACCCTGCGCGGTCATTTTCTGACGCATCGCCGAAATCACCTGTGACCGCAGAACGATGTTCGCATGAACACTTTCGCGACGCAGATCAAGATAACGGTGGCGCAGGCGGATTTCCTCGCCATATTCGGCATCGCCAAAAACCGGCATCGGCAAAACGTCGGCCGAAGACTGAACTTCGATATTGGATGCATAAACCTCGATCTCGCCGGTCGGCAAGTTCGGGTTCACGGTTTCGGCCGTCCGTTTGACGACCTTGCCGTCCACGGTGATCACACTTTCGGCACGTGATTTTTCAAGCACGGCAAAAAGCGGGCTCGAAATGTCAATCACGATCTGGGTGATGCCGTAATGGTCGCGCAGATCGACAAATAGAAGGTTGCCGTGATCGCGCTTGCGGTGGATCCAGCCAGACAGGCGCACTTGCGCTTCGGCGTCAGAGGCGCGCAACGCATTACAATTGTGTGAACGATAAGGATGCATGGGCTTTCCAGGTTGCTTTCTATGCGTGGTATTTTGGGCCACAAAATTTGGCGCAAAGGGGCATGGCTGCACCGCGCTGTCAAACAAAAAAGCACCCCATTCGCGCCGCCACCTTTAAATCGTGGCGTTCAAATGTGATGGCCTGCCTGTCTGCTTTCGCACGGCGCTTGAAATTCTGCGGTATAAAACGCTGCCAGCGCCTCGGCGTCAAGTGCCCGTCGTTTATGACAGCCTTGCAAGACCGTATATCAGTTTACAGCGGCACTTGCGGCTTGCAAATCCTTAACCTTTACGAACCGGACAAGACGCCCGGTATCCGGGGCAACATCGGCCCAGTGATCGATATCAAATTCAAAATGGCACAGACCACAGGTCGGAAATTTGCGGTTCATTTCCAAAAGCGCCTCGCCATCCCCGTCGCCGAACAATTCCGCGGCAAAATCCTCGAACCCCGGATTATGGCCGATCATCATCACGGATTCCGCTTCGTCATGGGTCTGATTAAGGCATTCCAGCAATGTCTTTTCATTGGCCATATAAAGATCTTCGCTATAGATCACATCGGCCTGATTGGCAAAATCGCGCCCCAAAAGGCCAAGCGTCTGAACCGTGCGCGCCGCCGTCGAACACCAGATCAGATTGGGCACCAACCCATTATCACGCAGGAACCGCCCCATGGCGGGGGCAGCATTTTCACCGCGCCGGTTTAATTCTCGGTCATGATCGGCGCGGGCCGGATCGGCCCAACTCGATTTGGCATGCCTAAGCAAAAGCAGTGTTTTCATCAATACGTATCCGACCGTCGACCCAAATTTGGAAAGGCAGACTTTTGCACGCCATGATGGCCTCTGTGAAGCCATCATGAAAACTGACTTAAAAGTTTAAGAAAATTGCACCCCCGCAAGCAGTTATCCTATACTCCAACCGTAACCGGGAACTGTCGCTTTATTTCAAGGACACAAACCCACTTTCGCAGGAGGCATAGCGTGACACACGCCGCGGCAATTCAGTCAAGCGCGATCACCATTGAGTCGGAAAAGCGCTTTATCAACCGCGAACTTTCGTGGCTGGCCTTTAATGGCCGGGTCCTTGAAGAGGCGCAAAACAAACGTCATCCCTTGCTGGAACGCGTGCGTTTCCTGTCGATATCGGCCAGCAACCTTGACGAATTCTATATGGTCCGCGTCGCGGGTCTGGTTGGGCAATTGCGCGCGGGCATGACCAAGGTCAGTCAGGATGGCATGAGCCCATCCGAACAACTGCGCTCCATTACCTATGATGCGAATCAGCTTTTGCAGGATCAGCAACGCATCTGGCAGCAACTCAGCCACGAAATGGAAAACCACGGCATTTCCGTGATCGGTCCCGACGATTTGACCCAGACCGACCGCAAATGGCTTGATGGCTATTTCACGCGCGAAATCTTCCCGACTCTGACCCCGCTTGCCATTGATCCGTCGCATCCCTTCCCGTTCATTCCGAACTTGGGCTTTGCGATTGTCATGCAATTGTTCGACCCGGCCGACGGGCACAATATGCGCGGCCTGATCCCGGTTCCGCCAAAGATTGGCCGTTTCCTGCGCCTGCCGGGCCGAACGGAACGCTATCTGCCGCTCGAACAGGCGATTGTCCTGTATCTGAACAAGCTGTTCCCGGGCTTTGATATGATCGAACACGGCCTGTTCCGTGTGATCCGTGACTCGGATGTTGAGATCGAAGAAGAAGCCGAAGATCTGGTGCGCGTTTTCAAAACTGCGCTGAAACGTCGCCGCCGTGGCAGCATCATCCGCCTTAAAGTTAATGCAAAAATGCCAGAAGACCTTCTGGACTTTGTGCTTGATGAAATGGCCGTTGCCCCCGAAGAAGTCGTCAAGGTTGACGGCCTTTTAGGTGTGGTTGATGTCAAACAGCTAATCGATTCTGATCAGCATCACGATTTGCTGTTCCCCCCTTATGCCGCGCGCTATCCCGAACGGGTCCGCGATTTTGGCGGTGATTGCTTTGCCGCGATTGGCAAAAAGGATCTGGTGGTTCATCACCCGTTCGAAGATTTCGACGTGGTTGTGCAGTTCCTGTTACAAGCCGCCCGCGATCCAGATGTCGTAACCATCAAACAAACCCTGTATCGCACATCGGAAAACAGCCCGATCGTCAAGGCGTTGATTGCCGCCGCCGAGGCGGGAAAATCCGTCACCGCCATGGTCGAACTCAAAGCCCGCTTTGACGAAGAAGCCAACCTGCGCTGGGCGGCTGATCTTGAACGGGCTGGCTGTCAGGTGGTCTATGGCTTCCTTGACTGGAAAACCCATGCCAAGGTGTCGCTTGTCGTGCGCCGCGAAACCCACGGGCTTCGCACTTATGTCCACTTCGGGACCGGCAACTATCATCCGATCACCGCGAAATTCTATACCGATATCTCGTTCTTCTCGTGCGATCCGGCACTGGGGCGCGATGCGGCGGCCATCTTTAATTTCATGACCGGCTATGCCACACCGCGATCTCTTGAAAAAATCGCAATTGCCCCGCATACAATGCGCCCGACTCTTTTGGCCCATATCGATACCGAGGTTGAAAACTGCAAGGCCGGGAAACCGTCGGGCATCTGGGCAAAAATGAACAGTCTGGTCGATCCGGTGGTGATTGATGCATTGTACCGCGCCAGCGAGGCCGGGGTTAACATCGAACTGGTCATTCGCGGCATTTGCTGTTTGCGGCCGGGCGTTCCGGGCTTGTCCGAAAATATTCGCGTTAAATCGATTGTGGGTCGTTTCCTTGAACATTCACGTATCGTTGTCTTTGCAAACGGCGCAAAACTGCCATCACGCAAGGCCAAGGTATTTATTTCATCGGCCGACTGGATGCCACGCAACCTTAACCGGCGTGTCGAAACGCTGGTGCCGATCGAAAACCCGACTTGCCAGCGCCAGATTGTTGACCAGATCATGATTGCAAATCTAAAAGATACGGCGCAGGCTTGGTACCTACAGCCAGACGGGTCTTATGAACGCTGCGAAGCGGATGAAAATGCGTTCTCGTCGCATCAATATTTCATGACCAACCCATCCCTTTCGGGCCGTGGCAGTGCTTTGGACGAGGAAGATCCCAACGTCCCCGTACTGCAACTTGATGATTAACACGTGCATACCCTAGACAGGTTCAACCAACCGCATGCTGACTGACCAAAGGGTTTCCAACCGTATCGCCATCATTGATGTTGGCTCGAACTCGGTGCGTCTTGTTGTGTTTGATGGCATGACGCGCGCACCGGCCCCGATTTTCAACGAAAAGGTGATGTGCGGCCTGGGGCGAGACCCCGAAAACACCGGCAAGCTTAACCCCGAAGGCGTCGAAATGGCGGTTACCGCCTTGCGACGCTTTGCCTGTCTGCTGCGCGCGATGAAAATTGCCCGTGTCGATACTCTGGCCACCGCCGCCGTGCGGGCCGCCAGCGACGGTGCGGACTTCTGCGCGCGCATCCATGCCGAAACCGGATTGACCGTCAAGGTGATCGACGGGCTTGAAGAAGCCCGGCTTTCCGCCCTTGGCATTATATCGGGCGATCCACGTGCCACCGGTATCATGGGCGATATCGGCGGCGGGTCGCTTGAACTGGTTCTGCTCGAACAGGGCGAAATCAAAAAACGCGTCAGCGTCCCGTTGGGTGCTATGCGCCTGCATGCGGTCTTTGATGGCGACCGTGCCCGGCTTGAAGCCGAAGTCAAAACCCATCTTGATAGTATTGACTGGCTCCATGAAGGGGCGGGAAAACCACTTATCGCCGTTGGTGGCTCGTGGCGTTCCATCGCCAAACTTTACATCGCCCAGGAAAACTATCCGATCTCGGTTGTGCATAATTTGGCCATGCCACGTGCTGAAATTGCTGAACTGACCCATATCATTTCCCAGCAAAGCCGCGTGTCGCTGGATAAAATCGGCGGTGTTTCCAAACGCCGTATCGACAGCCTGCCCCATGCCGCCCTTGTGATGAACATGTTGCTCGGTCGCATGAAGGCCAAGGAAGTTGTGTTTTCCAGTCACGGCCTGCGCGAAGGCTGGATGCACGAAGTCCTGCCCGAAGAATTGCGTCAACGCGATCCGCTGCTTGATGCCTGCCTAAGCTTTGCCAAAGACGGCGAACGCTTCCACCAGCACGGCGAAGAACTGTTTCGCTGGTCGGCACCGATCTTCCGCGATCAACCGGAAAACCTTGAACGGTTGCGCCTTGCCGCCTGTATCATTGGCGATGTCGGCTGGAACGAACATCCCGATTACCGGGCGATACAAAGCTATAACCGCATCCTTCACCACCCCTATCTTGATCTCAACCATCATGATCGGGTGTTCCTCGCCTACACGATTGGCTCGCGCTATACCGGCAACTTCAAGGGTGACGAGTCAAGCAACCGCCTGTTAGACGATGAAACCCATGCAACCGGCCGCCTGTTTGGCCATGCCATTCGCCTTGGCCATACCCTGTCGGGCGGGGTCGAAGGACTTCTGACCAACACCGCGCTTGTCCTCGAAGAAGGCAAGCTTGTGCTGCAAATTCATGCAAATGCCTCATCGCTTTCCGGTGAAGTCGTCGATCAACGTCTGGCAAAACTGGCAAAACTGATGGACCGCGAAAGCGAAGTCAGGATCACAGACACGCTGTAACACGCTGTAATTTCCTGCAGAACCACAACCTGAAAGCGTGTTTTTGACAAACCCTCTCTTTGGGTTCAATCTTGCCTGACGGTTTCACAATGGGGTTCAGCGGCATGGCCAGAAAAAAATCGACATCAAAAATTGCCGTCAGTGATGTCCCCGATAACATGCTGGCTCTTTTGGCTGCTCTTCGGGCCACAACGAACACCCCCATCAACAGCATGAATAAAATGAATACCAACACCCCATCCCCTCAGATAAGCATTCTGCACGCCCTCGCCGCATCCAACCTCGGCACATTGGCAGAACTCCTCGCCCTGCTGCCCAAGGACCCCAAACAGGTTGAAATCCTGCGCGACAAATTGTTTGAAGACATCACCGCGACCTTCGATGCCCTTCAAGCCCTGCGTCAGATGGAACTCGACACCCTTGCCGAACTGATCAACATGCTTCCCGAAACCGGTGCAAGCAACAAAATCGCCCAAAGCGACACGCCAAACACGATGCTCGCGCTTCTCTCCGCCCTGAAAGCCACCCAGATCTAAGACTGATGCATCGACAGGTTGTAATTTACCTTTGCCCCGGCACAAATGGGATGCTATCCATTTGAACGCTTTGCACAAAGCGACCTGTTCGCGGAAAGGGCTGCGCCCGTTTCACCAAATCGATTTCCATAACGGTTTCCTTGCCTGTCAGGCGGACACAGGCTTTTACGCAAGGGGAATCGCATGTCCGCATCACGCGCATCGAAATCCAAAAACACCCCAAATGCCCGACGCAAAAGCCCGGTCTTTGATGGCCGTCTGAACCTTGAACAGCAACGCAAACGCGCCAAGGAACTGCTTAAGGCCCTGCACCATCAAGCCCCCACCGCCCAACAACGCCTTGCCGCATATTTCCAGACCAAAACCGCCGATGATGCTTGTCTGGCCGATGCCCAATATGTCATCGCACGCGAAAATGGTTTTGCCAGTTGGCCAAAACTGAAATCCCATATCGACCGCATCACCGAACATAACCGCCAAATCGCATCGGGCCATATCCCCACCCTTGATGATCAAACCACCCTGCATCTACGCTGTGGTTCTGATATCGCCCATGCCCTTAAACTGGCCGGATTTGTCGGCGACTTCCTTGAATTCGCCGATCCATTCTGTCAGGGACCGGTCCCCGATCTGCCTTTGCCGCAATTCATCGAAACCCGCGCGCGTTTTATCGCCGATGCCTATGACCTTGAATTCAAGGATGCATTGGCCCGCCTGCACCGCGAATACGCCGCCCTGACCCGGCTGGGCGATTATGATCATGTTGTTTTATGGTTCGAACATGACAGCTACGATCAACTTATTCTGGCTTTCCTGCTTGATTTCCTTGCCATCCTGCGCCCGAAAACCCGGCTGGAACTGATCGCGGTTGATCATGTCCCCGGCGTGAAACGCTTCATCGGCCTTGGTCAATTGTCGCCGGAACTTCTGATCTGGTGCTGGGAAAGTGCCCGCCAACCGATAACAGATGACATGCTTTTAGCCGGGCAGGAATGCTGGGCCGCCATCCGTGCCCCGGCCCCCGATGCCTTAAATGCGATTATCCATCGCGACATATCCGCCATTCCCTGCATGATCCCGGCCTTTAAACGCCACCTTGCCGAATTGCCCGATCCACAAACCGGCCTTGGCCTGACGCAAAAACTGACCCTGCAAATCCTTGCCAATCATGGTCCGCTTTCGGCGGGCAAGGTCTTTGCCCATCTGATGCAAACCGACGACCCCTTGCCCTATCTTGGCGATATGATGTTCTGGCATGTCCTAAACGATATGGGCAATGCCACCACACCGCTGTTTGACATCACACCACCCCCGGTACACACCCCACAACCAACCTCAAAACCAATCCCATGGCCCGACCGTATTCTTTCCCCGACCACAACCGGTCAAAACATCCTGAATGGCAGCTTGCCTTTCCTTGATGTCTACACGGGAAAACGCTGGGTCGGCGGCATCGGGATTACCGGCAAAGGATCGTAGCCAACAAAAAACCGGTGATGCACAATACCAGTGCAATCTGTCATTGGATATTTGGTCCAAACTGAATATGTTCGGCACGAAAGTCCAAATTTGTGACACGCAGGAAGTTTAATGAGCACGTCTTTAACCATCATTACCATTACCCATAATGGCGGCCTTGTTATTGGTGGTCTGCTCAACTCGCTTCCGGCGGAATATCCGCTGATCGTTGTTGATAATGCCTCTGGCGACGATACGCTGGAAATTGTCGCCAAACTGCGTCCTGACGCCCAAATCATCCGCAACCAAACCGGCCTCGGATATGGTGTGGCGGCAAGTCGGGGGCTGGCGGCGGTCGATACCGAATTTGCCCTTTTGGCCAACCCCGATGCCCTGCTGGGCAAGGATGCCATTGATGCCTTGTTACAGGCCGCATCCGATTATCCCGATGCGGCGATGTTTGGCCCGATCCACAAGGACGGCAACGGCGATATTGAACTTAGCCACGATGTCGAATTGTGGAAACGTTCCCAATATGGCCGACTGGCCTATGACGAAGCCCCGCAAGGATCGGCTTGTGTGGAGTTTTTGTCGGGTGCGGTCAATCTGGTCCGTATGTCCGCCATCCGTGACGTTGGCTTTTATGACCCCGAAATCTATCTTTATTTCGAAGATGACGACATGTGCATGCGCCTGCGCCAGGCGGGTCACAGCCTGATCCTTGTCGCCAATTCGGTTGTGACCCATCTCAATGGCGGTTCGGTTCGTCCAAACCGGGCATATTATTGGGAAAAATATTGGAACATCGCGTGGTCACGCATATACTTCGAACGCAAATACAAAGGGACCTGTGCGGCACATAAACTTGCACTGGCGCGGGGCCTTAAATTTGGCTGGAAGGGTATTTGCTACGGCGTCATTTTAAAAAAATCAAAAAGCTGGCGTGATCTGGCGCGCAGTGCCGGATCGTTTGCGGCGATGTTTGGTGTTCGCGCATCAAAACTGCCGCCCGCAAGTCACAACACCAACGCCAAAACCCATTCCTGAAATCATCGTCAAAGCACAAACGGATAGCCAGTTAAATGAAGGCAGTCATACTTGCTGGGGGCTATGGAAGCCGACTTAGCGAAGAGACCTCGGTCAAACCAAAACCGATGGTCGAAATCGGTGGCAAACCCATTCTTTGGCACTTATTGAAAATCTATTCCGCCCATGGCGTGAATGATTTCGTGATCTGCCTTGGTTACAAGGGCTATGTGATCAAGGAATACTTTGCCAACTACTTCCTGCATCATGCCGATGTGACCATCGATATGGCCACCAATCAGCTTGAATATCACAATGCCAATGCCGAACCGTGGAAGATCACATTGGTCGACACCGGTCAGGACAGCATGACCGGTGGACGGATCAAACGGGTCGCCGATTATCTGGATGATGACGAACCGTTTTGTCTGACTTATGGCGACGGTCTTGGCGATGTTGATATCACCGCCTCGATTGCATTTCACAAGGCACAGGGCCGCAAGGCCACGATGACCGTCGTCTCCCCGCCCGGTCGCTTTGGCGCCACGGTTCTTGATGGCAACCGCGTTAACGCGTTTCAGGAAAAACCGCTTGGCGATGGGGCGCGTATCAATGCCGGTTTCTTTGTCTGCGAAAAATCGGTTCTTGATGAAATCGACGGCGACCGCACGGTTTGGGAAGCTGATCCGCTGCATCGCCTGACCGATGCCGATCAACTCTCCGCCTGGCGCCACGATGGTTTCTGGCAGCCGATGGATACATTGCGCGAAAAACAATTGCTTGAAACCCTGTGGGCTGATGGCAAAGCCCCCTGGAAGGTCTGGTAAGATTTATGACCAGCCCCAGCAAAAACCTTCATCAATTCTGGTCTGGCAAACGGGTCCTTTTGACCGGTCATACCGGGTTCAAGGGCAGTTGGGCCGGTGCATGGCTCAAACGCATGGGCGCCGAAGTTCATGGTTTCGCATTGGCACCGGAAACCGATCCCAATCTGCATGATCTGCTCGATCTTCCTTATGCTTCGGAATGCATCGCCGACCTTCGTGATCGCGATGCCGTTGTTGATGCCGTCAAGGCGGTCGATCCGCAATTGGTTCTGCATATGGCGGCCCAACCTTTGGTCCGGCGCGGCTACCGCGAACCGGTTGAAACCATGGCGACCAACATTATGGGCACCGCTCATCTGCTCGATGCCTTGCGCACCTCTGAAAACCTTTTGGGCGTTCTGGTCGTCACCAGCGACAAGGCCTATGACAATGACAGCTATGATCAGGCCCATGGCGATGTGATCTTCCGCGAAGGCGATGCCCTTGGCGGGCGCGATCCCTATAGCGCGTCCAAAGGCGCCCAGGAAATCGTCGCACGCAGCTTTGGCCAAAGCTTCTTCCGGGCCAAAAGCATCCCCGTCGTCACCGCGCGGGCGGGTAATGTGATTGGCGGTGGCGACTGGTCCGAAGACCGCCTGATGACCGATATCATTGCTGCTATTGCGACCAACCAAGCCGTGATGCTGCGAAGCCCCGAAGCAACCCGGCCCTGGCAACATGTGCTTGAACCGGTCGCAGGATATCTGATGTTCCTTCAGGCCGCTGTCGAAGGCCGCGTTGCTGAAACCGCACTGAATTTCGGCCCCGATACGTCAAACACCGTTGCCGAAGTCGTCGATCTGATGCTGGCCCATTGGGGTTCCAACAGTGGCCGCGTCACTGACGGCGATGGAGATGGCAAAAAAGAAGCCCGCACCTTGGCACTGGATTCCAGCTTGGCAAAATCCGTTCTTGGTTGGCAGCCCCGGTTAGACCTTGCATCTTGCATTGAATGGATTGCCCATTGGCACAAGGCACAGCTTGCCAGCCAAACCATGACCCAAATGACACAGGCGCAAATCGCGTCCTATGAAGACTTGATGGACAGGAAATGACAGCTCCGAAATGCCGCGCCTGTGGCGCAGAACTGAACCACACATTGGTCGATCTGGGCGATAGCCCGTTGGCAAATTCCTATGTCACCTTGGACCGCAAGGATACGGTCGATAACCGCTATCCGCTGCATGCGCGCGTGTGCGGCGATTGCTTTTTGGTTCAGGTCGATGACGTCGTCCCGCCGTCTGATATTTTCAGCGACTATGCCTATTTCTCAAGCTATTCAACAAGCTGGGTTGAACATGCGCGCAAATATTGCGAACAGGCCAAAGACCGCCTGTCGCTTGACGCGCAATCGCTTGTCGTCGAAGTTGCCTCGAACGATGGCTATCTGTTGCAACATTTTGTCACCGCGAACGTGCCGGTACTTGGCGTTGAACCGGCGGCAAATGTCGCGATCGAGGCCGAGAAAAAAGGTGTTCGCAGTCTGGTCGCCTTCTTTGGCAAGGACACCGCCGAAAAGATTGTTGCGCAATATGGCCGTGCCGATCTGACGGCGGCCAATAACGTTTTGGCCCATGTCCCCGATATCAATGATTTCGTGTCGGGCTTTGCCACTGTTTTAAAAGACGACGGGGTCTCGACCTTTGAATTCCCGCATCTTTTGAACCTTTTGGAAAAAACCCAGTTCGATACCATCTATCACGAACATTTTTCCTATCTGTCGCTCTATGCCGTTGAACGTTGCTTCGAACAAAACGGCCTTAAGGTCTTTGACGTCGAAGAACTGCCAACCCATGGCGGAAGCCTGCGTGTCTGGGCCCAGAAAACATCTGGCACGCGCGCTGAAACCGCTGACCTTCATGCCATTCGCGCCAAGGAAAATGCAGCGGGGATCGCCACCCTTGCCTGCTATGACGGGTTTGAAAAAAAGGTTCTCAAAATTCGCGATGACCTGATCGCCTTTGTCAATCAGGCCCATGCTGATGGTAAAAAAGTTGCCGCCTATGGTGCGGCGGCCAAGGGCAATACGCTTTTGAATTATTGCGGCATTACAAGCGATCAAATCGCCTTTGTTGTTGATGCCAATCCACACAAACAAAATACCCTATTGCCCGGAAGCCACATCCCGGTCAAATCGCCGGACGCACTTCAAACCGAAAAACCCGACTATGTCATCATCCTGCCGTGGAACTTAAAAGATGAAATCATGGCCGCGGTTTCCCATGTCCGCGATTGGGGTGGTCAATTCGTCGTCGCCGTGCCCAAGGTACAAATCCTGCCATGAAATTGATCGCGACAGACCTGCCAGACGTCAAACTGATTGAATTGGAACCGCATGAAGATGACCGGGGTTTCTTCGCCCGGGCATTTTGCAGCAAAGAACTTGCCGATGCCGGATCTCCGTTTGAAATCGTTCAGGCAAACCTGTCCTTCAATTACAAGCGCGGCACATTGCGCGGCATGCATTATCAACAAGGCCCGATTGGCGACCCGAAAATTGTCCGCTGCATCAGTGGCGGGGTTTACGATGTTGTCGTCGATCTTCGGCCCAATTCGCCCGCCTTTTGCAAATGGACTGCCGCCGAACTGACCGCGCAAAATCGGCGGGCCTTTCTTGTTCCGGCGGGTTGCGCCCATGGTTTCCTAACACTTTCCAACGATACCGAACTGCTTTACATGATGGGCGCGCCCTTTGTTGCCGATCTGGCCGGCGGAGTCCGCTGGAACGATCCGGCATTTGGAATAAAATGGCCGTTTGCCCCCGACATCATCAATGAACGCGATGCGTCCTATCCCGATTTCAGGCCGGATTAATGAAAGTTCTGATAACCGGGGGAACCGGTCTGATCGGTGTTCACGCTGTTAACGCGCTTCATACGGCCGGTATTGATGTCGTGACCTGCGGCCGCAATCCAACCAGTATTATCGGCCTTTCCGGTATCTCGCATCGGTCCGGCGATCTTCTTGACGCCGCCTTTCGCAAGGACGTGCTCGACACTGAAAAACCCGATGGCCTGCTGCATCTGGCCTGGCAAACAAAGCACGGACATTTTTGGAATGCGCCCGACAATCACGATTGGCATGACGCCAGCCGTGATCTGATCGACCGATTTTTACAATCGGGTGGCAAGCGTGTCGTCATTGCTGGAAGTTGTGCTGAATATGACTGGCAAAACATCCCCGCAAACACGAAACTTGCCGAAGATGCCGCCTGTCATCCGGCAACCCTGTATGGCCAGCAAAAGCTTCGGCTGTTTAACCACTGCCATGATTTGATCAAGGCGGGTGCCTCTATCGCATGGGGGCGGTTGTTTTTATTACTGGGGCCGCATGAAAACCCGGCACGGTTTATTCCCGCCATCACGACCAAGCTTCTGGCCGGTGAAACGGCCGATATGAGTTCCGGCCAACAAATCCGCGATTTTATGCATGTCAAAGATGCCGGTCGCGCCTTTGCCGCTTTGATGCAATCTGATGCAACCGATGCCATCAACATCGCAAGCAGCGACGGCCATAGCCTTTTGGAAATCGCCAATCGCCTGCAGCATAAAATCGGCCGCGGCACCATAAATCCCGGCGGCTTCCCCGACCGCCCCGACGATCCGCCCTATCTCGTTGCCAATACAGAACGCCTGTCGCAAACTGTCGGCTTCACGGCAAATTACGATCTTGATGCGGCCCTTGATGACTGCATCGACTGGTGGGCAACCCAATAAACGGCCCGCACAGCATCGCAATCAGTCCATTGCACGTCCCAAAAACCTAAAGCCGCCTTGAAATCTTGAATATTTCCCCGCGCAGCCATTTGTGCGGGGCGCTAGCAGCGTTGCGCACATGCCATGCCTGGGCAAAGCTGTAATCGGGGAACTCAACCGGAAAAGCACATTTGGCAAAGCCTGCCATGACGTGCCGTTCCAACCGCGATGGCAGGGATGCAATCACATCCGTGCCGCGGATCAGGCTGGCGATGCTGGCAAATGTTGATGCCTGCAAAACGGTTTTGCGTTTGCGCCCGATGGCCTGCAGGGCGTCGTCAACGGCCGAATGATCGTTATTGCCGATGATCACGCGCGCATGCGGTACGGCGCAATATCGGTCCACTGTATCGGGTGCCACATCATGATAATCGGCATCATAAAAGCACGCCATATGTTCGCGAAACAATGTCTGCTGCGCAATATCGCCGACATTTTCGATCATATGCAGGCCAATCGCCAGATCAAGCTGACCATTGCGCAACCGGTCAATGACATCGCCATCCCCGTGGATCGGTAAAACCTTAAGCCGGATATCAGCCGCACATCCCCGAACAATACGGACCAGCTCGGGCAGGATCACCGCCACTTCGTAATCATTGGTGCCGATGACAAATCGCGCTGACTGGTTCGAATCATGGGGGGCAAACCCGTCCACGCGTGCAAGATTACGTAAATCCTGCAAAACAACCCGCACCCGTTCGGCCATTTCATCGGCATGGGCGGTTGGCGTAATCCCCCGTCCCGACCGGACAAAAAGCGGATCACCAACAATCTGGCGCAACCGGTCAAGCCCGTGGCTGACAGTCGGTTGCCCGACGCCAAGGCGATTGGCCGCCCCCGTGACCGATCCTTCGTCATAGATCATCAGGAAAAGCCGCAGCAAACGATAATCAAGATCTAACTCATCGATACTCATGCATGAATATTATCATCTTGATCGAATTGATCATATGGGAAATCAGGCGCAGTTTCAGATCATTGACGGGCCCATGCCCATAACCGAACTGGAAATGAAAACCATGAAAATCCTTGTCACCGGCGCGACCGGCCAACTTGGCCGCCTTGTCGTCAAACATCTGCAAAACCGCGTTTCAACCGATCAGATCGCGGTCAGTGTCCGCGACACCGCCAAGGCCGCCGATCTGGCCGCAGCCGGGATTGATGTCCGTCACGGCGATTATGATGACCTTGCCCTGATGACCAACGCCTTCAAAGGCATCGATACCGCCCTGATCATTTCGGGCGAAACCGATAACGAAACCCGCATCCGTCAACACAGAACCGCAGTCGATGCTGCCAAGGCCGCTGGCGTCAAACATCTGGTCTATACCAGCTTCATCGATGCCCGCCCCGAAAGCCCGTTTACCTATGGTGCCATCCATGCGGACACGGAAAACCATATCAAAGAAAGCGGCCTGTCCTTTACCTTGCTGCGCAACAGTTTCTATACCGATCTTCTGATGGCGGGCGTCCCGCATGCTTTGGAAACCGGCGATTTCGGTGCACCGGCCGGGACTGGCAAGGTAAGCTATATCCCGCGCAATGATCTGGCCGAAGCCGCCGCAGTTGTCCTTGCCTCCCCGGCCGATCACCTCAACAAAACCTATGATCTGTCGGGCACCCCGGTCAGCTTTACCGAAATTGCCGCCGCCATTGCCGATGCGACGGGCAAGGAAATCCGATATACCAATCTGCCCCCCGAAGTTCATACCGGCATTCTGGCAAGCCTCGGCCTGCCCGGCCATCTGGTCGAGGCCCTGACCGGCATGTATACCGGCACCCGCAATGGCGATTACAACCAGACCAGCGATGATTTTGCCAGACTCGTAGGCCGCCCGCCCCAGTCGACCCGCGATTTCCTCCGTCATGCCCTGACCAATCCGGCATAATATCGCCAATAGAACCGCACGCCCCTTAACCGGGCGCCTCGCACAGCAGGCAAAGCCTTTACCAAAAGCAGGGAAAGCGCCAAAAATGACCTTCCGGCGGTTTTATCAATCCCCCAGCAAGGACAAACCCCGCCAGAATTGACGGGGTTTGTCGGCAACTTTAAACAGGCCATCCGGCCTATTTTAATCCATTATGTCATCGCTTCAAACAGCGTCGTCTTCTTGATCAAGCTCGACAAAAACGACCTCGCCATTCTTAAGCTTAAGCCCGATCTTGCCATGCTTAAGTTGCAAGGCATATTCACCGAACATTTCCCGCCGCCAGCCATGCATGGCGGCAACATCCGCATTGTCATCTGCGGCAATGTTTTGCAAATCATCGCTTGATGCGACAAGGCGCTGCGCAACACCTTTTTCCTCGGAACAAAGCTTCAGCAACACCTTAAGCAGTTCGACCGTCGGGCCGATACCAGCCGGCAATTCCGGCCGAAATTTCGGCTGCGGCCAATCTTCCTGCGGACTATCAAGTGCTGCCTGGATTGCCTCGACAATCGATTGTCCGGGTTTGCTGCTGCCAAAGTTGCGGCCAACACCGCGCGTCTTATCAAGGTCTTTTTCCGTCATTGGCTGACGCGCCGCGATATCAAGCAACGTGTCATCGCGCAAAACCCGATTACGCGGCAGGTTCTTGCGCTGGGCCTCGGTCTCGCGCCATTCGCCAAGCGCCCGCGCCACCGCCAGGAATTTCGGACTGTTGGATCGGGTTTTAAGCCGCAGCCACGCATCCTTTGGCTCGATCGAATAGATCGACGGATCGGTCAGGCGATCCATTTCCTCGGCCAGCCAATAGGAACGACCGTTTGCCGCAAGGCGTTCGTGGAATTCTTCATAGATCACACGCAAATGCGTCACATCCGAAAGCGCATAGCTTAGCTGCTTGGTCGAAAGCGGCCGGTGCGACCAATCGGTAAAGCGCATGGATTTATCGATATTCTTGCGCACCACCTTGTTGACCAGCGTTTCATAGCCAACCTGATCGCCATAGCCCAACACCATCGCCGCCACCTGGGTATCAAATACCGGATGGGGGACCTTGCCCGACAGATGAACAAAAATCTCGATATCCTGACGGGCCGCGTGGAACACTTTGACCACGCTTTCATCCTGCATCATATCGAATAACGGCGTCAGGTCGATGCCCGGTGCCAGCGGGTCAATCGCCGCACCATTATCGGTCGGGTCCGGCCCGGCCACCTGCACCAGACAAAGCTGCGGCCAATAGGTCGAATCGCGCATAAATTCCGTATCGACGGTAACATATTCGAACTGCCGGAGCTTTTCACACAGCGTGCGCAGTTCTTCTGTATTTGTAATTGGTTCCATAAACCCTGCTATAGCATTGCCCGCCAAGAACTGCCAGAGGCTTGGCGCACACAATAAAAGAACAGCCAAAATACAAAACCGGAGCCGCCCTGTTTCAGGCTGCTCCGGCTGTTTTTCCTAAAAGAATCGGCAGATCATT
>TARA_R110001583_G_scaffold11547_1_pt1 | contig 20888 bp, 18 predicted proteins | sample TARA_R110001583 | Tara Oceans TARA_R110001583 (sample SAMEA4398432) | marine metagenome | biome: Polar Biome; feature: [MES] marine water layer (ENVO:01000295) within the mesopelagic zone...; material: water (ENVO:00002006), including particulate matter (ENVO:01000060) such as...... | reverse complement strand
AGGCTGTTTCTTTTTGATTTCCTTACTCAGTTCCAAAGGCGATTCTTTATCAAGTCCTGCCATAAGTATGACAATATCGAAGTTACGCTCATCCATTGCACTAAGTGCTTCTTCATTAGTCGTCACACTAGTGAATCGTGGAGCCGTATATAGATTAAGTTGGAGGTATTCACCAACAATTTTATCCGAGAATTGTCCTTCTCTTACAATAGTATATGAATCGTAATATGTCGCAACAAGAAGGATCTCCTTCACCTTAAAAGGCATTAACTCTTGGAAGATATCTCTATCATTTTTCTTCCTTTTATATATTTTCGAAATCGCAATCTCTTCCATATTTATTTTAGCTTAGTATTTAACGGATGAAAATAATAAACAATTAACAATTGGAGCTAGAAATCCTCTATAAATAAGGGTTCATAAGCGAAAATCATAAAAAAATCCTGTTTTGGTATTAAACCAAACAGGATTATATCTAAGTGAATTCTATAATTCAACTAGTCAACCACCCAAGTATCCCCACTATTTAGTAGATCATCCATAGATTTTATTGACGATATAGCTTTCACATCTTTAATTTGTTGAACCATTTTTTCGTCATAAGAAGTCGCATCTACATCACGAATAACACCCAAAGCTACAGGATACTCCGGAGCCATCATACTAGATAGCAACCAATGCATATGAGGATCTTCAGAATGAGCATCATGAACAAGTACATCTTCTTCGGCAATTCCGTGTTCACCAATAATAACTACAACAAGTTTACCATTACTTCCCATGATTAAGCCCTTATTTTTCTCCTTACCGAAGATCATTGGCTTACCATGTTCCACTATTAACTGATATTCTTCTTTTGTCGCTTTATCAGTCACCAGAGCATGTGCTCCATCGTTATAAATCACACAATTCTGAAGGACCTCGACAATAGATGTTCCTTTATGCGCCGAAGCAGCCTGAACAACCGCTGTTGTTAGTTTAATACTCGTATCAATAGAGCGTGCATAAAATTTTGATTGTGCTCCAAGTGCAAGCTGAGCAGGTTTAAAAGGCTCTTCAATTGATCCAAAAGGAGATGTTTTTGTCACCATTCCTTGATTCGATGTTGGAGAATACTGCCCTTTTGTCAAACCATAAATCTCATTATTAAAGAGAAGAATAGTCATATCAATATTTCTACGGACAGCGTGAATAAAATGATTCCCCCCAATTGCAAGAGCATCACCATCACCAGAAACCTGAATAACTTCAAGATCTGGATTGGCACATTTAGCTCCTGATGCAATTGCAGCAGCACGTCCGTGAATTGTATGAAAACCATAAGTATCCATATAATACGGGAATCGAGAAGAACAACCAATACCAGAAATAACGGCATAATCTTCCTTCTTGTATTCCATTTCAGCCATTGCCTTTTGAACAGAATTTAATATACCATGGTCACCACAACCAGGGCACCAGCGATTCTCTTGATCACTTCTAAAATCCTTAGCACTTAGCTTCTTAATATTAGGTGCGTTTAATACTGTACCAGCCATGACTTATTTATCCTCCAATAATTGGTTAAATCTTTCTTTTAATTCCACCACAGTAAATGGTAATCCCATCAACTTATTGTGCTGTTCGAACTTAATATCTTGAAATGAACTTCTCAAATACTCAGCAAACTGACCATCGTTCAATTCACACACAATAACTTTTTTATAATGACTGAAAATTTCAGCTGTATTTCTAGGAAGTGGAAAAATATAATTGAAATGAGCTAAACTAATAGACTTTTCTTCCTTTTGTAGTTCACGAACTGCAGTTGTAAGGTGACCATAAGTTCCACCCCATCCTACAACAAGAACGTCAGCTTCCTCTTCCCCTTTAACCTTAAGTTCAGGAATATTATTAGAAACAAGTTCAACTCTTTTTTTACGAATATCACTCATCACCTGATGATTTTCAGGAATGTAAGAAACAGTACCATCACCATCCATTTTTTCAAGTCCACCAATACGATGCTCTAAGCCTTTTGTACCAGGAATAGCCCATCTACGGCTCAATCGCTTTTCTTCACGAGCATAAGGAATAAAATCATCTCCCTCTTTTGCGATAGGTGCAATAATTTCAGGAAGTTCAGACATCGTAGGAATTCTCCAAGGCTCAGCACCATTCGCTATAAAACCATCTGTTAATAGAATAACAGGTGTCATATGCTCTAATGCAATACGACCAGCTTCGAATGCATAATGGAAACAATCAGATGGCGTACTAGCTGCAATAACAGGCATAGGACACTCACCACTACGACCATGAATCGCTTGTAATAAGTCTGACTGTTCAGTTTTGGTAGGTAAACCTGTAGAAGGACCACCACGCTGAACATTTACAATAACAAGTGGTAATTCAGTCATTACCGCTAGACCAGCTGCTTCAGTTTTCAATGCCAAACCAGGGCCTGATGTCGTAGTTACAGCAAAATCACCGGCAAAACTTGCTCCGATTGCAGTACAAATACCAGCAATCTCATCCTCTGCTTGGAATGTTTTTACACCCAGATCTTTACGAGCAGCTAATTCTTGTAGAATTTCAGTAGCTGGGGTAATTGGATATGATCCACAAAACAGCTCAAGATTTGCTCTCTCAGCTGCTGCCATTAATCCCCAAGCTGTAGCTTTATTACCTGTAATATTACGATATGTTCCTTTACGGATTTTCGCAGGTGCTACGCTATAATTATAAGGCAAAGCCTCAATTGTTTTAGCGAAGTTATAACCCGCCTTAAGTACTTTCTTATTGCCTTCGACAACTAATGGATACTTCTTAAATTTTTTCTCAATAAACTCTTCTGAGTGAGCTAATGGGCGATCGAACATCCAATATACCATTCCTAGAGTAAACATGTTCTTACATCTCAGAATACTTTTTTGATCAAGTCCAGAATCTTTTAAACACTCGCGTGTAAGTGATGTAACCTTAGCCTTAATTAGGTTATAGTCGGCCAGCTTATCATCCAATAAAGGATCTGAATCGTAACCGGCTTTCTCAAGGTTTTTATCGGTAAAACTATCCTCATTTACGATTATTGTACCACTCGCTTTTACCCACTTAAGATTGGCTTTTAATGCCGCAGGATTCATAGCAACTAATACATCGGCATAATCACCTGGAGTATAAATTTCTTGATGTCCAAAATGTAATTGAAAACCAGACACACCTCCGACAGTACCTTGTGGAGCGCGTATTTCTGCTGGATAATCAGGGAAAGTTGCAACATCATTTCCAAATAAAGCTGAAGTATCAGAAAACTGTGTCCCTGTTAATTGCATACCGTCTCCAGAATCACCTGAAAATCGTATAACAACCTCTTCTCTTTCAATAATTTTTGTCTTTTGACTCATGACTGTTTGATTTAACTTCGAGTTAAATTCTAAGTTTGTTAAGTTGCTTGGTTTTATTGATATAAAGCCTAAAATTTGGTCAAAAGGAAAGAAGTGATTATAAACGTTCATCTAGAAAGACTATCGATAATTCGATATTAATAATCTATGATTATAAAACATCAAATTCCGCTCAAGAGCATGGGGAATTGGATGAAAATCTTTCAAAAAGAACAGAACCTATCTAAAAATCATGAATCCTTACAAACTTTCAACCAAGTTTTTAACTCTACTTGTTGGGTCTCTGTTTTAGAACAGTTCTTAATACACATGTTCTACAACAGTGGGTAAAGGTAATGATTACCGGAACCTAGGCAAGAAAATGAAAAAGAATTTTTGAGGAAAATGCAAAGGTTTGCGATGATAGGATATTAAGTAAGAAAAAAGTTAAAAAAAAGAGGGTGTCCAATAATTGGACACCCTCAAAATATAATAAAGAAGTGATTATTTATTAATAATCATCCTCAGGCCATCTAGTTCTTTTATGCCCAGAAATCACATATGTATCATCCGGTTGACTAGCAAAAACAACTTCCATGTAAATACTATCAGTTACATTTCCTGTTTTAGATTTTGCAGCATCAATCAAGATTTTACCATTTGTAATAACAGCATCTGAATTATATTGAGAAATATCAAGCCCATCAGTTCCCTTGAAAGTAAGATCTTTTTCACCTTCCAACTTAAGCTGATATCCCCAATAAGACATATCCATTATCCAAAATGAATTAGATTCATTTGCAGCAGTATTAAAAGTTTGAATTCTCTTATTACTAGTTTCAACAACTCCATTCATAATATAGGTAACATACCAGTCGCCTGCAAATTGTTCAGCTTTTGTGCCATCGTTTTCTAAGAAATCGATGCCATCATTCTTATCATTTTCATCACAAGATGTAAACATCAGTGGTAATGATAAAAATACAAACAGTAAAACTTTTATATCTTTAATTTTCATAATTTTTTACTTAAAATAATTAACAAACATTATCTTCTTTCAAATGTTCTAAGGTTTGTACCATATCCAGAACCTTTAACACTCCATAGGTACTTACCTGCAGTACTCATTTCAATAAGATCTGGAGTATCTCCACCCTTCGTAGAAGTAGCATAAAAGGTACCACCCTTTGCATTAGCTTGAACTGGGAATACAACAAGATTAGCCGTAACATTATAAACAGTTGCATCATATTCATAATCATCAGCATCAACACCACCAACATCAGTTACAGTATAAACACCTGGTGTATCAGTTAGTACCCAATCTGAGTATGTACCACTTTTAGCTGAACCGTAAAAAGTTCTTTCGTATGTACCCGTAAAGTCGTTACCAGCTGTTGTTGCAGGATCCATTACGATAACATATCTTGTTGCATAAGCATAAAAACCATCAACATTTACAGAACTATATTCGATTTTATAAATCCCTGGGACGTTAGCATCAACATTACCTTCAGTAATAACTTCTCCTTCTTCCTCACCAATCATCGAAATGATTCCAGGTTCAGTATAATTATCTCCTTTGTTTATTACAGTTAGAGCATCACCTGTCATTGTAAGTACAGCGTAATCTGTAACAAATGAAATATCCTCTGTGTCCTTATCACAAGCAGTGCTAAACACAGCTAACAAGAAGATTCCAATGATATAATTTATTTTCTTCATAATTTCTTGTATAAAAATTCAGTACTATTTGTTCCACCAAACTGGTTGAAATGCATCAACTAATTCATCCGCATTCTGATTATTTTGATTTTCATCCTTAGAAGAAGGCAAACGTTTAGGATATACCCCAGAAGAAACACCATTCACTGGATAAGTAAATTGGCCATAAACATAACCGTTTTCGTCTCCAAAAGGTAATACACTCTCTGTAGGATATCCAGTTCGAACATGTTCGATATAAGCCTCAGTTGAGTTAGTACCTTGATATAGGGCAACCCATTTTTGTTGAATAATTGCTTCAAGTTTTTCATCAAAACTACCAGCAGATGGAAATTCATATGCACCACCTACAGCAACAAAATCATTACTTGTAGCGATTTCATATTGGTTTAATGCAGTTACAACACCAAGATCATACATTTCTTTAGCATTTCCACCAGCTCTCAAAATTGCTTCAGCTTGTAAGAAATAACATTCAGCTTCAGAAATAAAGAAGAAAGGTTTCGTTGGAACATATTTCATCAAAGATAACTCACCATTCTTGACAACTGTATTTGTATAGTTTCCCTGAGCAAGACCTGCATAAAGATCAGCATCATTTGTAGCGAAAAATTCGCTTACTCGTGGATCACTATTAACTTGAAGATATCTTAATAGCGTTTTAGAAGCTACTAAATTATTACCTGTATTCAAACCATAAAAATTGTACTCCATCAAAGGATTTCTTTGGTCGTCGGCATCTTCAAAAGATACAATACCTGCATCAGAAGTTAACAGATTATTTGCAGTTAATAAAGTCTCAATTGCAGGTTTTGCAACTAATTCCTTAGCATCATACATACGGATATACATCTTTAGTTTTAGAGTATTCGCAAATTGTTTCCAAAGCATGATGTTACCACCAAAAACCATATCATACTTAGCTAGGTTAGCTGGAAAATCAGAAACCTCTTTCGACAAAGCAAGATCAATTGAAGCCAATAGGCCATTATAGATATCTTCTCCTTTATCAAATACAGGGTGAAACTCAACACCTGCTTCAGAATAAGGTACATTGTCCCATAGGTCGACCATATACTGGTATGTATAAGCTTCCATAACAGTAGCCATCAAATACATTGACCAATCTTCATCAGCTTCAGCAAATTTTTTGATAGTTAAATAATCATTTAATGCTCCAGAGTAAAACTCTCTCCATGCACCATCATAATCAGCAAAATTCAAATTAAACTGATCAATTTCTTTAAATTGGTTGGCAACATTACTTTGAGTAAGATGCTGAGACCATAATCCAGTGGTAACACCTACACGAGTCGCTAATGTACCTGTAGTAGACATAACTGCTGCTGGAAAAATAACATACCCAGGAACTTCTGTTGGGAAGTTAGGATCTTTATTAACATCTAGGTAATCCTTCTCACAAGCCACGAAAAGTTGGCTTAGCAGAGCCAAAAGTATGGCTACGCTTATATATTTTTTATTCATATCTCTATTTTTTTTTATCCTTAGAAATTAACTTTCAAACTAACTCCATAATTACGAGAAGAAGGCATACCTGCATACTCTCCGTATTCTGAGGATAGGTCATTCCCAAATGTTGTAGACTCTGGGTCAACAAATTTGTTTTCAGCAGCTCTCCATGTAAGTAAATTTCTTCCATAAACTGAAATATTAACACGATCCATTTTATATTTAGAAGTAATGCTCTTAGGAATTGTGTAACCGAAAGTTAATTCACGAAGTTTAACAAATGATTTATCAACAACTCTAGCTCTATCCATACCTGGAAGTGTCCAAAATTGACTATCTAAGTCATCAGCAGCAATAGGTGTTGTATTTTCAGAATAAGTACCATCACCGTTATCAACAACAGAACCTGGTACTATCCATGTCTCTCTATTATTATAAGTAGTAGATGGTCCATTACCCGTAAAGGCCATATAATAAGCAGTACGAGAATACATCAAACCACCTTGTCTCCAATCCAAAGAGAATGACAAATCAAATCCATTATAGCTAAAAGAATTGTTCATACCCATAGTGAAATCGTAGTTAGAATCTCCGAAGTAAACATTATCAGTTGCTGCATTTGGCAATCCATTTGATGGATTAACAACAATGTTTCCATTAGGATCTTGCGCAAAATCTTGCCCATAATACACTCCAAGCGGTTTTCCTACTTCAGCTCTGTATTCAATTCCATTTAAAGGAGCAAGGTCTAATTTGGTAATACCATCTAACAATGAGATCACCTTACTATCATTTTTAGTAAAAGTGATTAAAGTATTCCAAGTAAACTTACCTTTTATTGGTGTTGCAGACAAAGCTGCTTCGATACCTTTGTTTTGTACCTCACCCAAGTTAGCAATACGACTAGTATAACCTGAAGATGATGGTAGATCAACCGCAGTAATTTGATCTTTTGTATTCTTCTTATACCAAGCAACATCTAAACCTAAACGGCCATTAAAAAATCTCAAGTCAGCTCCAAGTTCAATTTCAGTAGTAAGCTCTGGTTTTAGAACTGGGTTTTTCAAATTATTAGAAACTTCCCAAGACATAACTTTCTGTCCAGTTAAAGGGTTAGTCATAGGGAATTTAGTATCCCCAAAACCTAAACTCACATTACCTTCAGCTAAGGTATTCACTAAAGAATATGGATCAGCATCATTACCCGTTTTACCCCATGAAGCACGAAGTTTTGCAAAGGTGAAGATTTTTTTCAACTCAGGAATAGCATCTGTCGCAATAAACGTAAGACCTACACCAGGGTAGAAAAATGAATTATCATCAGATGGTAATGTCGAAGACCAGTCATTACGAGCAACAACATTTAAGAATAAATAGTTTCTGAAAGCTAAGTCAGCTGAAGCAAAAACACCATATATTCTTCTTTGAGATTCATAATAACCAACTTCTGGTGTTGATGCACTATTAGTGATGTGATCAAAACCTGGGATATCAAGATTATTAACAAGGATGTAAGAAGAACGGAAATCTCTTTGATTCACATTCCAACCACCAATTAAATTAAGGTTAAAATCCTCATTTAAATCTTTCTTGAAAGTAATTAAAAGGTCAGAATTTACTTCTGAGTTATATCTTTCTTTTTCCATCTGCCCACCCAAAATATCCTTTTTCGAAGAATTGTTGGTCCCTTTATAGCTAAAGGCAGTAGAAGATTGCTTGATATGCGTATTAGCAACATCAGTACCTAATTTATAAGACAAAGATATTTCAGGAGTTAGTTCATATGTTAAACCAACATTACCATAAATACGATTCTCTCTCTGTGAGTTTGAATTCTCTCCAATTGACATGTATGGGTTAGATGCATATGGTGTGTAAAAGTTTTCATAATTATAAAATTTTGAATTAAAATCTTCACCATCTACCAAACTGAAATCACGAGGCAACTGCCATATTTCACCCATTAAAGGTTCTCCACCTGTTTGCATACCTTGCCCTACTGCTACAGCACTTGCAGTTTTTGCAACATAATTTACAGAAGCAGAGATTTTTAGTTTCTCAGTAATTTTATGAGTCCCCTTCAATGCAAAAGTATTTCTAGTGTACTCATCAGCATCTGTGGGAATGAATCCATCAGCACTCACATTTGAATAGGATGCATAGAAAGTTGTTTTATCTCCACCACCACTTACAGAAATAGAATTTTGGTAGGTCTTTCCTATCTCAAAAAAATCTTTCACATTATTCTTCTGAGCTGAAAATGGTTTGATTAATTGAGAGTCGTCAACAACATTTCCCCAAGGTCTTAACTTACCATCAAATCTAGGCCCCCAAGATCCATTCTCATTTCCTCTCCACACGGCATCCCAACCTTGTCCAAATTCATTTTGAAAATCAGGAAGATTAGCTACCTGTGAAAAATCAACAGTAGATGAAATAGAAATATTTAACTTATCTGATTTACCACCTGATTTAGTTGTAACCATGATTACACCATTGGCAGCACGTGATCCGTATAAAGCAGTTGCAGAAGCTCCTTTAAGAATAGTCATACTCTCTACATCGTCAGGATTGATATCACCAGCTCTGTTACCAAAGTCTACTGCATCATTTAAAGAACCTGTTCCAGCAGTACTATTATTCATAGGTACACCATCAATAACATACAAAGGCTGATTATTACCACCAACAGATGAATAACCACGAAGCACAACCTTTGTTGAAGCTCCTGGGGCACCTGATGAAGAAGAAATTTGAACACCGGCTACTTTACCTTGAATACCATTCATAATGTTAGACGGAGAAGTTTTATTAAACTCATCACTCTTAACACTTGTTGCAGAATAGCCCAAGCTTTTCTGTGAACGCTTGATACCAACAGCAGTAATAACAATTTCGTCCATACCAATTGATTCAGACTCCATAACCAAATTAATGGTATTAGAAGTTACTGGCATTTCAATCGTTTTCATTCCAACGAAAGAGAAAACAAGAGTTTGTCCTTCTTCTTCTACAGAAATAGTGTACTTACCATCGAAATCGGTAGTTGTTCCGATAGTAGTACCTTTAATAATTACAGAAACTCCAGGTATGGTCAGTCCATCATCAGCAGATGTAACAACCCCCGAAACCTCTCCACTTTGCGCTAGAACGCCTTGCAATCCTATAAGACATAGGATTGCCATCGAAAATAGTTTTTTCATGAATTTTTAGTTAGTGGTTAATTCTATTTATTTAGTTTGCTCAGCAATAAGCTAAAACAAACCATCCCTAATTCGCTCAAAATAACAGATCAAATCTCTACAAAGCCTTAATTCAGGTCGATTCAGCTCTTTTCTGAAATGAAAAGTGATTTTTAGCGAAACCAAAAGTGTGAAAAAAACTTAAATCATCAAACTAAATTCATAATATTCGATAACACCTTTAATGTTTTACAAAAAAAATTCTTATTTAATGTAACATAGAAATCTTGAAGAGCAGATTTATTATGAAACATGTGAAGAAACGAGTATTCTATTCAAGTAATCAACCTATCATACTTATGAACAAGAAACTAGATAGACTTATCAAATATGTAAACAATCTCGAAAGAGACATTGAAATTATCAAACATTATGTATCCAACTTAACCAGTAAAAAAACGCCCAAGATCAAATGTGTTATATGACATACATCTTACCTGCAATAAATTAATTGATACAACATTTCTACTGAATAAAGAGCAGTCACAATAGATAGTTTCAACTTGAGGTCTTATAAAGTCGTAATAGTTATGGAAGCTCAAATCTTAATAATTTAATAACACATAAATACATCCTAATTTTTCAATCCTAAACAAAATATACATTTCAAAAAAATACAATCAATACTATGCATTTAGAGTTAGGATGCATTTTTTAATTAAATTTGTATTTAAATTCAAACTAAATAAGAAATTAAGTCATGGCTTATATAATAGATTTAAAAGGTAAATCTCCCAAAATTGGGAAAGATTGTTTTTTAGCACCTAACGCAAGTGTAATTGGTGATGTTGAGATGGGTAGCGGATGTAGTATTTGGTTTAGTGCAGTACTTCGAGGAGATGTGCATTACATTAAGATTGGTAATAATGTAAACATTCAAGATAATGCTACAATTCATGCAACCTATAAAAAATCGCCAACAAACATAGGTAATAACGTATCGATAGCACATAATGCAGTTGTTCACGGCTGTACAATTAAGGATAACGTTTTAATAGGAATGGGTGCAATTGTATTAGACGATGCGATTATCGAGTCGAATGCTATTATTGCTGCTGGTGCTGTTGTCACAAAAGGGACTCATGTTGAGTCAGGAAGTGTATATGCAGGATCGCCTGCTAAAAAAATAAAAGAACTTAGTCCTGAATTACTCGAAGGGGAAATTAACAGAATTGCTAACTCATATGCAATGTATGCAAGCTGGTATAAATAGTCCAGAGGTTAAATCGTGTGTGATTAGTTTAAAAATTGCACACGACTAACTACTGTAAAGTAATATGTTGTGCTTTCAGATTTCGTTTTAGGAAGATTCCTGCCTTTTCTTCAAAATCACTAATATATTCAGTGGTGTAAAATTTAATCTCTCCTGTTTTCGAGCAAACTTGATCCATTTCTGGGTGTCTTTCCAAGTAATTCTTTAAACTACGGGCAACAATTTCTCCTTGAGAAATTAACCTAATATGATCAGGTAAAATAGATTCTATTTCCTCCCTTAGAATCGGATAATGTGTACAAGCCAAAATAATAGAGTCTATATCTTCATCCTTTGATAATAATGAGTCAATATGCTTTTTTATAAAGTAGCGACCACCGTCATTATCATACTCTCTATTCTCAACTAAAGGAACCCATGTAGGACACGACTCTTGTGAAACGATAAAACTTGGATATAATTTAGCAATCTCCATTAAGTACGATTCAGATCGAACTGTCCCTAATGTTCCAAGTATACCTACGTGCTCTGTTTGGCTCAACAAACCTAACTCCTCTACACTTGGTCTAATAACACCTAAAACACGCCTATCAGGTGCAATAAGAGGTAAATCTTTTTGCTGGATAGTTCTTAATGCTTTTGCAGATGCAGTATTACATGCCAAGATGACCAACTGGCATCCCATTGAGAATAATTGTTCTACTGCCTGAAGGGTGTATTGATAAATCACATCAAAGGAACGTGTTCCATACGGTGCACGTGCGTTATCTCCCAAATAAATAAAATCATATTCAGGCATTAGCTTTATTAGTTCATCAAGAATTGTCAAACCTCCATAACCAGAATCGAAAACCCCAATTGGTCGTTTCTCTAAAGTCATAACACTTAATATATTATTCATACAATAAGAAATACTTAACATAACTTTCAATTAATAATACGAAAAAAGGTAGACTTATCATTAAGTCTACCTTCTAATATTTTATTTACTTATGAAAGCAATACTACTGAATACCTAATTTTGCTTTTACAAGTGGCATAATATCAATACTAGATGCAGAATTAAACAAAACAACTCCAGTACTTAAATCTATAACGTAAGTAAAACCGTTTTCTTCTCCAACATCCTTAATAGCTTTAGAAGCTCTGTCAAAAATAGGTTTCAATAGATCTTGCTTTGCTTTTTTAATACCAGTTTGTGCAAATTGATCGTACTGTTGCATACGGCCTTGTAAGCTTTGAATCTCTGTCTCTTTATCCGCACGTAAAGCTTCTGATAAAGTTTCTCTTTCTGCAATATAAGCTTGATACAATTTCTCGTATTCAGCTTGCATAGACTTCATTTGAGCTTCAAATTCTTTAGCTTGAGTTTCGATTTGCTTTTGAGCAGCATCTCTTTCTGGCATGATAGCTAGAAGCTTAGAAGAATCAATATGGCCTAATTTAAGAGTCTGGGCAAAAGTATTTGCGCTAGTCAAAAGCACTACAGCTAATAAAGTAACTTTTAAAATTCTTTTCATTTGGTTTCTTTTTTAGATCTGAATATGATTTAGCATTTGATTGCCAAAGTCAAGTTCATCGTTTTATTGTTTATTTACTCGTATTCCTAATTTATAAAGTACCTTATCACTAAGGTCGAATTTATTATTACTATAGATTATAGTTGGTCCACTAGCTTTATCAATAATCATTCCATAATTACCAGCCTTTGCTATTTCCTTAATTACATCATAGATATCATCCTGAATTGGACGTACCAAGTCTTGCCTCTTTTTATAAAGATCACCCTCTTGTCCGAAATACTTACTCTGCAATTTTTGGGCCAAAGCTTCTTTCGCTAGAATCTCCTTTTCTTTTTTAGATCTCAATTCAGGAGATAAAAAAACTTGATCTTTACGTAACTTGGCATGCAAATTCTTAATCTCTAAATAGACACTTTCAATTTCTGATTGCAATTTTGCAGAATACTCATTCAATTGATCTTGTGCAGATTTATAATCAGGAACATGATCAAGAATATAAGACGTATCTACAAATCCATATCTCTGCTGTTGAGCACTTAGACTTGAAAGACTAAACAGAAAAAAACTTAATACAAATATTAAATACTTCATCATGATTTTTCTCGATTAAGAGATGTTTTGAGTAGAAGCTACCAAAGCTTACATCTAGTTCTGAAAGTACCGAATTTACTAATTAAATATTTAAAATAAATAAGGAACGCTCCAATTTATAATCAATTAAAATTCACTAAAATTGCTGACCTATTACGAAATGGAATTGACTTCCATTTTCACCAGCTATTGCCGCCTCATCAAACCCATAAGCCCAGTCAATACCAAGCAATCCAAACATAGGCAAGAAGATTCTCATACCAACACCAGCAGAACGCTTAACATTAAACGGTTGAAAGTCCTCAAACTCATACCATGCATTACCTGCTTCGACAAATGCCAGAGCATAGATTGTTGCCGATTGGCTTAGAGATAATGGATAACGAATTTCAGCAGTAAACTTAGAGTAAATATTACCTCCTAAGCGCTGACCACTTGCAGCTACTGGTGTTAATGAACCATTACCATATCCGCGTATAGCAATATTATCGCTACCATACAATGAATATCCTGACTGACCATCACCACCAACTTCAAATCCTTCAAAAGGTGATCGTTTATCTTTATTGTAATGGCCTAAATATCCAAATTCAGCTCCAGTATATAAAACTAATTTATCTGTTGATTTCAAAATCGGAGAAAACATTTTTCCATTAAACACCCATTTATGATACTCAATCCATCTGAATTTCTCCTGTTGATCTCTATCGCTATTTGTTAGTCGAGAATAATCGATATTATCAAACAAAGAATATGGAGGTGTGATCTTCATACTTAACGAGAAAGAAGAACCTCTTCTGGTATATAATGGATTATCAATAGAACTTCGAGACAATGTAGTTGTGAAACTAAAGTTATTCGATGTTCCATTATTAATCAAATAATAGTCCCAATCCTTTAATCGGTAGTTCTGATAACTAACTTCATTATATATTGAGAAATAGTTGTCTGGCCACTTTAATCGTCTTGCCAATCCAACACTCATACCCAGAACTTCCTGCTGTTGGTCGTTATTCGGTTTCTGACTGTTATATCTACTATATGAACTGCTATATCCTGACTGCTTTGAATAATAAAATGAGGTGCTTAATGATGTTGGTTTTTTACCACCTAACCAAGGTTCAACAAACGAAAGACTATAAGAACTGTAATAAGATCCATTTGTTTGAGCTTTAACACTCAATGTTTGTCCATCACCAGTTGGAAGTGGACTCCAAGCTTCCTTATTGAAGATATTTCTTATAGAAAAGTTTGAGAATTTCAAGCCTACAGTACCAATAATCATACCAGCTCCCCAACCTCCAGAAAGTTCAATCTGGTCATTTGCTTTTTCTTCTAACTCATAATTAATATCAACCTTCCCACTTTCAGGTTTAGGTTTAATATCTGGATTAATTGCTTCAGGGTCGAAATGACCTAACTGAGCTAGTTCACGTACTGAACGAATAATATCCTTCTTCCTGAACAGCTCACCAGGATAAGTATAAAGCTCTCTTCTAGCAACATGTTCATTTGTTTTAGTATTACCTATAATATTTACACGATCGATATAAGCTTGTTTCCCTTCTATTATACGCATCTCAATATTGATTGAGTCTGTCCCTATAACAGTTTCAACAGGGTTTACGTTAAAGAATAAATAACCATTATCCAAATAAAGATTACTTACTGCATCATCATCGCTTGATAACCTCTCATCCAATAATGTCTTATTATACGTATCACCTTTCTTTAGTTTCAAATACTGATCAAGGAGGAATGAGTTATATACAGTGTTACCAACCCAAGTCACATTATTAAAATAATAACGATTCCCTTCTTTGTATTTCAAATAAATATCTACACGATCATCCTCAACTTCTACTACACTGTCAGAGATAATTAAAGCATCACGAAATCCTTTTTCATTAAATTTATCAATCAAAGCAACCTTATCCTCTTGCCACTTTTCCTCAATATACTTAGAAGATTTCAAGAAGTTTTTCAATTTCTTCTCCTTGGTATTCTTTATGAAATTTTTAATCTTCTTTGTAGTAAAAGCGTTGTTCCCTTCAACAAAAATATTTCGAACTTTTATCTTATTACTTCTATCTACTAGAATATCTATAACAACACTGTTTTCCTCATCTGCAGCATCACGTTGTACAATATTTACATCTGTATTATAGTAGCCTTTTTCTTTAAAATAATCTTCAACTACAATTTCAGTATTATTAAGCAAGAAATCAGTTACCTGAATCCCTTTCATCAGCTTCAACTTCTCCTTAAGTTTTGTTGTCTCACTTTTTGAAAGACCTCCGTAGTTAACACTAGATAAACGAGGACGCTCTTGAAGATGAATATTCAAGAATATTTTTTCACCTATAAGTTTAGTTGCTGTAACATCAATATCGGAAAATAGACCTTGTTTGTAAAGCTTCTGAATACCTCTAGTTATTTTTTCTCCAGGAATATCAATTTTCTCACCAGCTTTTAAGCCTGCTATCCGTTTCAATACATCACTTTCGAGATGTTTAATTCCAGAAACAGTAACGCCACCAATTTCGTAATTCTTAGGTGAGGCATAGTCCATTGTTGGATTATAAATAGTATCGGCTTCTTGTGCAAAAGTGCTTAAACTTATAAGAAGAGAAAAGAGGAAAGTTAATCGCTTAATCATTATCTAATTGAATAGTTAATTCTTACTTATTATTTACTTGCTCACTAATTTTACCAAAACGTCTTTCTCTATTTTGATAATCTAAAATTGCATTACACAACTCATCTTTATTGAAGTCAGGCCAAAACAATTTTGCAAAATAGAATTCAGAGTAGGCTATTTGCCACAACAGAAAATTACTAATTCGGTGTTCTCCACTTGTTCGAATCACTAATTCAGGGTCAGGTATCCCCTTTGTTGTAAGATGATTTTCAAACAAAGACGAATCGATATCTTCAATTGAAAGTTCTCCATTTCTTGTTTTAAGAGCTATTTGCTTAACTGCATCGATAATTTCCCATCGTGCACTATAGCTTAACGCCAACACCAAAGTTAAACCTGTATTAACTTCAGTTTTTTCAATTGATCCATCTAATTTCGACTTTACTTCTTCAGGCAAAGTGCTTAGATCTCCAATTGCTTTTAATCGCACATTGTTCTTCATTAAAGTTGGCGTCTCATGTTCGATGGCATCAACAAGTAATGACATTAAACTTAAAACCTCATCCTTAGGACGATTCCAATTCTCAGTGGAAAATGCGTAAAGAGTTAGATAAGATATACCAAGTTCAGCTGCACCCTCAACTGTTTGTCGAACGGCTTCTACCCCATTCTGATGACCGACAATACGATGCTCACCTCTCTCCTTTGCCCATCGTCCATTACCATCCATGATGATAGCGATATGCTTAGGCAATCTATCTTTTATGATCTTATCTGTAATCAACATATATTATTTTACAATTCTATCGTATGCATGACACTGCAGATCATTAAACAACTGCACTGTTAAGGTTACACCTAAAAATGATATCCAATCATCGTTGTGGAACTTGTTTGCAATATTTAATTTATTTGGATCTTCTAACCCATCTAAATCATCGGTAAAACTCTTTTTAAACGACCATTCAACAGCAGCTGTCCATCGTTTAGCTATTAAGTATTTAAACCCTATCCCCATTGGAATAGCAAAAGATGAAGTCGTACTACTAGATGAAATGTACGACAGGCCGCTTGTAACATAGGGCGAAAAACGTTTTGCCCTGCTTGACAATGGCACTAAGAAAGGTTGAAAATTAAATTCCAATTGTACGGAAAAATCAACCAATTCTGTTTCAAATGATGCTGCTCTTGATTGTTGATATTTATTATCAAAATCTAGATCATTACCTTTTAAACTTCCAAAACTTAAACTCGTTCTCAAAGCATATCGTGGCCCCATATTATACCGGTACATGAAACCGAGCGTTGGTGAGCTTGAGTAAAGCTGCTTTTTAGGGTTAATATCTCCCAAATAATAGTTAGTTCCAACAATAACGCCAACATCAGATGAATTCTGAGCGTATATTGATTGACCAACAAAAATGAATAATATCCCTAAAATAAATTTATACATGAAAAACTCGTTTATATAACTTAATTCTTCTTATTCGAACATAAGGTTCGCTAAGTATCGGATATTATTCAATCATAAGCTACAAAAGTAGCATATAATATGAAAAAACCGCGGGTCTTAACAAAAATTAACCGCGGTTCACAAACATTTTCATTAGCCACTAAAAGCTAGTCAATTACGCTTATCAACTCCCCACATAAGCTTGTTTCGGAGTGTATTATAAAAAGAGTGAGTATTTAATTTCAAGACCTTAATCTTGAAGTTTGCTTTGCTTATTTTTAACTCATTTAAGGCTTCAAAGCTTACCGATCTAGAATCTAATGAAGCCAAATAACTGTCACTACGTCCTTCAACTTTCAAAGTAATTTCTTGCTGATTAGGCACGACAATTGGCCTTACGGTTAGGTTATGAGGAGATATTGGAGAAATTACAAAATTTTGTGTGTTTGGTATTAAAATTGGACCACCTACACTTAAAGAGTATGCCGTAGATCCTGTAGGTGTTGCAATGATTAAACCATCTGCCCAATAAGAATTCAAATATTCCCCATCAATGTATGTATGAATCGTAATCATCGATGCTGAATCCTTCTTATGAACTGTAAATTCATTTAAAGCGTAATTAAAATCTTTGAACAAGCCATTATCTCCGGTTTGTACCTTTAACAAAGTCCTCTCCTCTATTGAAAAATTACCCTCCAGAATATTTGCGATTGCAACTGGAATCTCATCTTGTGCAATATCAGCCATAAAGCCTAAACGTCCACTATTAACGCCCACTATCGGAATTCCTGAATCCTGAACCACAGTCACAGCATCGAGAAAGGTACCATCTCCTCCAATACTAAAAAAATAATCAGCTTCTTTATCTAAATCTGAATGCTTAGAGAAAAACTCAGACACATTAGGAGTAAACCCAAGATCAGTTACAACAAAATCATAAAATGGGCGATATATACAAAGTTCAACTTTATGTGAATTGAACTCATCTAAAATTAATTTAAAGCTATCTAGAAATTCTTCACTAAACTGCTTCCCAAACAGGGCTACTTTCATGATCTCAAAATAAAATAAATGTTCATTATAAATGAATAAGGCAGAAGCTCAACATTCATCTTAAGAAAGATGAATAGCGTGTATTCCAACTTAATTACAAATATAAGGGAATAGAGAAGCCAAACAAGACTATGTGGCTTTTGAATCACACAAAATTATGTGTTCAGAAATTTCATGAAAGAATTATAACGATCGAAAAGCAAATCTTGCATATCATCATCTCTCAAATACGACGATTTAATCACGTAATCATAACGATGAAAAGTCTGAATAATTGAAGTAAGGTTTGTTTTATTAACTTTTATCGTTAGCTCAATCTTACGAGATGTTTCAGAAGATTTAATGTAAAGACTTAGAATTTTAGCATCATTACCTTCTACGATCTGAGCAATTTCACTCAATGAATAATCAATAGAATTTAATTCTAACACAATAACACCTCCTGGTTCACTTACTGCAAAAATATTATCGACATATTGCATTAAATCACTTAATGTGATTAAGCCCATATAAGTTTTCTCATCTTCTAAAAGCACAGGAATCACAGTTAGTTTTAAATGTGATACCTTTTCTATTACATCGTAAATATGTTGTTCTTGGGTAACAAAAGGACTAAATAATGACAATTTCTGTGTTCCAATTGGCTCTTCAGCTTGATTCAAATCGTAAATATCATTATCCGATAAAAGCCCAATAAATTCATCATCTCTCACTATAGGCAAGTGAGAAACCTTAAATATTTCCATCCAATTTAGAGCTTGAAGCCCTGTATCAGACTCTCTCAAAACCGGAACAACATCAGAAATTAAATCTTTTGCAATCATATTAGGTTTTTTTTCAAGGAAATACTTCTAATTTTGCATATCAACAAAGTAACTAATTAGTATAAATTTGAGTTTAATATTATTAGCAACTCAATTATTCTTATATAAAATGACTAGACTTAGTGTAAATATAAACAAAATTGCAACATTAAGAAACGCCCGAGGAGGCAACACTCCAAATGTTTGCAAAATGGCTTTAGACTGTGAAAGATTTGGTGCTGAAGGCATCACAGTTCACCCTCGTCCTGACGAGCGTCATATTCGTTATCAAGATGTGTTAGATCTAAAAAAGATTGTAACTACCGAGTTTAATATTGAAGGATACCCAAATCAAGAATTTATGGATTTGGTTTTGAGTGTAAATCCTGACCAAGTAACTTTAGTTCCAGATCCTCCAGAGGCTATAACGTCTAATGCTGGATGGGACACTGTGAATAATAAAGAATTCCTAATCGAAGTAATTTCTAAATTCAAAGCTGCTGGCATTCGTACATCAATATTTGTAGACACAAACTTAAAAAATGTTGAAGGTGCTAAAGCTACAGGAACTGATCGTATTGAGCTTTACACAGAACCTTTCGCAACGGATTATCCGAACAATCCTAAAGAGTCAGTTCGCTTATTTGCCATTGCAGCTGAGAGAGCCAATGAACTAGGTTTAGGGATTAATGCTGGTCATGATTTAAGCCTTGAGAACTTGAAGTTTTTCAACGAAAATGTTCCAAATCTTGCAGAAGTATCTATTGGACATGCTTTAGTTTCTGATGCTTTATACTTCGGGATGGAAAATACCGTTCAAATGTACTTACGTCAATTGAAATAAACCTTAATATCTGATGTGGAAATTTATATTTCCACATCAGGTTTTATAGATTTTAAAACTGTCATGAAACTCAACTACAAAAAACTTGGAGAAGGACCAGCCTTAATAATCGTTCATGGCTTATATGGAAGTCTAGACAATTGGCTTACTATTGCTAAAGAGCTATCTAAAAACTTCGAGGTTTTTATAGTCGATCAGCGAAACCATGGCAACTCACCACATGCTGACTCGCACACTTATCTTGACTTAAAAAATGATCTCCTTGAGTTTATGGACGATCATAAAATAAATAAAGCTGTTTTACTTGGACACTCCATGGGCGGTAAAACAGTTATGTTTTTTGCTGTTGATTATCCTGAAAGAGTAAGTAGTTTACTCGTGGTTGATATTGCACCTAAAAACTACAGTAAAATATCAGACTACACACCTCAAACAATTAATCACGAGCATTTAGTTTCTGTTATATTCAATATTGATTTAAACCTATTTAAATCGAGGACTGAAATCAACCAGGAGCTAACGAATCAAATCAAAAGCGAAAAGGTTAGACAGTTCTTGTTAAAGAATCTGAAGCGAAATGAGGACAAAAGCTTTGGATGGAAATTAAATATCAAAGCGATTAGCGAATATCTGCCACAGATAATGGATGGTATTGACGAAAGTTCGTTTATGAAAGGGAAAGGTATTACAGGATTCCCTGTTTTGTTTATCAAAGGAGAAGAGTCAAATTATATTTGTGACGATGACCACAAACTAATACGAACAATATTTCCTTACGCTGAAATAACAAGCATTCCTAAAGCAGGACACTGGGTTCATGCTGAACAAGCTGACTTGCTCGTAAAAACAGTTAATTACTTTATTTTGGAGTAAGTTTAATAAAGCATACCAAATAAAACAGCCGAATAGATTTAGCATCTATTCGGCTGTTTTGTATTCATTTCATATCAATTAAGACCAAA
>TARA_R110001583_G_scaffold52359_2_pt1 | contig 20895 bp, 18 predicted proteins | sample TARA_R110001583 | Tara Oceans TARA_R110001583 (sample SAMEA4398432) | marine metagenome | biome: Polar Biome; feature: [MES] marine water layer (ENVO:01000295) within the mesopelagic zone...; material: water (ENVO:00002006), including particulate matter (ENVO:01000060) such as...... | reverse complement strand
GTGAGTTGTGAGTTGTGAGTTGTGAGTTGTGAGTTGTGAGTTGTGCAGAATTATCGAATGTGTAAGTAGCGAATCAAACCGCCTAGTAGGCCAGACACTTGGTGAATTAAGTCGATGGTAAGAGTTGCATCATTTACGTAGCTGAGGCGCTGTCCAATGAGTAGCTGTGTTTCAAGTTCACTCAGGGAGCCTCGAGCAATGTATAAAAAGCGAATATAGTCCTTTGAACTACCTCTTGCTGCTCCTTCAGCAATATTGCTCGGAACCGATACGGCAGATCGTCTTATCTGACTAGTAAGTCCATATTTCTCATCATCAGGAAATGCTGCTGAGATTTGATAAATTTGTTCTACCAAGTCCATCGCCTGTTGCCATACACGCAACTCCTGATGCTTCCTCATTACGCCCCTCACTATTCACCACTCACCACTAACCATTCACTACTCACTATTCACCACTCACCACTAACCATTCACTACTCACCATTCACTACTCACCACTAACCATTCACAACTCACAACTCACAACTCACCACTAACCATTCACAACTCACAACTCACCACTAACCATTCACCACTCACCATTCACAACTCACTACTCACCACTCACCATTCACCACTAACCATTCACAACTCACCACTCACCACTCACCTAGTCTCTGTGATCCTTAATGATCATCATCAGCATGCTGAGGATGAAGGCTAGGAAGATGGTGATGATGGCGAATACGCTGCTGTTATAGAGCCGGTCAGGTTTTGTGGGGTACTCCGGCATTAGTGGGCTTTGCAGTACGCTTACCTGCTTGAGCTGGCGGGCGGCTTCCAGGCGGGTGTTCTCTAATGCGGCGAGTGCGCTGGAGTAGGTTTCCTGGGCGAACTGCGCTTGCAGTTCTAACGTTTCATATTGCGCTGAAACGCTGTTGAGTGAATCCCCGGATGCCTGGGCGATGCGGTCACGTTGCTCAATAATTTGGTCGCGCAGCGCGCTGATATTCCGCTCCACTTGGCGTAGTTCTGACGATTGCTCGCTTTGGTAGCTGGAAAGCGCTGACCGTTGGGCTTGCAGGCGAGCTAAATCTGCTTCAAGTGTTGCGACAACCTGGTTGATATTTGTAACGGTATCTGTGGGCGATACCAGCCCGTACTCGTTCTGGTACTCCAGCAATGCCTGGCGCGTTTCGGTGAAGCGCTCGTCCAAACGCACCATTTGTTGCTCCAGAAACCGTACCTGCTCTTCGGCTAGGCGATGCCCCATTTCATTCATATGGTTTTCACCGGCTTCCAGTAGCAGTGCAGTCATATCATGAGCAAATTCTGGTGTGTAGCCTTGTACTTCAATATTTAGCACGCCCGCATATTCATCAAGTTCCACCACTACACGTCGCAGATAGTATTCATGAAGATCTTCTATAGGAGCATTCCGGTCACGGAGCTTGGCAAAAATATCTCCGTGCTCGGTGTAGTGCTCGCGGATATTTAGTTCTTCATCTAATTGGCGCAGCATATCGACTGAGAGCAGGTGTTCACGCAACAACAACAGGTCATGGGTGTTACCTCCCCCACCACTCCCCATCAAGGAAGACAAACTGAATTCCGGCGTTGCAACCTGCGGGCTTTCCAATACCACGGTGGCCCGTGATACATAACGGTCTTGTGCCCATACAAACCAATAAAAAGAAACTAGCAGAATGGAAAGTATCGCCACGGTCCAGTGTGGCGAACTTTTTACAAAACGACGTAACGAACGTTGCATGGATTATTTTGCCTTCAAACGATCAGAAAAACGCAGGTGCATTAAAAGCCCTAGAGCTGTAAGTGAGAGCGTCACCATCCAAAAATAGGTCATGCTCGTTCCATGTATAATCTTATAGTTCTCAAAAAAACCTATCCTAAGTGTCTCTAACGCATGGGGTATTGGATTGAGCATTAGGTACTCAAGCAACCCATGTGGTAAGTGGTTTAACGGAAAAATGACGCCGGAAAGTATCAAGAGAGGCAAAGAAAGCATACGAATTATCTTTCCTACTTCTGGTACAAGCGCACTGGCCACGGAAGTAAACAGCCCCAGCCCAAGCCCCAATAGCCACAACGATAGCCATGCAGCCATCGCTCTTATGGCGTTATCGGGGTACATGTCCAGGCCGAGTAACAAACCGCCCCCAATAAATAGCAGGAAAACAAAGGTGCGAAGCATGCCTTCTAAAAATACGCGAACCAAAACAGGGTCGATAGGTTGCACTTGGCGATAGGCAAATAGTGAACTGTTGCCCTCAATCGCCCCCATTCCCCTAAGCATCCCATCTCGTGCTAAAAAGAAGCCGAGCATCCCAGTAATCATCCAAGGGATAAAGGGTGCATTAGAGATCAGTTGGTCGCCACTGATAAAACTACGAATGGCCGCCATTATTGCCACTAGTGCAGCTGGTTCGGCAATCATCCAGAACCACCCCATGCGATCCGCCATGGTGCGCGAAATGGCTTCGCGCATAAACATGGCGTACCACACGCTGCGAGTTACCTGCCACGGCGTACGGGCGCGCCGCGGGCCGCTGTTTACGTTATCCATAGCGTTACTTGTTTAAAGAGATACAAAGTGTGTGCCTACGTCGCTTCGCTTGTTGCTTTGTGGTGAGTTGTGAGTTGTGAGTTGTGAGTTGTGAGTTGTAATCCTCTCTCGAAACCCCATTCCAACCATTAACTACTCACCCCTCACCCCTCACCCGCTATTACAGATCGACCGCTACGCGGGTAGCAACGGCTACCTGATAGAGGATCTGCGTGATAGTGGAGGCTAGCTGCAGGTTGTGGGTGGGTGCAGCAGGCATCACCAGAATTTCGTCGCCAGGGCGCAGGTTGACGTTGCGGGCGTTCTCGACCGCGCCATTCTGGCGAACCACCAGAATGTGGTCGTCATCCGCTCGCTCGGTAAAGCCACCTGCGCCTTCGATATAATCGATCACGCTCATGCCGGGGCGGTAAACAGCGGCTTGGGGCACTAGTACTTCCCCACTGATCAACATGGAGTCGCTGACTTCAGGAATAGTGACCACATCGCCATCCTGCAGGCGAATATCGGAAATGCGACCATCGTAGGCGACGACCAAGCGGCCGCTGGGTTCTAGCTCGCTGGCACGGGCGATGAAGTCTTGAATCAGCTCAGCTTCTTGAACTCGAATCTGGGCTTCTTCGTTGGTATTGGAAGGCGCGCCGAGATAGGTGGTTTCCAGGCGGCGCAGGCTGTCTTCCAGCGATTGCGCTTGCTGCTCTTTAACGCTTTCCCGCTTGATTGAAATGCTTTCCACTGCGGTCATGTTTTCCGGCACGGCGATAGCATCCAACAGTTCGCTTAGGCGGGCATCCCTGGGTAGCGCGTAGCGTGAGGGGCCGTAGTAGCTGCCCTCCACTTCTACCACAATGGTTTCGCTGCGCTGGTCGGAACTGAACAACACTTCGTCGCCGCTGCGAATCGTCTGGCCTGCGAACATGTCGATGGGGAAGTATTGTGCAATGGGGCCATCTTCACGGTCGCCGCGCAGCAGTACGTGGGAAACACCGCTTTTTAACCGCGCCAGGTTTACCAACTCGGCGCCACTCAACTGATTGCCGATCAGTTCGTAGCGGTGTTCACGATGCACATCGCCGCCCACAGCAATTGCCGGGCCACGCTCTTCTACTACAATGGTGTCGCCATCCTGAAATTGCGGGCGGGCAATGCTGCCATTGAGCAGGAAATCGTAAAGGTCGACCGTGGCGACGGTGGTGTCATTTCGCACCACGCGCACTTGGCGGTAGCTGCCTAGGTCTTGGTCGATACCGCCAGCTTGGTCGAGAAAGTAGAGCAGTGAGTCGTTGGGCGTACCGGCATAGCGGCCGGGGTTTTCTACATAGCCGGTAACGTAAACGGCGACCGGTTGAACGCCCTGCAGGTTGGTGTAGACCTCTACGTTATCCGGGTACACCGAGGTAATCGCGCTGCGTACGCTGCCATCCACTTCCTGACTGCTTTGCCCTTCTACATTCAGCGGGCCGGAGCCGGGAATGAAGATGTTGCCTTGGGCATCCACCGGTAGCACGCGGTCAAACTCAAACGCCCCCCAGGCGCGCACGGTGACTTGGTCGCCGGGCTTGATGCGGTAATCCGGGTTTAGGCCATCGCCCATGGCGCCCCGAAAGCCGCCGGTGAACAGGTTGGCGCCAAACGGTGGTAGCGCATCGGGGTTTTGCGGTGGCTGGGAAACCGGGCCGTAAGTACCGCTGCGCCAGTCTGCACGGGGGGTATCGTTAACTTCTTCCTGGCCTGCGGCCCCTTGCCGCTCAGCCTGCTCGGGTAGAATGCTATCGGAAAGGCTAAGCGACTGCGCCCAACCGGTGCTTGTGGTGAGTGTACTGACCAGCGCAATGGAGGCCACGGCCATGGAGCGTTTGAGCGACGCGCGGTTAAGCAGTTTTAAAACGTTCATTAATTGCGCCCCTGTGATGTTTGTGCCACGACGCGTTGATTCACCCAGCCGTTCGGCGTTTTACACACCAGAGCGGCCCCCGCGGCGTTCGTGCCTGCTTCGACTACTCGCAGCTTGCGGCATTCGCGCCCGCTGGCAGCCAGGTAAGCAGCATCGGCCACGACCTCTACGTTATCGCCCCAGGGGCTGCTGGTTACATTCATGATGGCACCGGCGGGGGCTTTGGTAAGAAAGTCGTTGAGGCGTTCGTCTTGCAGCAACGTGGCGGGGTCATTATTGAGCACGTACTGTGCTTCTTGCTGGCTAGAGCCGGAGGGGTAAGAGGCGCAACCGCTAACCATGACTAAACTGAGCGCCGCCAGCAGCATGCGAGCTGGCGACACCAATGAACATTGGGATAATGGCATAGTTAATTCCAAATTAAAGGCACGCTACCGCCCAGGGATCGTGACGGGCGTATTCCCTTGCCCTACTCTTCTGCGCGGGTGAATGTGGTGGTGCGCTACCTTCTCACTGGTTTAAAGAAGTAGCTATCAAACTAGATATTTCGCACCAGCTCGACATTGTAGGGGAATACCGTCTCCGCCTCTACATTGACAACCCTTCCAATATCTGCTCATTTTACTTAACCATCGAATGCATTACGTTTCACCGCCTTAGCCACCGCCGCTGAACCACCGTTGGAAAAGATAATAAAACGCCACACTGGTAAGCCAGTGTGGCGTAGGCATCACGTGCGTATTCGTTTATGAGTACTGGAGGATTATAGCCTGCTATACACTTCCGCTGACTGAAATGCGCTACCCGCCTGATCTTTCTCAGAGAGCGCAAACGGGACCGGTAGTTTGGGCCATTCGATACCTAGCTCCGGGTCATCAAAGCGGATACAGCGCTCAGATTCAGGGTGGTAGAAATCAGTGGTCTTGTAGAGGAAATCTGCTGTTTCTGACATCACCACAAAAGCGTGCCCAAAGCCTTCTGGCACCCACAGTTGGCGATTGTTCTCGGCGGAAAGCTCGACGCCTACCCACTGGCCAAACTGGGCTGAGTCGCGGCGTAAATCCACGGCTACATCCCATACGCTACCGTGAACCACACGTACCAGTTTGCCCTGGGGCTGTTCTAGCTGGTAGTGAATGCCGCGCAGCACGCCCTGGCGGGAGCGGGAGTGGTTGTCTTGCACGAAGTTGCGCTTGCAGCCGGTGGCCTCTTCAAACGCTTGCTGGTTGAAGCTTTCCATAAAAAAGCCGCGTTCGTCGCCAAACACCTTGGGGGTCAGGATCACCACCTCGGGCAGTGCGGTTTTTTCAACGAGCATTAGTGGGCTCCTTCTGCATCTAGACGGTGTAATAGGTACTGGCCGTAGCCGGTCTTAGCCAGCGCAGTGGCACTTTCACGCAGCGCTTCATCGGTTAGCCAGCCCTGCTGCCAGGCGATCTCTTCCAGGCAGGCGACTTTCAGGCCTTGGCGGTGTTCGATGGTTTGCACGTACTGGCTGGCTTCCAACAAGCTGTCGTGGGTGCCGGTATCCAGCCACGCGAAGCCGCGACCCAGGCGCTCGACGCGCAGGTCGCCGCGCTCCAGGTAAGCGTTGTTGATGCTGGTGATTTCCAGTTCGCCGCGCTCTGATGGCTTCACCTGGCGGGCAATCTCCACTACGTCGTTGTCGTAGAAGTAGAGACCAGTAACCGCGTAGGGCGATTTGGGCTTGGCGGGCTTCTCTTCAATGGAAACGGCGGTGCCGCTTTCGTCGAACTCCACCACGCCAAAGCGCTCAGGGTCTTTTACCAGGTAGCCAAATACCGAGGCGCCGCTGGCTTGCTCAGAGGCGCGTTTTAGCTGCTCGGAGAAGTGCTGGCCATGGAAGATGTTGTCGCCCAGTACCAGGCAGACCGGCGAATCGCCGATAAACTCTTCACCAATGATAAACGCCTGGGCCAGGCCGTCCGGGCTTGGCTGCACGGCGTACTCTAAGCGCACGCCGAAGGAGTCGCCATTGCCCAACAGGTTTTCGTATTGGGGTAGGTCTTCCGGCGTGGAGATGATCAGGATTTCGCGGATGCCTGCCAGCATCAGCACCGAAATGGGGTAGTAGATCATCGGCTTGTCGTAGATGGGCAGCAGTTGCTTTGAAACACCGCGCGTGATGGGGTGCAGGCGGGTTCCGCTGCCCCCCGCTAGAATTATGCCTTTACGTTGCATCGTTATTGCTCCTTGCTCGTTGCCCGCCACTATCGCGAGCTTGCTATTTCTTCCACGGTAAGCGCCAACTGGCTTTGCCAACTGGGCAACTGGATTCCCAGTGCTGCTTCTATCTTATCGACTTCCAGCCGAGAATTCAGCGGGCGCGCCGCCGGGGTTGGGTAATCAACGGTGGGTATTGCCGTTACACCTTCTGGGCTAATGGTCATTGGTAATCCAGCCTGTTTTGCTACCTGGAATATCTCGCAGGCAAACCCATGCCAGCTGGTTTCGCCCCTGGGGGCGAGATGATACACGCCGCTTTCCAAATCGTTGGCGGTTTTAGGGTTATTCAGCGTCGCTAACGCCTGTTGGGTGACGAGTGCAATCAGGCGTGCGGGAGTGGGCGCCCCCATCTGGTCACTCACAATGCTTAATGCTGTTCTTTCGGCCCCTAGCCGCAGCATGGTGGCCAGAAAGCTTTTGCCAAAGGCGCTATAGACCCAGCTGGTGCGGAAAATCAGGTGCTGGCAACCGCTGTTGGCGACGGCTTCATCACCGGCCAGCTTGGTCGCGCCATAGGCGTTGCATGGCCCGGTGGCATCGCCTTCCTGCCAGGGGATGGTGCCTTCGCCGCTGTACACGTAATCCGAGGAGTAGTGGATTAGCCAACTGCCCCGCTGCTGGCAGTACTCGGCCAATTGCGCTGGCAGTTCGGCGTTTAGGCGCGTTGCCATTGCCTGGTCAGATTCGGCGTTGTCGACTGCGGTGTAGGCTGCTGCGTTGACGATCAAGTCTGGCTGGTGTTCGGCCAGAAATGCATCGACGGCATCAGCATCGGAAAGATCCAACGCTGCGCGGTTGGGGGCTAATATATCTCCCAAGGTGGCGAGTTGACGGCGGAGTTCAAAGCCCACCTGACCGTTGCCGCCGGTAATGAGAATAGTGAGGCGTGAGGTGTAAGGTGTGAGGTGTGTGTGTTCAGAGTTCATAGGTATCCCTTTAAATGCTTGATCAGCCCGCCTAGCTGTGAAAATACAGAGTTGATCGCTATTTCCAGAGCTGAAATATCAGCCGTATACCCTAAGCGTTGGGCAATTTGGCACTGAGTTTCAAGCTCACTGAGCGAGCCTCGCGCTATATGCAAAAATCTTAAAAAGTCTGGTTTACTGCCCCGTGCCGCACCTTCAGCTATGTTACTTGGCACCGAAACAGCGGCCCGCTGCATTTGGCTAGCAAGCCCAAACCGCTCAGCTGAAGGAAAGGTAGAATTCATCGAATAAATAGCAACAACCAGATCCATAGCTTCTTGCAACACTCGGAGTTGCTGATGCTTTCTCATGACCATTCCCCTCCCCCCTTACAAGCGAAGCGCTTACTCTTTACACCTTACAAACTGCCTAGCCGCTGGCCCTGGTAGCTGCCGTCTTGTACTCGCTTCCACCAGGATTCATTGGCGAGGTACCACTGAACGGTTTTGCGCAGCCCGGTCTCGAAGGTTTCTTCTGGCTTCCAGCCTAGCTCGCGTTCGATCTTGCTGGCGTCGATGGCGTAACGCAGGTCGTGGCCTGGGCGGTCTTGCACGAAAGTGATTAGGTCTTTGTAAGTGGTGAGTGGTGAATCGTTAGTTGTGAGTTGTGAGCGCCTCGCTTGTGAGGGGTTCTCCTCACTCCTTACTCCTCTCTCCTCACTTAACACCAATTCATCCAGAATCTCACAGATGGTTTCTACCACGTGGAGGTTCGTCTGCTCGTTGTGCCCACCAATGTTGTAGGTTTCGCCGACGACGCCTTCCGTGACGACTTTGACCAACGCGCGGGCGTGGTCTTCTACATATAGCCAATCGCGCACTTGCTGGCCATTGCCGTAAACGGGTAGTGGCTTACCCGCCAACGCATTCAAAATCATCAACGGGATCAGCTTTTCAGGGAAGTGGTACGGCCCGTAGTTGTTGGAGCAGTTGGTGAGCAATACCGGCAAACCGTAAGTGCGATGCCATGCGCGCACCAGGTGGTCGGAACTTGCCTTGCTGGCGGAGTAAGGCGAACTGGGGGCGTAGGGAGTTTCTTCGGTGAACAGCGGCTTCGCCTGTGAGGTGTGAGGTGTGAGGGGTGAGGGTGTTTCCTCACTCTGTACCTCTGACTCTTCACTCAACGCTAGATCGCCGTACACTTCATCGGTGGAGATATGATGAAAGCGGAATGCGCTGGCTTTCTCAGGCGCGCTTGCTTGCAGGCCCTTCCAGTAGTGGCGAGCCGCTTCAAGTAAGGTATAAGTGCCGACGATATTAGTTTGTATAAAGGCGGCGGGGCCATCAATTGAGCGGTCGACATGGGACTCTGCCGCCAGGTGCATCACCGCATCCGGCTGATGGCGATCAAGAATATCAGCCATGCTCGCCGCATCACCGATATCGGCCTGCTCAAAGGTGTAGCGTTCGCTGCTGTCTACCGAGCTTAGCGATTCCAAATTACCGGCATAGGTCAATGCGTCAACGTTCACCACGCTGTGTTCGGTCTGTTCGATCAGGTAGCGAACCACCGCTGAACCGATAAAACCTGCGCCACCTGTTACTAAAATGTTCATGCTGAATCACCACTATTGCGGATCACTCTTCGATCGATCCCTGATTAATCTCATCGTTCTCGCGTGCCATGCAGGCGAGAACACACTGATGTTACTTGCCTGCCCTGCCGATGATGCCGTGGAATAGCCCCTGGGTCATTTTCATGAAATGCTGGCGCCGAGGTTTAGCATATAAAGTGTAAAAACCATACTTCAACAGTAACCGCCACGCATCGACACACTTCCACTGCAGCGGCACCCATCCGGTACGATAGAGCAGCACGGCATTTCTGAAGTGGTAATAGTGGCGCAACGGGCTGTGCAGCGGTATTTTTCGACCACGAAACTCGATAGGCGTTTCGCCCAGGCTATGCTCCATGTGCGCACCGCATACACCGTAGCTTTGAAACCCGTAATGACCTGCTCGCAGCCCCCACTCTATGTCGACATAGTCGATAAACAGATCGTCGCGCATGTCGCCTACCTTTTCCAGCACCAGCACAGGAATCAGGCACCCGGAGGCGATCAGATAATCGACCGGCAAAACGGCGCTGTCGCTTTCACAGCTATGCCTGCATAACCGCCAGTTGCGGATTTGCAGAAATGGTGGCGGGTTTTTCTGACGAGTATCCACGTAGCGCGGCCCGGCAGACGCCGCCTCTGGTTGGCTGGCTAGGGCGTCATGCAGCTTTTCCACCATGTTCGATGCTGGCAGGCTGTCCTGATCCATCAACAGTATATGGGTGGCGCCCTGCTGCTTGGCCCAGGCGATACCGGCGTTCTGAGCAGCCGCAATGCCCCGGTTTTCATTCAGGGCAATGATGTGCTGGGCTTGGGCTTGCAGTTGCCGCAAGGCGTTCCAGGTTGTGAGGTCTTCATCGGAGCCGTTATCCACAATCAGCACCATTTCTACCTGACTGGCAAGCCGGTCAACTAGCTCACCCAGCACATCCAGTGCCGGGTGGTAGGTGACAATAACGGCCGTGGTTCGCGTCGCTGCCAAATTAGGTTGGGTTGGCATGCCGGTACTCACTGGTTTCGATGAGGCTATCGCTTGTGGAGTAAAGACCATCATCTACACCAATCAGTATCTCCACCAACTCCTCCGCCTGATCTTCAAAGTAGGTGAGCTGGCTGTTTTCCAGTTTGATTTCATCCCCTGGGCGATAATTCTTGAACACACGGATCGATTCCAGAACCGCCTCTTTCAAACGCTCACCTTTATCGCTGAACGGGATGATAATGCCGTTCTCACCAGGAATGATGTCTTCGACCACGCCCCCGGCATCGGTGGTGATGACCCAGACGTTTCTGGCTAGCGCTTCCCTGATGGTCAGGCCGAAGCTCTCTTTCCACTGGGTCGGGAACAGCAGCACATCAATACTGGCGAAGAAGCTGTCAATCGTATCCTGAGTATAGGCAGGTACGATTTCCACTCTTTGCATATTCTTGAAGGTGCTGGGGTCGTAGGTCGAAAATCCAAGGTTACGGGCATTATCGACAATAACGAGTTCCGCATCGGCACTATCGAGTTCGGTGAACACTTTCTTGACGAGATGCACGCCCTTGATTTCGGTGTTGCCCCCCACGTAGCCGAAGCGGACAGGGCCATCATGAGCGATCTTGGGTGTGTTGTCCGGCTTGCGGATACCGTTCTTGTTGACCAGTACCTTTTTCTCTGAATAGCCGTTGGCAATAAAGAAATCGGCAAAGAAGCGGCTGGGTGCCAGCAGCGCGGAGGCACCTCTGAGCGCGGCATCCATCCTGTCCAAACGCTCATTGTTGAGGCTGGCGTTATCCACGCAGGAGGCGCATACGTCTCGGTCAATCACGTATTGGCCGCAGAACTTGCCTCGCCGATCAATCATGAACTGACGGCCACACAGCCACCATGCATCGTGTAGCGTAATGACGTATTTAATGTTCCGTTCCTTGCACAGGTCGACTATCGGCAGGCCGATGCCCTGGATGCTGTGCAAGTGCACGATATCTGGTTTGACCACACTCAGCACGTCACTCAGCGCCTGTACAACATGGGGGTTGTCGAACTGGGATTTGTCATCCAGCCCATCAGGCAGGCCCATGCCGTAAACGTTGATGCCATCCGCTTCGTAGCGCCTGATTTGGTAGGCTTCCGCCACGCTGGTTGGTACTGCTGTGAACATGTGCATGTCAAAGTCGTCACGCTGATCAAGGCGCGTGTTCATCTCTGCCGCTACCACGGTGGCACCACCAAAGGCGCGTGGCTTGTAGTAGCAGTTAACCGCCAGCACCTTGCGCTTACGGGGCTGTGCAGCGCTTACATCGTAACTGGCAAAGTTGCTGAGGAGAGGCTGCAGTTGCTGGGTGGCGATGTTTTCCGGGGAGTAGGTCTGCATCACGGAGGCATAGGCTTTTGCCGCCATCTTTTCGCGTAACGCTTCGTCAGTTACCAGCTGTATGAATGCTTCTTTCCACTCCTGGTCGGTTTCACAGAGAAAGCCGTCCACGCCGTGGGTAATGGCGCTGGTAAAGGCTGCCCTTGGCGAACAGATAGAGGGTACCTGTACGGCGGATGCCTCCAGGAACTTGATATTGCTTTTGGAGTCGTTGAACACATAGTGCTCCAACGGCGCAATGCTGATATCACATTCGGCGAGACTCTCCAGGTACTCTTCATAGGAGCAGACAGGAATGCGTTCGATGCGCTCTTCGTACTGATCGAACTCCTTTGGCAGATCCAGCAAACCGATGAGGCGGAAGTAAACATTGCGGTGGGTTGCCAATATTTCCAGCAGCGCCGGTACGGCTTCCTGGAAATCGACGTTATGGGTGTTGGTGCCAGAGCCGTACACGATTCGCACGACGTCATCCTTGACCGCCGTCTTGCGCTTTTCGTTTACCTTTTCGGCCACAACCATGGTTTGTGCATCCAGTGCATTTTCGACCACCTGGACACTGTTCATGCCCGACTCTTGCATGGCTTTTGCCAACCCGGTGGTAGAAGCGATGCCGTTATCACAGCTGAGCAGGGCTTTAAGGTAGAGCTCGGCGCCTGTCAGCAGCCCCTGGAAATCATCCTTGTCGAGCTCCGCCAGCGTTTTGCTGTTGAGTAGCACTTCCCGGTTGAAGATCAGGTCATCGACTTCCCAATAGGTGGGAACATTCAGGCGCTTGGCTTCATCGATGATACTTATTACATTCGGAAACCCTGGAACACGGTAAAAAATGACCATGGAGTGGGTCTGCAAGGCCTTGATCGCTTTTTCAGACTCATTCCAGTCAATCGCCGTACATTCAACGCCCAAATGCTCGAACATTTTCTGCTTCTGGGTAACCCGGTATTTCTTGCACTGGGGAATGCTGAACTCAGCAACAATCAGTACTCTCGGTGTCAGGTACTCCGGCGCCCGATGGCTGAGTGATGCCAGGTATACGGGGTCGGTCACGTGAGGCATGGCAACGCTGGTAGAGGCCTCTACAAGACGAAATCCCCTTTTCACACCCGCGAAACCTTCACGCCGGTAGATCGCAATGGCTTTGCGCACCGTATTTTTCAGGCCGCCTCCGCGCTGAACAGCAGGCTTGATCAAGCCTGCCGCCCGGCGGAACTGGTTAATCAACACCTTGCCGTCACGCAGTGGCTTAGTCACCTTCCAGCTTCTGGAACTGAGCACTTCTGCCAACTGACGTTCTTTTTCAGCCAGATGCTGCCCTCGCTCAAGCAGCGAAGTATCACGTTCGCCGATGTTGGCGTGCAGGAGCTCAAACTCCCTCTCTTTTTCCGCCAACTGCGCCTGGGTCGCTTCCATGGCGCTGACATGCTCTTGAATGACGCTATCACGCTCGCGAATGTCATTATTCAGGGCTTTGACCAGGTCGTCCCGCTTGGCCACTTCCTGGTTGGCATTAGCGACCGCTTCGTGCAGTTGTGTGATTACCCACTGCTGCTCGATCACCTCACCAAGCTTGGTGAAGTACTTGCGTATGAATGCGTGCCCTTCGGGCTGCGACCACTCGTTGACCAGCTCCAGCACTGCTTCCGGCTGCTCTTTACCGACAAACAGCACACCCAGGCCGAATGAGTGCTCGAATATGATATGCGGATAGTGCTCTTTCAGTTCACTCCACAGCTTCCAGACCCCAAAGTCACGCTCGCGCACATTGGTGTCATGAAACAGCACCACGGCACGGTTGGAGAGCTTGGGCAGCCAGGTTTCAAAGTCATGCCTGACGGCTTCATAGCTGTGCAGACCATCAATGTGAAGAAAGTCGACGTCCCCGTCAGCGAAGTTGTCGACCGCTTCATCGAAGGTCATTCTCAGCAACTTTGAGAAGTCCTTGAAGTTTTCATCGTGGTGCTGACGCACGACATCAAACACGTGCTCGGAGTACAAACCAGCGTGCTCATCCCCTTCCCAGGTATCTACCGCGTAGCAACGGGTGGGCAGCCTGTTATTGTCCACGCTTTCACAAAAGGAGAAGTAAGAGTGTCCATAGTGCGTTCCCAGCTCCACCAGGCAGTCCGGCTTCACGGTTTCCACCAGCCACGCACCAAAGGGAATGTGACCTAGCCATGCACTGGGAAACTTCGATGGCTCTTTCGAGACAAACGAAGACTTCAACATCTGCTGATAAATATTCATAAGCTGGTCATCTCGATCTTTTTCATAGGTACGCCCACCAGCCCTGTGCTGACACTGCTGCTGTGCGACTTCAATACAATGGCGTCGTGCATCCAGTGGTGCTGCACATGCCCTTGCTGGCTACCTTCAGCGATTGCTACCGTCATGGAGTAATCTCCCATCGGTAGAATGGGCATCCTGAACTGGAAATTGGCGACGAAGGTTTCGCCTTCAGCAATGTGCACCGGCTCTTCTACATAGGTCAGGTAGGTGTTGTCACCGAACAGGTGCTGGCCCAGCCTGTCTTTGACGAGGAAGCCAACAATCGGGCTAGTCAGATAAGTCTTGGCGGTGCACTCGATTCTTACTGTGACGTTTTCGCCCCCCACCACCCAGGCCAGACGTTGATCGTTTTCATCCAGCAGGTGTGCCGAGTTGATGACGGCCCCACCACTTCCGAAGCCTTCCGAGTTTTCATCGAACTTTACGATTTCAATGTCGTTGCGGTACTGGGTGGTGTTGATGAAATCCAGCCGCATGTCTCGGACGTCTTCGGCACTCTCTTCTTGATCTGAATTGGCGTCATTTTCGTTCTTGCTGGCCGACATGGTGGCGGTGCCATCCTGCTGCGAGATGTACATGGCAGCCAGGTACGCCTTGGATATGTCTTTCGGCTCCCCGATCATTTTAATTTCGCCTTTATCGAGCCATACCACTCGCTGACAAAGGTTGATGATGGCACCCGTGTCGTGGCTCACGAACAGAACCGTGCCGTGCTCCATGAACTTGCGCAGAAAGCGCATACATTTCTGTACGAAAAACGCATCACCTACCGATAGCGCTTCATCGATGACCAGGATGTCGGCATCGACGTGCGCGATTACCGCGAATGCGAGACGTACCGCCATACCGCTTGAATATGTCTTGATAGGCTGGTCGATGAAGTCGCCGATATCGGCAAACTCCACGATGCTATCGAAGCGATCGTTCACTTCCTCAGTGGTAAGACCCAGCACAGTGGCGTTCATGTAGACATTTTCCCGCCCCGTAAACTCCGGGTTAAAGCCGGAGCCAAGCTCCAGCAGCGCTGCGATACGGCCACGGGTTTCGATCTGGCCTTGCGTGGGCGTCAGGGTGCCGCAGATCATCTGCAACAGGGTTGATTTACCCGAGCCATTACGCCCAATAATGCCAACCGTTTCACCTTGCTTCACCTCGAACGAAACGTCATGAAGGGCCTTGAATTCTTTGAAGTAGTTATTGTGCTCTGCGCCCATCAGCTTTTTCAGGCGGGGAACAACAAACTGCTTCAACCGATCATTTGGCTTATCATAAACCTGATAATATTTATGAATATTATCAACTTTAATTATCGTTTCATTAGAGGACATCAGCAAATCCCTTTCTGGTTTTCTGAAACCATGCATATCCTAACCAAGCAAAGATGGTAGAAAAGAACGTATAAACTGCCAGCCCTTTCCAATCAGGCAAGCGACCCCAGATAAGCACTTCTCTTGCTTGCTCAATGATAAACGTCAAAGGATTCAGTAATATCAATACCTGATATTCTTCAGGAAGCCTGTCGATAGGGAAAAATATCGGCGATAAAAATAACAGCACGGTAATGATGACACCGATGAACTGACCAATATCACGTAGGTACACGCCCAACGCAGCCAGCATCCAGGCCACGCCTAGCGACAACACCGCCAGGGGAAAGAAGACAATAGGCGAGAGGAGGATGGTCCAGGGTGGGATGCCGGTAAATGCGATATAGGCAAACTGCAGTACCAACAGGCTGATAGCGGTATGGAAAATGGCGCTACCTAACGCAATGGCGGGCAATATTTCAAGCGGAAATACCACTTTCTTGACGTAGTTGGTACTCCCCAATACCAGCCCGGGTGCCTTACTCAATACTTCTGCAAAAAAGCTATGCACCACCAGGCCTGCAAACAGAACGACTGCAAATTGAGTGCTTGTTTCGTCTTCGCTTACCCCCCAACGGGCATTGAACACCACGGAGAACACGAAGGTATAAACCAAAAGCATGAAAACAGGGTTCAGGAATGACCAAAAGAGTCCTAACACTGATCCTCTATAACGGCCAGCAACATCGCGTTTAGTCATCGTTATAATAAGATTTCGATGCTGCCATAAACTTTTTAGTAGCGACGTAAATGATATTGGTTGATCAGAATGGGGGTTCATCAATTCCTCGAATTATCTCTTCAGGCAGTGTTCGTCATCATTCATATAAGACTTGAAAAAGATCAACCCTTAATCACTGATATCTTTTCATCTGTCGTTGTACAAAACTATCTTTATTAGCATTTTCTTTCTGTCTTTCTTTTAAGACGAGGCAGTAGAGCAAATAGATTTTCATATGCCATCCATGGTGAAATTAATAAATCTTAGACTTTGGCCAATAACTGGCAGGGAGCTACTATACAGCAGCGGGAGTTTTTTGAGAATTCCCGGTCTCTTTGGTTCCCTAAAAGCCATGATGAAATAAGCGCTGTTTTCGCGCCAACCTTCTAAAGGCAAATGAAAATTATTACAACTTGGAACACTATCGCAGTAACTCGTTAAAAGTATGCTATTTTATTTGGCCATATTGTAGCGTCTTGTACCCAGCGATTGATGATGAGAGAACGTAGTGAATAGCGTAGGCCTATGTGTACCAACGTTGAATGCTGGTGCCTTGTGGCATGAGTGGCTAACACGTATTACTCCGGCGGCGATCGGGTTTCGCACACTGGTGGTGGACTCTTCCTCTGACGACGGTACCGCCGAGGCCGCCCGTCAAGCGGGCTTCGAGACGCTTGAGATCAGCCGTGAGGCGTTTAACCATGGCGGTACTCGCCAGCGTGCACTGCATCATTTGAGTGATTGCGACATCGTGGTTTTTCTCACCCAGGATGCCCTGGTGGCCGACCCCGAAGCGCTTACCCGGCTGGTATCCGTGTTTGAAGACCCCGAGGTAGGAGCGGCTTTCGGCAGGCAGTTGCCACACCGGGACGCCACGCCAATTGCAGCTCATGCACGGCTGTTCAACTACCCTACTGCTTCACGGGTGGTTAGCCAGGCGGATATTCCCCGGTTGGGGATTAAAACCGCCTTTCTCTCCAACTCCTTTGCGGCCTACCGCCGGCAGGCGTTGATAGAAGCTGGTGGGTTTCCTGACCATGTAATTCTGTCCGAAGACATGATGGCGGGCGCCAGGCTTCTCAAGCAAGGCTGGAAGCTGGCTTATAACGCCACTGCCTGCGTACACCACTCTCATAATTACTCGTTCAGCGAAGAGTTCAAGCGTTACTTTGATATTGGGGCGTTTCATGCCCAGGAGGCGTGGCTGCTGGAATGGCTGGGCAGCGCGGAGGGTGAAGGCTTGCGGTTTATTCGCTCTGAGGCGGGCTACCTGCTAAAACACGCCCCATTGGCGCTCCCCGGCGCTCTGCTACGCACGTTTGCCAAGTACCTGGGCTACCGGCTTGGGCGCCATGAGAGGCAACTGCCTACCCGCCTTAAACAACGGCTTTCAATGCACGCTCGGTTCTGGAATTGAGCGTGCCAGCTCGGTTGGAATGATACTTTTTTATCAGCACCCACATCAGTAGGCGTTTTTGTTGAAGAAGCCTTTGATGATGGTAAGGAAGATAATCTTTAAATCCAGGCCCAACGACCAGCTATCGATATACCACAAGTCATGGGCAACACGTTTTTCCATCTTCTCGATGGTATCGGTGCCGCCCCTGTGGCCGTTTACCTGCGCCCAACCGGTGATGCCCGGCTTTACCTTGTGCCGCTTCATATAGGATTCAACAATGTCTTTGTAATATTCGTTATGCGCCAGGGCATGCGGCCTTGGCCCTACAATCGACATGCGCCCCTGCAGCACGTTGTAAAACTGCGGTAGTTCATCGAAAGAGCTTTTCCTGAGGAAAGCGCCGATAGGCGTTATCCTTTCATCGCCGGGACATGCTTGAGTCACCCAGCCTTCCGGCTCCTGGTGCACGTACATGGTTCGAAACTTGTAGACTTTGAAAAATTTGCCATTGGCCCCGGTGCGATACTGCTTGAACAATACCGGCCCTGGCGATGTGGCTTTAATACCGATCGCTATTACCAGGCAGACCGGCAGTATCAACAGGCTGATGAGAGCCCCCAGCACCAGATCTTCCATACGCTTGACGATGCGCGTCACGCCATCCAGCGGCGAAACGCTGAGATCGACAGCTAGATGACCTGCCACTTCGCTCATGCGGTGGTTGAGTAGCTGCATGCCTTCGAAATCGGGTATGAAGCGAACCTCAGCCGTGTGGTAGCGAAGCTCATAGAAAATGGAGCGAACCAGCCCGCCCATTTCCAGCGGCACACAGATCCAAACTTCGCGGGCACCTGACTCGGTCACTCGCCTTACCAGGCGCTCATAGAAGAGGTTATCCGGGTTTTCATGCAAGCGTTCGACACCGGCAATGCAGTAGCCTTCAAAGGGGGCATCGCGCATTCCCTTACCGACATGGATCACTTGTAACGACGGCCCTACCAAGAAGACTGGCCGTTTCGCCTTGCCCAGCTTTCTCGCATATTTAAGCATTAGCTGGGCAGCCACTCTTAGCCCGGCCGCTATGACAAACGAAAAGACAAGCGTATAGCCGATCCACAGTCGTGAATAGTTACCCGCTGCATGTGCAAAGAATATGAGTGAAGCTACCAGAATGGCAACTATCGCCCATACCATACTTAGCTTGACCAACAGTGTTGATATTTTACTGATACGCCAGCGTATATAGCCGCCTTGCAGCGTATTGATCAGCAAGACCAGCAACCCCATTACTGCCATTGCCAGCCAATACCTGTCATGCAGCTGGAGAGATTGAAAGCGTAGACAGTGTGCTAGCAATCCACCCACTACAAGCGCAAATATATCCACGCCCGGCATTATAAGCTGAGCCGGATAGCGTTCTACAATTCCTATTGATCGTCTATCCATGTGTCACAGTATTTTTTTGCAATTCTTTATTGCAATTAATTTTCGACAAGACAGTCATTGCACTTAATTTGTTTTCATTCATTAGCGGCAACTGCTGGCTTCCATATTCATTTAACCTAATGGTAAATATTGGTTAAAACAATCAATAGTTATAATTTAAAACCTATATACTAAGCATAACGAACTCACTCTACCAGTCACTCGCATTGACAAAAAAGTACTAAACACGCTTACTTTATTACCAGTTTCAGCATTATTCATATCAGCCTGACCGTTGGCCTAATCATAACAGAACAACGGGTAAGCTGCCCTATTGTGGTGCCCACAAACTGCCACCCGGGAAGTGCCCTACGTCTTAAGCAAACCGGCACAGCCTATCGACATTGTAGCCAGCCAGTCGAACGCCTTGTCCGGCCTATTGTGCCGGCATATTGCACAGGATCATTCTTCCTGGCATGCAACGAAAAGCGCCCCGACATGACCATGATGTGGAGCACTGTCTGCCTGTTTAGGGTACTGGGTAGCCAGCTTTACTGGGATATCTTAGAAATACATGCTATTAAAATTACCTGCTAGCAATGTGCCGTACTGCTTACTTGATAAACCGATGTAGCTTTGACGAATCTCATTGAAGCCCTGGTTCGTATTGCGCTCATCACCGGTAAACCGCCACTCCAAATGACCTAATGCCGTCATGTTTGAAGTGATCGCATGACTCATTCGAAACTCCAAACGGGAATAAACATCAACGAATTCCGCGCCGTCATTCACTTTATTGCCTGCGCTATTAAACTGAGGGCCATCGCCTGCAATCCCTATAGCAATACGGCCGTAAATATCCAGCTTCGTGCCGTCCTGATCATAAAGTGTTGTGGCTTGAACCGAGGAGATACTTAACAGACTTGCTACAACCACCGCTAACTGCTTCTTCTGCATTAGAAATAATCCCTTGATACGCTAATCTTGTTCGCTGCTTTAGCTATTCAGCTATTCTCAGCTATATGCAGCGAAACAATGTTATACAATATCAAGCCGACCTTAAAGGAAAACAGTTCTTATTTGTATTAATAAATATTATTGGCAAAAATGCAAAAAAAACCGGCCTCTAAAGAGGCCGGTTCTATTTGGTTCTGCTAGGCAGTTACCTTTTAAGCGTAGTGTTTAAACCAGGCTTAGAAGTGGTAACGAGCGCCTGTTAGCCAGTACATGTCGTCGCCATCAGCGCGCTCAACATCGACGCCACTGCCACCGCCGATGGAAACGTCGATAGACGGTTGGTCAGCTTGCTGCAGCTCTAGGAACACATCAAAGTTGCTGGAAACGTTATAGTAAGAACCCAGGGCCCAAGAAGTGCGGCTGTCGCCGTTGTCAGGATCTACATCGTAGATGTCAGCAGCAAACGCCCAAGGACCAGTGGTGAAAGTACCACCTAGGCCAACTGTGTCGTAACCACCACCACGAAGGTTGTTATCGTCGCGAGTTTCGTAACCCAAGCGAGCAGAGAACTGGTCAGTGATATCGTAAGAACCGATCAGACCGTACAACATTTCAGCGTTACCGCCGCCACGTGCAACGTCATCAACAAAACCCAGACCAACAGTTACAGGGCCTTGTGCGTAACGAACACCACCTTGCGGCGCGATTACGTCACCTTCAGAAGTTTCTTCCGCTTCAGTCAGGCCGCGCTCGCTATAGTGTTTCAGTTGCAAGAATGCAGTGAAGCCGCTCAGGTCAGGCGTGTAGTAACCGATAGAGTCGCCACGCGACTGCTTCGGGTGACCAGCAAACTCTAAACCGCGATCAATTTCCCAATCGAACGGCAGAGAAACGAACTGATTGTAGAAGCTGTCGAAATTACCTGCTTGGAAAGTACCGAACTGGTCGCTTTGCAAGCCGATGTAGCTCTGACGAACTTCTTTGAAACCGCTGTTGCCATTACCGCTAGGGCCGGTACGCTCGTCACCGTCGAAACGCCACTCAACACGACCGAAAGCAGTCAGGTCACGTGAAACTTCGTGGCTCATGCGCAGACCAAGACGTGAGTAAACATCTACGAACTCAGCGTCGTTGTTGATTTTTTCGCCGTCACC
>TARA_R110001583_G_scaffold16272_12_pt1 | contig 20915 bp, 18 predicted proteins | sample TARA_R110001583 | Tara Oceans TARA_R110001583 (sample SAMEA4398432) | marine metagenome | biome: Polar Biome; feature: [MES] marine water layer (ENVO:01000295) within the mesopelagic zone...; material: water (ENVO:00002006), including particulate matter (ENVO:01000060) such... | reverse complement strand
GCAGATTATAAATCAGCATAATGTCCCTATTTTACAAGAAGACACACTTATTGAGCTAAACGAAAAAAGAGAAAAAGGGATATCTGAATGCTTTCAAGTGTTTTTAGATGAAATCATTAGTGGGTACATGGTTCTAAGAGACCAGAGTGGAAAAGGCTCTTATCACAAAAAAAGAAGCTTAGATAGCTGTGAGCTAGATTTAAAATATAATCTTGAAGTTTTATGGGATCATATTAGAATATGTGATAATGAAAAGTATCCAGCATGGTTTCGTGTAGGTAATAAAAAAGTTATTTTAAGATATGAAGTTATAGATTTATTAGACAGCAATGGAGATTACAGTGCTTAAAAACTTAAGAGATTTCGGATTTAAAACAGACAATAAGTTTTATGTTATAGCTGAGATAGGAATCAATCACGGTGGTGATCTAGACAAAGCAAAGCTGCTCATAGACTCTGCCAGCACTACCGGAGTTGATGCAATTAAGTTTCAAACATACATAACAGAGAATAGAGTTGAAAAGTCATCACCAATCTTTGATGTTCTCAAGGAGTGCGAATTATCACTTGATAAGTTTGAAATATTAAAAAGACATACAGAGCAGTACGGAATTGAGTTTATGTCAACTCCGTTTGATAAAGATAGTGTTGAATGCTTGGACTCTCTTGGTGTAGAGATATACAAGATTGCATCATTTGATGTTAATAACCACAATCTTTTACGTCATATTGCTGATACCGGAAAGACTGCTGTTATGTCTGTTGGAATGTCTAATCTTGATGAAATTAGAAATGCATACAATATTTTACGTGAAAAGACTGATAAACAGGCAATTTTACACTGTATCTCTGCTTATCCCACAAAAACTAGTGATGCAAACTTGTCAGCTATTTACAAACTGAAGGATACTTTTGACTGTGTAATAGGCCAGTCAGATCATACTCCAGGAACAAATGTTCCAATAGTAGCTGCAGCTTCAGGTGCACAAGTTCTTGAAAAGCACTATATGATTCATGAAGATTTCGAGTGTGTTGATAGCCCTGTCTCAATCACTGAGTTCCAGCTAAAATACCTTATTCAAAGCCTAAGAGAGCTGGAGAGAATACTAGGCGACGGAGAGATGGGAATTAGAGATTCTGAAAAGGGAGCAACAATATTCAGAAGAACATCAGGGCAAAATGAAGCCAGATAAAATAGAGAGAAAAAATAAAAGCCTAGAGCTCTGGAATAGGGCAATTGAAATAATACCAGGAGGAAATGGCCTGCTATCTAAGCGACCGGATAGATATGCCCCGGACATATGGCCTGCATACTTCCAAAAAGCAAAAGGCGTTTACATATGGGATATCGAAGGAAATAGATACGTTGACATGGCACAGATGGGCCTAGGGACAGCAATATTAGGATATTCAGATGACAATGTCAACAAAGCAGTATGCGATGCCATTGAGAGAGGTATTAACACAACGCTTAACTGCCCTGAAGAAGTAGCCCTGGCTGAGAAAATTCTTCAGTTTGATTCGTGTTTTGAGGGTGTCAAGTTCGCTAGAACTGGCGGTGAGGCAATGTCAATAGCTATTAGAATAGCTAGGGCATTTTCTGGAAAGGACAAGATAGCATTTAGCGGATACCATGGGTGGTCAGACTGGTACCTGGCAACTAATCTAGAATCAAAAGAAAATCTAAAAGATCATCTCTTGCCAGGTCTATCCCCACTAGGGGTGCCTGCTGGACTGAAAGGAACTTCTATACCGTTTAAATATAATGATGTAGAAGATGTAATTGCTCAAACAAAAGACCACGAGCTAGCTGCTATAGTTATAGAGGGCGCCAGATATGAATTTGCTACTGAAGGATTTTTAAAAGAGGTTAGGCGAATAGCCAATGAAAAAAATGCTATTTTGATATTTGATGAAATTACGTCTGGGTTTAGAATGTGCATGGGCGGGGTATATCATCTCTACGATATTCAACCAGACATGGCTGTTTATGGTAAAGCACTAGGCAACGGATTTGCAATCTCAGCAATTGCAGGAAAAAAAGACGTAATGGATTCAGCACAAGATACATTTATAAGCAGCACTTTCTGGACTGAAAGAGTAGGATTTGCCGCTGCCCTAGAAACAATTAACCAGCTTGAAAAAAGAGATGTTTTTAGCAAGCTCTCAAGCCGAGGAAGAGCTATTGCTAGCGAATGGCAAAAGCTATTTAAAAAGCATAACTTGGATTTTGCCATAACAGAATTTTTACCTCTAGTTACATTTAAGCCGATGTATAAGGAGAACAACAACAAGATCTTAACACTATTTTCACAGGAGATGCTAGAAAAAGGATACCTAGCATCAAGCAGCATATATCTATCCGATTGCCATACAGAGGGCATCATTGAAGACTACATGAAAGCGCTAGATAGCACCCTAGAGACTGTAGCCAGCGCCATAGAGTCTAAAAGCATTGATAAATATCTAAAAACCCGCATAAGAGAGGACGGGTTTAAAAGGCTAACATAATGATTGTCGCAATTATTCAGGCAAGGCTGGGATCGACAAGACTACCGGGAAAAGTTTTAAGAGAGATTATTCCTGGAAAAACGTGCCTTGAGTTTATGATTGATAGAGTGAAGAAGTCTAAAAAAATAGATCTTATAGTTGTTGCCACTACTAGTAGTAAAAATGATAATCATATAGTAGATTTTTGTAAGTCTAAAAATATTAATTTTTTTAGAGGAAGTGAAGATGACGTGCTTAGTAGATATTATCACTGTGCCAGAGAAAATAATGCTTCTATAGTTGTAAGATTGACTTCAGACTGCCCATTAGTAGATCCAGCTTTAATTGACAAGTGTATTGACACGTATACCGGTTCAGGATTTGATTATTTTTCAAATACTTGCCCACCGTCAAAAAGCAAGTATCCTGACGGTACAGATATAGAAGTGTTTAGCATAGAATCTCTTGATAAAGCTAACGAAGATGCAACTAATCGCTCAGATAGGGAGCATGTTACTTTTTACATGTGGAAAGACTCAGGCAAATTTAAGACTGGAATACTAGAATCCAATATAGATCTTTCCAAATATAGATACACAGTTGATTATCCCGAAGATCTTGAAGTCGTTTCATTTCTAGCAAACTACATTCAAGATAAAAATATTTCAGGCACAGCAGAGGAAATTTCTAGAATTTTAGATAAAAATACTCAAATTTTCGAATTGAATAGTCAATATTATGCTGGAATTGGCTGGAAAAAATAATTATTTCCATAGTGAGATAATTGAGTATAATACATACACTGGTGATGATGGTAGCTTAATAATAAGCAATCAAGCCAGCCTTTATAGAGGATTACCACAAGAGAAAGGCTATAAAAGATACGTTCTTGCTGGAAGCGTTTATTCTTAGAGGTTTCTCTTTGTATTATTAAATAAACATAGAGTTGAAAAATGAATATAGGCATCATAGGAAATGGATTTGTAGGGTCTGCAATTGTTAGCGGATTCATGCTAAGTGTAGATGAAGTTAAAATATTTGATGTGGATGAAAAAAGAGCCACGCACACTTTTGAAGAGACAGTGAATGCTTCAGATTTTATATTTGTATGTGTCCCTACACCAATGAAGAGTGTAGAAGGTGGAAAGATTGATCTTTCAATTATGGATAGAGTTATTAGTGATATATCTAGGGTAAACAATCGATCAGACAATATTGTTATTATAAAGTCTACTGTGATACCAGGAACAGTAGAGTCCTATATCAAGAGATACCCATCTCTAAACATAGCCTTTAGTCCCGAGTTTTTAACTGAAAGAGCTGCTCGTCTCGATTTTATTAACTCTTCAAGGATTGTCATAGGCGGCAGGGATGATGTAGCTGAAAAAGTAGAAGAGCTTTTTAGATCTAGATTTCCGTACAAGCAGATAATAAAAACTGACGTATCGACAGCTCAGTTTATAAAGTATATGGCTAACTGCTTTTTCTCAGTAAAGGTATCGTTTATGAACGAAATGAGGCAGGGTGCAGATATTCTCGGAATCGATTGGAAATCTGCAATGGAAGGATTTATAACAGATGGAAGAATTGGAAACTCTCACCTGGATGTCCCTGGTCACGATGGTCATCATGGGTTTGGGGGAAAATGCTTTCCCAAAGATCTTAATTCTTTCATATCCCTTTTCGAAGAGAATAACATCAAACCTACAGTCATGAAATCAGCCTGGGAGAAAAATCTTGAAGTTAGAGATGTTTTTGACTGGGCAGAGATAAAAGGTGCTGTTAGCGATAAATAAACTTCAGTCTTTTTTAGAATTGATTGTTAAAACATAATGATAATTCTACTTACAATTTGATATAATAGACATGAGGTTAAAATTATGTTCCCAACAGGAAAGCCACATGTATCATTTTCTGAAATAAAGTGCTGGAAAGAGTGCTCATATAGGCATAAGCTAACACATATTGACAAGATTGATATGGGCGAGCCTTCTCCTTACCTAGATTTTGGAACAGCTGTTCATGAAGGCTGTGAAACATATCTTAAAACAAAAAAAGTTGATAAGTCAAAGTTATTTAAAGATATCACAACAGCTTGGGATAAGCACGGTTTTGGTGAGCCAGAATGGTATGAGAAAATGCCAGGATGGTACAAGCATGCCCCAGTAGAAGAATGGTGTACATGGGCTTCAAATATGTGGGATGAAGTTCCTGATTTTCTTGATGAGACATTTCCCGGGTGGGAATGTTTTGAAGCCGAAGAAATGCTCTATGAATCAGTTGAAAATAAAGATCTAAACTTTAAGGGATACATTGATGGCATTATAAAGGTTCCAAAGAAAAGGGGCGAAGGCTATAATTACTGGATTATTGACTGGAAAACAGCACAATCTTATGGATGGAGAAGGTCTAAGAAGCAGGACATCCTAATGACTGCGCAACTTATATTATATAAGCACTTTTGGTCTAGAAAGCACTCTGTTCCACTTGGCGATATAAGATGTGGTTTTATACTTTTAAAGCGTGGCGGTAAACCAGGACGCATCTGTGAGCTGGTAACAGTATCTGTAGGGCCCAAGGCGCTAGGCAAGGCTGAAAAGATTTTAAATAACATGATTTCATCAGTTAGAAGAGGTATTTTTCTTAAAAATAGAAATTCTTGCACATATTGCCAATATAAAGATACACCTCACTGTACTTAATTTACTCAATCGTATTTTATTTGTAGAATAATTTGATAATTTAGGAATCTCAATGGATAAAAAGAAAGTTCTCATACTGTCAGATCATGCTTTATCAACTTCAGGTGTTGGAACCCAGACTCGACATCTTGTAATGGGTTTAATTGAAAAAGGTGATTGGACATTTAGGCAGTTCGGTGCTGCACTCAAGCATAATGACTATCGAACTGCTGTTGTCAATGATGATTTTATTATTAAACCTATTGACGGATTTGGTGATAGAGACATGCTAAGAGTAACACTTGCAACTGAAAAGCCTGATATTCTTTTTATCTTTACTGATCCTAGATTTTTTATCTGGCTTTTTGAGATGGAGGATGAGATTCACCAAGTTTGCCCTATAGTATGGTGGCATGTTTGGGACAACTACCCGTACCCAAAATTTAATGAGACTTTGTACCAGGGAACTGATGTGATAAATTGTCATTCCTATCTAACTTACGAAATGGTAAGTGAGCACTTTCCCGATAAAACAAACTTTATTCCTCACTCTATACCTGACAAAATTTATTACCCGCTAGATGAAAAAACTGTTCAAAGTGAAAAGTCAAGAATATTAGGGTGGGAAAGAAGAGATCATTTTGTCGGAATATGGGTAAATAGAAATGCAAAGAGAAAGCGACCCAATGACGTCTTGCTTGCTTGGAAGTATTTTCTTGATGATCTTGAGAAGCAGCACGGGCATAGAAATGCTACACTTATAATGCATACAGACCCGTATGATCAAGAAGGCCCCAATCTTGTGATGACATCAGAGTCTTACGGTATTAATGATACTGTTTTCTTCTCAGGAGAGAGGCTTGACTTTGATAAGATGAATATTCTTTATAATATTTCTGATTTTTGTATCAATATTAGTTACGCTGAAGGCTTTGGGCTCCCAACGCTTGAGTGTATGCAGTCTGGAAAGCCTATAATAGCTGTCAAGACAGGCGGATTAACACGGCAGGTAGTTGATCATCGAGATGGATCTCACAACGGAATTGCGCTTGATGTCGAAGTAAAATCCCTTGTTGGGTCTCAGCAGGTGCCCTTTATATATGAAGACTATGTCGACCCAAAAACTGTAGCTTCAGCAATTTTTGAGCTATACGAGAAATCTCCTGAGGAAAGAAAAAGCCTTGGAGAAAAAGCAAGGCTGTATGCTGAATCAGAATTTAATTATCAAACAACAGTTGATTTATGGGATAAATCACTGAGAGATATTCATGAAAACTGGAAAGAGAAATATGAACGTTGGGAATGCAAGACTTACTGATATCTTTAGTAAAAATAAAAGCGTAATTATTAGAGCACCTCTTTTATCTGTGAGTGGCTATGGAGTGCATTCTCGACAGATATACAAGTGGCTTGAAAATAGAAATGATATGGATATTATAGCTCAAGTAGTACAATGGGGAAATACTAGCTGGATGATAAACAATGAAATGGAAAACGGCCTCGTTGGAAGAATAGTTCAAAATTCGCGCGATCTAAACGGACAGGCAGATATTTCTATACAGGTACAGCTTCCCGATGAATGGGATTCTAATCTTGCAAAGGTTAATATTGGAGTATCTGCAGTTGTTGAAACAGACTGTTGTAATCCATTGTGGATTGATGCAATGGATAAAATGGATGCCGTTATAGTACCGTCAGAACATATAAAGAAGACAATATTGAATACTAGAAATTCTCATGGATTAGATACAACGAAAACTAGGATATTTGTAATTCCAGAGTGGTACCATGAAGAGATAGACCATGAATCTTATGAGCATCTTGGTATCAAGTTTGATACAGATTTTAATTTTCTTTTAGTTTCACAATTTACCGGACATGACCCGTACAATGATAGAAAGAATATTTTCAATACAATAAAATGGTTTTGTGAAGCTTTCACCGGGGACCAAGATGTAGGCTTAGTTATAAAGACAAACCACGGAAGAGGAACAACGATTGATAGACAAATAACCAAAAATAAATTAAGGCAGCTTATAAGTGATGTAAGAGTGGGAGATTTTCCTAAGATTCATTTGATTCATGGAAATCTCACAGCATCAGAGATAGCAGGCTTGTATAATCACCCTCAAGTAAAGTGTTTTCTTAGTCTTACAAGAGGTGAAGGGTTTGGATTACCAATTCTTGAAGCAAGTGCGTGTGCTTTACCAGTGATAACGACTAATTGGTCAGCACAGCTAGACTTCCTAGGGTTAGGAAAGTTTATCCCTATTTCTTATAATCTTATAGACATCCCCGAGTCCAAAGTTGACGATAGAATATTTATATCCGGAATGAAATGGGCAGATCCTGTGGAAGAGGATTTTAAGAAAAAGGTTACAAAATTTAGAAAAAAATCTACAATACCATTACAGTGGGCAAAAGATCTCTCTCAGAAAATAAGAGAAAACTTTTGTTCGACTGCGATAATGTCAATATATGACGATATGATAAGTGAGTTGACGGAGTGATAGTGAATTTTGCAGGTTTAGATAGATGACAACTACGACTATTCTATTAATAGTAACACTTGTCATATTGTGTTTTTCTATATATTTTAATATTAAGCATGCCCTTATTTTACTAAAAGTGCAAGATTCAGTTGAGCGATCTCTTGATATATTAGACGAGAGATACAGAAAGATTGATGAAATTCTTACAATTCCTGTTTTTTTTGATTCCGTTGAAATACGACAGGTTCTAATGGAGATACAGAAGTGTAGAGACTCAGTTTTGTATATTGCAAATGAGCTTTCTTCAATTGATAAACAGAATACAAAAGAGCTAGAAAGTGGTAATTAAAAAGAAAACGATACGTAGAAGAAGAAAAAGAGGAAAAAGAAGGCTTTATTTTGATAAAAATACTCATAATGCAATAGTAAAGTACCAAGGTACAGAAGAAATTGATGAAAAAAATGAAATATACGTGAAAGAAATATTGCCTTCATTTAATAAGCTAGCTGAAAATCTTATCTTTATTCATGGATTTGCAAAGCCTCATACACCTTATGAAAATCTAAGAAGTGATTGTGTGTCTTTTTTATATGAGTCTTTAGGGAAATTTGACCCAACACGAGGAACAAAAGCTTTTTCGTATTTTAATGTAGTTGCTAAAAACTGGCTCATCATTCAAAGTAAAAAGACTGCCAAGAATACTAGCAGGCTTGTAAGTCTAGATGATACTGAGGCGATGGGTGCAGACTTTGATTTCTTTGAAAACTTTTTCATAGAAGCTACACAGGATGCAAGAATTCTTAGGGAGGAGTCTAAAGAAGATCTTTTCAAGCTTATGGGAATCATTAAAGAAAGACTAAACAGTGACAATGAGATTGCATGCATAAATGCGATAATAACTCTTTTTCAGAAGATAGACGAGCTAGATTTTTTAAATAAGAGAGCTGTCTTTGTATACATGAGGGATTTATCTAGTTTGAATCCTAAACAATTATCTGTTGCAATGTCTACAATTAGAAAGCACTATCGTGATTTAATTAAAGACGACAAGTTTGATATCTTTTCCTGGGGGTAGAATGGGAAAGTCTATAGAAGATGCACTTGATAAAATAAAAGAAAAAGACAAGAAGATTCAAAAGTTCTCAGACTTATTGGATTCTCTAGAAACTACTGAGGATAAAAAGAAACATCTTTGGCGAGAAATCTATGAAAATGCACTTAACGACAGGGAGAGTGCAAGTGTTCTCTTTACAGACGTCTTAACACAGACTATTGGCAGCTCTTCTAATCATGCAATGTTTGGACCTATTATGTCAAAGTACTTAGAGAGAATGGCTAAGTCAAATGACCAAATATTAAGGCTAGCTGAGCTTATTGCCAAAGAGGAGCAAACAGGTGTTAGTGCAGATGACATATTTAATCAAATAGACGAGGGATAATATGTTTATAGAAGAAGATGGAACTACTACAGACAGTGTCTCTGGCCCATCCGGTCCCGCTACAGGGAAGCCAAAAGCTGGCGGCGGCGGAGGCGGAAGAGTTCTTTATTCAGCAGTAGTGGTAGACTTTATCTCTAACCCAGCAGAAGATCTGGAAGCTTCGCTCGAGGTAGGAGATGACACTGGAATGACTCTCAGGGAGTCTCTCACAGAAGGGCTTGGAATTGTTAAAAATACTGATCTAATTCCTAAAATGCCTAGAAATAGTGTTGTAGCCTGGATAGCTTCAGACAGGGCTGCTCACGGAGAAAAACCTGAAATATTTTATCCATTTTTCCCACCTCACCTAAGCTTTCCTGTAAAACCTGGAGAGCAGGTGTGGGTAATATATGAAAGTGCTGGAAGCAGAGACACTGTGGGCTACTGGATAGCAAGAAGATCTTACAGTATTGATGTCGATGACATAAATTACACACATGGCGACCGGGATACGTTAAACTTATCAGCGACTCAGTCTACTGAAAGTGATCCGGTCCAAGCTGTAGACGGTACTGCTCCGGAAGAGTATGACCCGCTTGAATTTCCGTCTGGCGGCGGCAGGCAAGCATCAGGAAATACGTTGCCAGGAGAGGAAGCATACGAGAAAATTGTTGAAGGCTCACCTTCTTACACTAAACAATTTACGCCAGAGCCTGTTCCAAGGTTCAGCAAAAGGTCTCCTGACTTTGTAATACAAGGATCCAATAACACCCTGATATGTCTCGGAGAGAACAGGATTACACCTGCAGCAGCAGATGTAGGAACTTCGCCTACTGACCCAGCAATTAACGGTAAGGGTACAATTGACATCGTAGCAGGCCGAAGTATGATGATAGATAGCGAATCTACGCCCCCGAAGACACTATTTACACTAACTGGGGAGATAGGAGATCCGTCAACAGCGAAAGAGGTTACTGGGGCAACTGGCCTCACATTACCATCAGCTATCGGAAAAAATACCAGAGAGTTTGGTGAAATAGACAAGACGCCCACTGTCACAAAGAGCACGACCAAAGCGAATGTGAATGAGGGTGACCCTGACTTCATGAATGATCTTTCTCGCATGTATGTTTCCATGAAGACAAATCCTGACGAAGCCTTTACCTTAGAGTACTCATTTGCCACAACGACAGCTGGCGATAAATCTCCTGCAATGGTAGACATACCCGCAATCATAACGAAGTCAGATGAGATCAGAATAGTTGCCAGGAAAAAAGGTAGTATCAGACTTGTCAAGGAGAAGGAGGCAGCCCTGTGCGAGATTAGCTTGCTACCTGATGACTCTGTTGCAATTGACGGTGCGAAGATTTTTATTGGAAACAATGGAATGGTGGACGGTGGTCTTGAAGGTCAGCCTATCGTCAGGGGCGAAAAGCTAGCAACAGCTTTTGCTACTTGGGCCGTTGCATTCGGAGCCGGCGTCGACAACAGCAAGGGATCTTTGACCACGCCAATATTGGACGGCGGCATGGCTTCAGCATGCACAGCGCTTGCTACTGCAGTTGCAGAATCACTAAGCGAATTTGTTTTTGTAAAGTAAGGAGAGAAGCATGTCATGTCTTGAAGGTGCAATACCATCCATCGTTCTCGCATTCACTGCGGTTATTCCGGATTTAGATTTTGCCCTCTCTCTAAATCCTCCTGATATACCTTTCGCTATACCCAACATGATATTGGAAGTTTTGCTTCCTGAGCTAGGCTTACCTGTTATTGCACTAAATGCAGATTTAACGTTTGACATACCAGCACCCGTACTAGAGCTAGGTTTTGATGTTGATATCATAATCGAAACAATTACAGCTATAATAGAGCTTGTTATCGGCCTGGCAACAATTCCCATAGGAATGATTGACTTACTTATCCAAATTCCACCTGAGATTCCCACACCAGAGATCATCCTTGAGTTACTTTTAGCAGCAATACCATCCTTTGTAATGCCAGATGCTGCTCTTACACTAGTAGGGTGTCTAGCAGAGCCTCTAGGCGTCTCAGGCCTCTTGTAGAATGATGAAATTAAATGATATAGCAAATATTACTGACAGCATAGCAAATAGATTATCATACCACCTAAACATAAAAAAACCTTCTCAAGATATCGAGAATCATCTTTCAAGTAGGCTTAAAAAGTGTTTGAGCTGCCCACATTTGGCTGAGAGATCGTTTGAATTTAAGATTATTAAAAAAACTATAAATTTTTGTGATAAGTGCAAGTGTATATTTCCTGCGCTAATATTTTCATATAAGAAAAAATGTCCGGATGGAAGATGGGATCCTATCCCAGAGAAGGACACGTGAAGCGGCTCTAGAGAGGCTTAGAGCTGACAATATTTATTTTAATTTCCATAGATTTAACTACGTTCTTCGGTATGCGATATTTATTAATTGGAGAGTATCAAAATCATGGCAGAAGAAATAAGCTTTAAAAGTGTCGGCCAGAAGGCCGATGACCCAGATCTTTTAAAAGAAGCGCAGCAGCGACCATACGGCATTAGGACACCACTTGCACTTGGCCACGGAAATAGCGGCATCTTTCAGATGCATTTTAATCCAGTTGCTCAGGCTGAAGATAATTTAAAAAATCTTATACTTACCAATCATGGAGAGAGGCTTGGGAACTACTTTTATGGTGCCAATCTTAGATCTTTGACTAATGAGCTTGCAGCACAGGAAGATTTTGATTCTCAGGCCATGATGAGGATATCTGATGCAGTGTCAAGATATATGGCATTTATAGAGCTGGATACTTTTTCATCAGATTTTAGGCCCTCTGCAACTCCCGGTCCAGATGGAGGAGTTGCACCAGGGATCACAAAAATTGAAATGTTGGTAAAATATAACATTCCGTCTTTGCGGGTCGCTAATCGATCCCTTAGCGTTTCAATCTATTGCTCGGGTTAATATAATATGGGAAGTAAGAAAAATATTGTTAAAAGTGTAAAGTCAAACCAGCGATCCTATCTTAATAAGGATTTTTCAGCATTTAGAACTGAGCTGTCACAATACGGTCAGATTTATTTTAAAGATAAGATTAATGATTTCTCAGAGGCTGGGCTTGCTGGCATGTTTATTGAGCTGGCAGCTATGGTAGGTGATAACATGTCATTCTATCTTGATCATCAGTTCGGTGAGCTAGACCTTTTAACAGCAATTGAGCCTGCAAATGTAGAAAAGCTGGTAAGATCTGCCGGTGTAAAAATACGTGGTGCTGCTCCTGCCACTATTACAGTAAATTTTTATCTTGAAGCGCCTGCAATACTGAAAGATAATGACTACGTGCCAGACGTATCAGTTTTACCCAGGATAGAGGCAGGAACTATAGTAGTTTCTTCAAGTGGAGTAAAGTTTGAACTTATGGATCCGGTTAATTTTGCTGAAACTGACCAAGACGGAAAAATAAGGGCAATCTATGCCACGATGAAGACAGATGCAGATAGAAATCCGACATCTTTTGGTGTAAAGAAATCTGGATTCTGCACTTCTGGGTTGACAATAGCAGAAACATTTGACATCCCGGATAAGTTTGTACCGTTTAGATCAATAACTCTCGCAAGTTCTGATATTTCAGATATAATATCAGTTAAAGACACTGACGGCAATCAGTACTATCAAGTTGAGGCTTTAACACAGGATGTAGTATACAAAAGAATTTTAAATACGACATCTGATTCTGACTTTGTAAGTGAAAATTTGGAACTTATTCCAGCTCCAAGACGATATATTTCTGAAATGAGCCGGCAAACTGGAAAGACAACGATAAAGTTTGGCAGTGGAAATGCAAACTCAACAGATGACGATATCATGCCAGATCCTGCAGATCTATCACTTCCGCTTTATGGAAAAAGGAAGACATTTTCTAGATTTACTTTAGACCCTAACAAGCTTTTACAGACAAGAACACTTGGGGTGTCACCGAGAAATACAACTATTTCTATAAGATACAGAGCTGGCGGTGGTCTAAGAGATAATGTTGCAGCAGGGTCTATTAAAACAATAAGCACACTTATTACAAAGTTTCCAGCAACGACGTTGTCGTCACGAATAGCGTCAATAAGGGCATCTATGAGAGTTACCAATACAGAGGCAGCAGAAGGAGGCGAGTCACCGATGACATTGAATGAATTAAGATCAGCTGCCCTAGCATTTAGAAACTCTCAGTCAAGAATAGTAACTAGGGAAGATTTAATTGCTAGAATATATACTATGCCTTCAAATTTTGGAAGAGTTTTTCGTGTGGGACTACGGGATAACCCGAGCAATCCATTAGCATCTGTTGTTTCAATTATTAGCAGAGATAGTGTAGGAAAGCTCATAGTCTCACCAGATACACTTAAAGAAAATTTAAGACTTTATCTTAACGAATATAGACTTATTTCAGATGCAATAGATATAGTTGATGCAAAGGTAATAAACGTAGGAATAAGATACCAGGTCGTAATTGATTCAACAGCAAATAGTACGTTAACGATTCAAAAAATTAATAATTCACTTAAGCAATATATGCTTATTGAAAACTTTCAAATTGATCAACCAGTAATGAAGTCAGACCTGCTCAATATCATTTTAAATACATCTGGAGTATTATCACTGGTAACGTTTAATATAGTAAATCTAACAGGAGCGAAAGGTGCAAATATTTATAGCAAGGTAACCTTTTCAGTTACAGCTAATACTGATAGGGAGATAATAACTCCCCCTCCTGGCTCTATATTTGAAGTAAGATATCCAGATGATGACATAATAGGCATAGCGAGATAGCCATGTATAGAATTCTAACTGCAAGCAAAGACAATTACATTACAAATAAAATTATAAACAATAAGTTTAGAGTAACTGATGCAAATGTGGGTCAAGCAGCAACGCTTGATATTTTTAAACTATACGCAGAGTCAGTAACTGGCTCAAATGACAGCCCAATAGAGCTTAGTCGTGCTTTGGTCACTTTTGATTTAAACCCACTAAGACAAATGACTGGGTCAACATTAGATATCGATAATTCTTCTTTTAAATGCACACTTAAGCTTTTTGATGTCTATGGCGGACAGACGACCCCATCAAATTTTAAGATAATAGTTTTCCCGCTATCACAGTCTTTTGACGAAGGCGTCGGCCGCGATGTTATAAAGTTTCAAGATCTAGATGCTTCTAATTATATTACTTCTTCTATAAGCGGAGATACTGCTGTTGCATGGTTCAATAGTGGTGCTAACAAACAGGGGCTTCTCGGATCAGACGATATAGATGTAATATCAAGTGGAACTATTGCGGGCAAAGGAAGTGAAGGAGTTGTTAATCTATGGAAATCGCAGGCTTTCTCTACCGGTGATGAAGATCTCTCTATTGATGTAACAACTATTGTTTCTGCAACTTTGAAAAACATACTTCCAGATTGTGGATTCAGAATATCATATTCAGGATCGCAAGAAACTGATTCAAAGTCAAGATTTGTTAAGAGATTTGGTTCAACGCAAGCTTCTGATTATACAAAAAGACCTAGGCTCGAAGTAGTGTACAACGATGCAACTCAAGATCATCACCGTTCATTCTTTTTTGACATAAGTGGCTCACTATTTCTCAATAATTTTCATCGTGGCTCGCCAGCTAACACTTTGACAGAGACAAATGGAAAGTTCTATGGGCTGTCTGGAAGTAGTTGTATGCATTTAATCCTTAGATCAGGAAGCGTAGCACGAGGAACGTATTTTACAAAGACTATCACAGCTTCACAGCATGCAGTTGGATCAAATTATATAACTGGTGTCTACTCAGCATCATTTCTTATTTCCAAGTACTTGACTGGAACTTTGCGCAATGAGATTAAAAAAGCAGGATCAGCATCACTAACTGAAATATGGTCGTCTCTTGACGAGACTGTCGCTTATCGAACAGGAAGTGTAGTTGTCAACACAGTATCAAGAACATCTTTTAATAATGAGTCTAAAAGACTGCTTGTCAATGTCACAAACATGAAATCTTCTTACAAGCAGTCTATCAAGGTTCGATTTAGAGTCTTTGTTGAAGATATCGACAGGCCTGTTAGGGCGAAAAAGGTCCCGTTTGTAACTCCGAGCCAGATTTTTACATCAATGTACTATAGAGTTAGAGATGCTGAGTCTAATGATATAATCATTCCATTCGACACGTCTGGAGACGGAACTGTGTGTTCAACAGATACTGATGGAATGTACTTTGATGTTTATATGGACTCTCTTGAAAAAGGGCGACTATATACTATTGATTTTCTTATCAAGGATCAAGGTGTTGATCAGGTTTTTACAGATGTTGCTTCAAAATTTAAAGTAATTTAAGGTTTTTAAATGGCTGGTAATAGAATAGTTGAAAAATTAAAGAGACCAAAATTGTTTAGCCCATCTGTATCTCGCCAGGATATGAAGTATTCTGTATCTAGAGACGTGAGATTGCAAGAGATGGCAAGTACAAACTTTGAAAGTACTTCATCATTCCGATATGATGATCCTGGAACGGGCTTAAAGTCTACTCAGGAGGTGCCAGTTAACTGGTCAAAGTTTGAAAATCACACATTTCTCAACTCTGCTCAGTCTAAAGTTAACATAGCCTTTGATAGGATTGTTAATGAATATCCGTTCGACGGCAGTTTAAAAGAAGTCGAAGGATTTGAAGATTCTCTTACTGGATATGAAAAGCATGTTCTTGACATTTTCCCCAAAAATAACGGATTTCTACTCTTTTCTGGAACAAGTGTTTCAGAAAACCCGGCAGGTGGTTATGATCCGCAGCTTGGGACGCACATTAATGTACTGGATAGTGCGGGAGCCGAGTTTCCTGACTTCTCTAGGAAAAATGACGGAGCGTCTGTAATAGACTTTGAGCAAAATCCATTTTCTTTTGAATTTCTTATAAGGCCACCCTCTGAAGAAAACCATAATGCAATAATTTGTCAAAAAATCTCTGGGAGCAAATCAGTTTCTGTAGCTCTTTCATCTTCAATAGCCATTGGATCTTGCAGTATAGTATTTTCGATAAACTCGGGATCATCTCAACTCTTTGCAAGTGCCTCAGTGGAAAAGGGAAAATTTTCCCACGTGTGTGCAACATACGATCGTGACATCACAAATAAAGTACTTATCTACGTGAGTGAATCTCTAGTTGCATCTTCTTCAAGCGCTTTTGAATTTGAAAGTTTATCTTTTAACAGAGCAAAATTTATAATAGGCTCAGGATCAGCATTTTCAAACCCACCTGGCTCGCTTAGAGAATCAGCGGTTTCAACTTTAACTCCTACAACTACATTATCAGGTGCATTGGACGAATTTAGAGTATTTCACAGCGCGAGAACTATAGAAGTTCAAAAAGAAAGTGCTAAAAAATCCATATTTGCAACTCCCGAATTGAAACTTTACTTTAAATTTAACGAACCATCAGGTTCGTTTAATTCAGAAAACGTCGTATTGGACAGCTCTGGAAACTCTCTACATAGCAAAATTAGTAACTTTCTTACAAACCTTAGACTGACAGGGTCTTACTCTAATCCAGTCAGCTCTGAGAATCTTGAGAGATGCCCAGTGCTTTTTCCTTCTTACCATGATGTAAGCAATTTAAGCACGAGACTTCTCAGCAGTGCAAGCTATTATGATTCACAAAACCCTGACTTAATAACGGGTCTTATCCCAGTTCACTATTTGCTTGAAGGCCAGAGCGCGCAAGGTTTTAAAAATCAGGATGGAAACATAGGGAGCGCTGTAACAGCCACATCTATTCCCGGATCAGCAAAGATAGGCTCGGCACAGCATTTGACCGCCTTTCTCTTGATTTGGGCAAAATTCTTTGACGAGATTAAAATCTTTATAGATCATTTTTCCCACCTGGTTCATCCAAGCTATGATAAGTATGAAACAGTTGCAAATAAATTTCTACCATTTGTTGCAAACTATTATGGAATAAACTTGCCAGCAATTTTCCCTAACGCAGATCCCACACAATACATTGATGGTGAAAATATTGATGATAGTTATGCTCGATCTGTTCACTCTCTTTCATACATTCAGGCAGAAATATGGAAGCGAATTTTAATAAATCTTTCTGAGATAACAAGATCTAAAGGAACAATTTACAGCATAAGATCCATAATACAGGCAGCAGGTATAAATCCAGACAACATGCTAAGAATAAAAGAGTATGGCGGTCCTACTAGAAGGTCCTTGTCAGGCATTAGAGAGACAAAGGCAGAAGTAGCATCATCAGTAGATTTCTCTGGAAGCTTCGCACCTGTATCTCCAGGAACACTTACGCCTACAGGATTTTCTACAAAATTTCCACATCTATTCTCACCTTTTCTATCAGGCACAAGAGTAGAGATAGGCTACCCTAAGATCGGAGGCGAATATGTCTCAAAGACATCAGCAAACCCTCACGGAATATCAAATGATCCTTCGGATGGGCTATTTACATCTGGATCTTTTACATTTGAATCAACATATCAGTTTCCTGGCAATAGAAAGTACTCATCAAACCAAAGTGCTGTTAGACTTCACGTGTCATCAAGTACAACTACAATAACTGAAGGCCAGGCCATAGCTAACCTTTTGATAATATCAGGAACTGAAAATAGCATAACGTCAAGCGGGTCTACATTAAGGTTGTATGCAAGACCAGGCTTAGTTTCTACTGATCCGCTTCTAAGGCTTCAGCTGACCGGGGTAGATATATTTGATGGAAATTTGTGGAATGTATCGTTTGGTAGAGAAAGATTTGATCAAAAGCCTGAAACTAATTCAACAAAATATCTATCTGAGCAGATTTCTACAGCAGGATCATCTTCATATTTCCTTCGATGTGCTAGACAGTCTCACGGTGAGATAAAAGAGCTTTATACAACCTCTGCATTTTTTAAAGAAAGCACTGGGCATAACGTATTCTCTAAGATTGATGCAACATACAGCCCGTCTGGCACATTCTTCGTACTGGGATCGCAGAGCATGGCAGACTTTTCCACTCCTGGCTATTCACTTTTCCTCAATGACCCATCGCTCGAGACACGTCGAGGAGCTAAGCCTGGTGATTTCCACGATTCAAGAGTCACATTTTTCCAGGGCCAGGCAAGCCAAATGAGATTCTGGTCAGAAGCTTTGAGATCTGACGTTTGGCAAGAACATGTTAGAAACTTTAAATCTGTGGGTGTTGAAGACCCGAGGGTGCATTTTAACTTTGATACAAAGCCTACAGGATCGTTTGGAAGAATAAGAGTGGATGCATCAATCGACCAGAATATCACCAAGTCTGACTCATCTGGAAATATAATGTTCACTGATTTTAGTCAGAACAATTTAAATGTTTCCGGATCAGGGTTTGAACCAAATGCAAATGCTATAAGGCCAGAGACATTCTATTTTAGCCACCTATCTCCCAAGTTTGACGTGGCTCAAACAGATAACAAAATAAGAGTAAGAAGTTATCAATCTGCAGAGCTAATAGAAAGAAATCCGTATGCAACATCAGCCCCGTCTTATGAAGTGCTTAAGAGTGAGCAACCTGACGATGATACTAGATTTACAATAGAGTTTTCGTCAGTACGCGCTCTTGACGAAGATATAATGAATATTTTTGGAAATCTAGAATTTTTTGACAATGCTCTGGGAAATACTAACCTTCTCTTTGACGATTATTATCCCAATATTGAACAAATTAGAAAGATATATTTCGATAGACTTACAGGCAAGCCAGACTATCAGCTCTTCTTTGATCTTTATAAATGGTTCAATACAGCGCTAGGGTCTCTAATTGAGCAAATGATTCCTAGAAAAACAAAGTTTTTAGGAATAAATTTTGTTATAGAATCACACGTCTTAGAAAGAAATCGATTTAGATACCTATTCGATGAGATATATTTAAAAGCCCTGCAAAGAGATACTGATAGAGGGAATCTATTGTTATCACAAATTGTTGGAACAATGAAAAAAATGTAGGAGAGCCTTATGGCTAATACACCGTTTGATGATAGACCACTTACTGACCTAGGACCTCCTGTCATGGTTGTCTCTGCTAGCGTCGGCGGAATGGATACATCTGAGGTTGATAGATTTAGACAAGGCGTTAGTGTAAGAAGCCCTAGAGACTTCTTTGACACACTCTTGCCCTGGATAACAGACAGAGGATTGCCGAACAGCGCTGGAGCAATTGTCAATCCTACTATTGAGCAAAACACGTTTGGCCAGCCAAAGCTATTTGAAGATCCGTCAGCTGCTAGAGTTCCAGGTGTTCAAAATGGTCCCGGTCCAGCCCCGTTCGATGATATAGCCTCGCTAAAGGACCCAGTCGCATACCTTAAAGATCCCGGAACGCAGGCTTACCCTGTTGTTCTTCTAAGCCCTAACTGGATAGATCCCGCTATAATGGATGGAGTTATTGAGCCCCTAGCCATTAGACACAAGTTAAGTAACATTCTAATCGACGGTCCGTTTGTTGCACATGATATCAGAGGCGCATTGATGCCGACAGAAGGACCGTCTCTTCTCGGAAAGGGAACTGTTGTAACTAGTTTCCTGCAGTTTGAACCAAGAGATAGAACTCCGCCGTACGTTGGGTCTCAAAATATCGCCATGTCAGGAAGCTATTTTGAAAGATTATCACACCTATCAGGAAGCGGTGTAATATCCTCAGAGGGATATGCAAATCCAATTCCCACATCCATCGGCCCGTATGATGACTCTGTGATAATAAATCCTACAGACATCAACTTTGTAGCGTTTACAGTAGCAACTGGTGCCAGCGGATCTTTTAGAGCGATGGGGAAATTTATCGAAGATCCCGGATACGGTATATTTGGAATGTCAATGCCAACTGGATTTACCAGGAGGTACGGGTCTTATTCATCTAGAAAGAATAGAACAGGAAACCAGTTTGTCGTAGGTGTTGACTCACTCGCCTATGGAGGGTTGTTAAAGTAAATGGCAAGAGCATATAGAAGTGAATATAATTTACTAAAGTCGTTCATCATTAAAGATGGAAATGACTATCCGGTAGAGTGTGTAAAGAGCTTGAGATTTTGGGCTAGATTTAACCCCATAACATATGAAGATCTATCAAAGAATAATTTGACCGGATCGTACTCTGGAGATATTACCAGTACAAAAAATTCAGTTGACTCAGGTGAAGTTCTCCCGATTGGAATATTTCCTGGTGACCCAGCCCACGTCCAAGTTAGCGGATCACCTCTGTTATCATTTAGCACGGCTGAGTCAGGAGCCGTCCCGACCACCGCTTCTGACCAACCTTTTTCTATTAGCACATGGGTAAAGGTAGATCATCTTGATTCACACCACTATATTTTAACAAAGAAGTCTGTAAACCCAGAATCCACTTCGTCTACTGGCTATGAGTACTATTTCGCCATTCTGAGCACTGGGGGGGTCTTATTCAATCTGTCTGACACAACAGAGTCCTCAGCATGCTTCCCGAAAGTCAACACCGCTGATGGAGCGATTATCGCAGGCCAGTGGCATCATATCTTGGTCACGTATGATGGTAGGGGAGCGTCAGACGCCGACGACGGCATGAGTATCTATATCGATGGCGTGTTTAGTGTAAACACTCGAACTGGAACACAGTCGAACTACAAGGGAATGTGCCCAAATAGCCAGTATCCGCTTCTTGCTGGTGTATATTATCAGGGCTCAAATGAGCTAGAAGGGCAGATGGCAGAGCTTGCCATGTGGTCTCGCTGCCTAACACCTGGACAGGTCAAGGCAGTGTATAATGCCACCCGCAGGGAAACGACCTATAGGATAGGTACAGGGTT
>TARA_R110001583_G_scaffold4718_14_pt1 | contig 20922 bp, 19 predicted proteins | sample TARA_R110001583 | Tara Oceans TARA_R110001583 (sample SAMEA4398432) | marine metagenome | biome: Polar Biome; feature: [MES] marine water layer (ENVO:01000295) within the mesopelagic zone...; material: water (ENVO:00002006), including particulate matter (ENVO:01000060) such as...... | reverse complement strand
CCATTGTATTTCAAAGGTTTCGGGCTTCTTGCGAACCGCCGCTTTAATTTTTCGGGTTAGGCTATCCACATTACTAGATAAAACATCGGCATCTTGATCGGCAAGCTCAAATTCAGTAGTAACAGCTTCAATGTCTGTTGCCACGTCATTCAGCTTTTTCAGGGCTGACTCAAGCTTACCGCGATATTTATTGTTGTTTGCTTTTGACATGTAAAAGTCCTTTTTAATTTTCCAATCCGTTGATTAATTTTTCCAAATCTTCAAGCTGTTCGGAGTTAGCTTGAAGAATTGATATGATGCCAACCATCGAGTCAACAATTTCGTCTGTAAGGGCGAAACCATCAACATTTGAACCGTTGAATATGAATTCTAACGCAGAATCGGCATCGTCCAACATAAAACGATTAATTTCACTCATTTTATGCATTTTCTCAGGCACTCTACTTACAAAAATACCTGCAATTCGCTTATGCATCGCTTTTGCTTTTTGAGTACCATTAGTCAACTTGGTTATAGAGGGTGACATTGCTGCCATCCCTATCAAATCAAGTATGTTTTGCTCTTCCATTTCCATTTGCCACTCCAAATCCCTTTTAGTCAATTATGACACATGAATTCAATTATCCATCAAAACTCAATGAACCCCGCAATCTTTTTCCCTACAGAGTCCAGGTGCCCAAGACACTCTTTAACTCCCAGATTTACATCAAAATACATAGCCGGATTAGCTGGCTTAGCCCCACCAATAGATTGAAGTGAAGCTTTTAGTTGTTTGAGGTAATACTTGCCCACAATAACCTTAGCTTTATAGCCAAACTCACCTTCGCTCTCAGACGCTTTCTGCACCAAATTCAAGATAACCTGTGAATCTTGTTCAGTCACAGAATCTTGATTCAATATGATAAACGCCAACTTGATTAACGCCTTATTGTAAAAATCACCTTCAAACTCAATCACTTTGTAAAGCTGACCTTTTGCCTCTTTCATATCAAAGAAAGGCTGATCATTTTTATCTTTGGCCAATCCATCCAAGTATATTTCAGCAATATAGTATCTGGACTGCTCGCACTCCATAGACTGTCTGAATGAGTCCTCAGCAGCGGCAACATCAATATCATAGCCGATACCAAACAAAAGACTTTTCCCTTTCTCAGAGCAAGCATCTGGGAACTTGCACAGTATGCTTTTGTTTAGCATATCTTTTGCTTTTTCTTGATTAGCGTGCAGATACCGGCCATCTGAATACAATTTGTACATAAAAAACATGAATTCTGGATTACTTGCGCTTAAACCAGTTTTAAAGCTATCGTCTTTTAGTAGAGACAATAATGAATCAAATTTACCTTGGTCTAGCAAGCTTTTAAGTTTGTTTATTTTTTCACTGTTTGAAATCATTTTTCACCACCTTTTAGATAGATTTAAACTATCACAATAAGATCACCTGACTACTCGGGTAATAAAAAAAACTAGGCCGCTTTTAAAGCGGTCTTATAGTTGCCAGCCCACCCATTTCAACTATCTTGGCCTGCACCTTTGCGATAGCTCTGGTCTTAATCATAGAAATACTCTTGCTGCTATACGATCTATCTAGATGGTTGTGAATTTCCACATAGTTTTCATCATTAAGATAATACCGCGTCAGGACTTTGTACTCATTCTCAGAAAGGACATCTTTCGCTATAGATAACATCTTTTCAGTGAATACCGATTTCTCCAAAGCGTCATTATCTTCTTCAGATTTATCGCCCAATATAAAGTCAAATGACACGGCATCCTCAGTGACAGCCCCTGAGTGATCACAAGACATAGAAACTGAAATACCATTAAAGCGATTGACCGCCATCTGCCATATATCGTCTGATATCGCTTCTTTCAACACCTTCACAACACTCGATTTAGAAGGCATTTTATCTCCATCTTTTATTTCAATCTGCTTGAAGTAGCGACATATTCTGTACATCAAGTCAGTACAGTGAATAGGAATTCTTACATCGTTAGTGTTCTTTATGTGGCGCGTTATCTTCAGGTTAATCCAAGGCTCTGCATACGTCGTAAACTTAACGCCTATGCCTGACACGTACATCTCTGAAGCTTTTAACAACCCTTCCCCACCCTCTGATATTAAATCGGTCACCGATATATTCGAGGCGCTTGCTTTTCTTTTATTTGCATGAGCAATATAGAGCACTAAACGAAGGTTTGTTTCAATTAACCTATTTCTATATTGAATGAATGCGTTTACAAGTGCTTGCATCAATCGCAGGATAAATTCGCCATTGCCCACTGAATCAGAAAGTATACTTTCAATCTCAGCCTTGTCTTCTAAAGTCTTTTCGAGTTCATTATTCAGAACAGCAAACTCACTATGGAGGTCTGTTCTGGCCAAACTAATTAGTTTTTTGTTGCCACGCACCTTCATGTTCTCAAGCTTCTTGATTGCCTTTACCATGGTGGGATGAGACATAACATCGTAGTTGTATCGATCCCAGGAGACCATTTTCTTATTAACTTCGTCATGTTTTTTTATGATGTATTCGGCGTGTTTTTTCACAAAGTGGTGATAACTAAGATTGTATTCATCGACTAAAATATCGATTAGCTGCTTTCTTGTCATCCCACTTTCACCAGATAGATATAAAGCAAGCGTGTCACGAATGATCATTGCGTACTTAATAGAGTACGAAAGCGTAACTTTCCCATCTTCGTCTTTTTCAATAACAGTGAATAGTCGAGGGTCACCTGTTTGTTTTGACAGTCGCACACACTCAGCGTGAAGCTCTCGCAATGCATAATTGGTTAAGAGCAATATTTTGGTTGCTCTCTTTTGCATCTCAGTTTTTTTGTCGCCCCATTTGCGCTGTACTTCAGGGTCTCTGATCTTATAGTAATCATTGTCCATATCGTTACTGAAATGACGCAAATTATCTTTAGTTCCAGTTGTTGCGGAAGCTTCAGCAATAACTTCATCATCTTCATATTTTTCATGGAAAGAGTTGTCGTTGATATCATCGGTTTCAACTTGAAAGCTATCTACACCTTCAACACCTGAATTAACTCCAATTTTCTCGAAATCACTCTCATTACTATTGTTACTTTGATCGCCAAAAACTGACATTGCTCGTCTCCTTACGTGTGCCTTCCTGCCAAACCATCAATGGTTAAAGCAAATTCCGCTTCGCATCATCAAATGATACGCATCCATCTAATACTAATTTTCCCGCATCACTATACAATGTACGTATTCCATCTGACGTGAACTTCGTATGTACAAGAGACACTTCGCTTTTATTCAATTCCTGAACGCCAATGGCAGATATGGCATTGATTAACTTCTGCTTCCCAGAATCTATCAATTCATAAGCCGAAACTATGCCCTTGTAGCCCTTAAAGCAGTCACTGCAACCAATAGGGTTACTTTCCACCCCAATACCAGCGGTTAAGGTGAATCCCTTCTCAGGGATGGATACGGACGTGTGAACGCGATCGATACCACAACTACAACAAACAGCAGGAAAATCCACCTGACCTGATGATGCAGAAAAAACATGTGCTAGCTTGTCAGCTTTAACTTTGCTTCCTTTCACATATGCCGCAAGAACATCTGTAAAACTACTTAGTGATGTCTTAACAATCAGGTAGCCGTTGGCTGGTATATTGTCCAGCGCATCACATTCGGACTTCATATCACGAACGATAGAGCTAGCACCTTGTGATACCAACGTCGCCTGTAAGAAAGATGCTCTTAACTCCAATTGGCTACCGGTTAAAAAAACCAATGGTCTAGATGAAGCTAGGATCAGCTTGCTAAGTGAAATTAAATTCTGCTTCATTTCTGAAGTTACTTGCTCACTGTTCTTGGAAAGCTCCTTAAGACCCGAAACTCCTACAGGGATAGTTGTTTCTCTTAAAGCTGTGTTTCCGAAGAAGTAAAACACTTTCCCTTCTATTAATTTAACAGAAGTTGCACCCAAAGAAATCGCTTTATCATAATGAAATGAAAGAAACTTATTAAGGTAATCTTGATTATCATTTTGAATTGGGTTATTATAATTCTGTAGGTAGCCTGAATCATCAACAGCTATATCTTTAGTTAGCTGCATCAAACCATTGGCAGAACTGATTCCTAGCGCTGAAAACAACGAATCAACGACATTTACTGGAACAGAACTCTCGATAGCTTTCTGATACCACAATTTGTAGTCATCATTTGTTATAGTATCAATAGGTTCATAACCCATAGACACCAAAGAGGTGTTTAGTGTTCGAAGCATTTGTTTAACATCCTGTTAAGTCTCCCAAAGCAGCTAGGAGCGTCCATAAATCAATTTACGGTCAGGAGTATAGCAAGACGAAATCAGGTGAACAAGGAGTAAATCAAATTATTCTTAAAAATAGGGCGTCCCCGTGCAATTAATGGAAGTCAAAATTCACTTAATGTACATGCCTAATTCATTGTACCCGTATAGCACATAACCCTCTGGGGTAATAAATGCAGGGCTACCTATAAATTTATGCCTAGAGAAAACCTCTACCAAGGATCTTACATATGACTCATCAACACCAGTACAAGATGGTAGTGGTTTCGTCTTTGATTTTGAAGCTCTATAGTCAGAATAAAGAGTTTGAATTGAGTATAGTAAATCTTCACTCCTACAATAAAAATGCACAAGCGCATCAACCAACTTATCGTCCCGTGGGTTTCTTGCTGAAGGGATGTACATGACGTCATAACCAGCAAGAGAGACGTTAACCCTTTGCTTATTGTGGAAGTTCGCGCAATTTGGGCAGCTTGGATCCATGAACGCCACAATCACACCTTTGCTCTCAGGGAATGACCCTTGTTTGAAAACTGGTAGTTTCTGCTGTTGTGACATAGCATAATTATAAAACCCAATGTTATCGGTCGTCGCTGAGTTACCAGCAAGAGCATTGAACAGGCCTTTATGCGTAAACCGCTTTAATTCCGAACGAGGGGAAATAAAGCCTCCAGTTGAATCCGAAATGTAGGGTTTTCCATCAATATTGGCTATAAATAAGTTAGACACTCCTATTCTATCGATTACACGAACTTTATCTTCATTACCACCAAAAGACATTTTCATGTTCGATTTCAGGCGCTCTTCCACATCAGCCTCATCGGTCAAACCAATGAGACTATCAATTTCATTAGAGTGGCCGTTTGCGGATGCAATTAAAAGTAAACTAAATAAGAATAAGCGAAACACGTTCCCAGAACCCCGTTAATGGATCTTCATCATTTGCATCTAAGGTTATCACAATCACCTTATCATCCGCGCTTACTCTTGAGCATGGCAAAGTAGGACAGCGAAACCTAGACTGCAACTCAATTGCATGACTGATATATATCTGAGCAGCCTTACTCATTCTCTCCACTTCAGCAGTTGATAAACCATCAACACTGTTAATAAAGAAATCGCTTAATACATCATCATTAACAACAGTTGTTTTAAAAAGCGTATACAACTTAGGCTCAACCGAAAAATGGTCAACAACCCTGTTTGACATCAATTGTCTAAGTATAAAATAAGCCTTGGCTGCGTATTCTGTAGAATGCCCTCGCGCTTCAATAAAAGGAACTCTATAAATTGAAGTGTCGTCGTGAACACCTCTGTTTTTTACCATAAACTCCCATGCGTTGGTGGAGTTCACCATGGCATGGCTAGCGGGACTTAGATAACTAAACATGTAGACAAGCTCCTTCTCCCCATCTGCCGCAATCAAGTTGCCAGCAGACGAGTTGAAGGATAGTGCTGACAGCAACATCAATACAATAAACTTCATGTTAGTTGGCTCGCGGCTCTGTAAATACCAGATTCAACCTAAGTCCGTAAGGCATGTCTTCTGGTAAACCACAGGTGCCACCAGCTCCCAAACAGAAAGATGAAACCTCCATATTTGTGCAGGCTAAGGCTACTTGCTTTACGTTCAAATATGTAAATTTAGGTTCTTTAAAGTCAGCCGTGATTATTTCTAACTCAGAGCGGCTTTTCGACTTCACTTTATAACCTATTTTTTCAGCGAACCTTGAGCATGAGCCAACATCCTTTGAGCGTCTTTCCTGAACGTCAGGCTCCAACTTCGGGCTTGAGTAAACAAGGAATGTTGCCCCCCAAAAGACAACCGCTAGCGCCATCAAAATTGCAGCTAAAAAGAACTTATCGTTTTTGACGATCTGGTTTTTATTTATCATCAGAATTCCCCTTTCCCGCTTTCTTTTTGACGTCTTCGCTTGTTTTGGTTCTCACCTCTGTTTTCTTGCCATTTTTATCGATGCGAACTTCAAACTCTTCAACCTCTGATGTGTTGAAGTCCCTGCTCTCCATAGTTAAGAACCACCCTTTTCGCTTGCTATATTGGATGCCAGTCAACTTGTCAGTATCAGTAGACCTTGCTTCCTGAATGGTTTTGTCGGGCATGCTAGACACAAAGCCAACATTCCCTTGCGTCTCGTATACTTTGGTTTCGTTATAAACAACAAACTTAAATATCATCGCCATAGCAATGCTGAGCGCACCAAGAATGGTGAGTACTAGCGCCACATAAAAGAAAAGGTAATTATCTTTAAACAGGCGCTTTATTGGCTTTTTTCGACCTTGTATATCAATGAAATTCACATCACCAGCCATATCTTCACTGGCATTCAAATAAGCATCGATGTTACCAGGCTTCTTCTGTAGTGATACAGACCTACCGTTTAACAATGGGATTGTTTGAATTTTAACTTTTTCAGCAAAAGCTTTCATGACCAATTCGATGTACGAAAGGCCATCTCCGCCCTCATGAATTTCAAACACAAACCCATCATCAAAGTAAGGGTGTCCAGAAATCTGTTCAACATTAAAGTACACGCCAGATTTAGAAAGCTCATTATCTCTTACATAAGTCTGTATAAATTCCATAACACTACTTTTGACTTCCTTTTCTGTTCCAGAAAAGTAGCCTATGTAAAGGTGACTCGCCTTTTTTGCGAGGAAATCTACTTGAGATGAGTCTTCAGAACCCATCCCCAGACTGTTTTTCAAGGAGTTTTTAAAACTTAACTTAGCCATGGTGAACCCTTATTTACTCTTAGCTTGATCAACTTCGCTAGAGAACAGTACAACTGTCGGTCTAAGCAAAACGAAAAGCGCACTCTTGGAAGTGCTGGTTGTCTTGTATCCAGTTGAATCAGCGTAATCATCCAAAAAGTACGGGTTATTACTCTCCTCGATGATCGAATCAAAAATTATACCGCCAAATATCTTAGATTCACCCGCTTTCATACGGATATTGGTAGGGAACTTCTGCGTCTGCACGCTTGGTTGACGAATGGTGTTACCATCCCCCAAATCAACTTCAGTAAAGCCAATTAAGGTAGAAAGCTCTACATCCATGGCCATATGCACTTCGCTTGACGATGCATCGAAATAAGGGATGGCAGATAACGTTACGCCAATCTCTTTCTCATCAGTTTCTGAACTGTTTGAAATGATAGAAGTGGCTCCCGCTACGATATTACTGGATGGCGACTTATTAAATGGTATGGTTCGTTTGGACTCAACTTGCGCTTCTTCGCCGGTGTGGGTCTCAATAAAGAAACTCTGGTCAGTTCGAGTCGTACCATATTGATCAAGCCAATCAATTGTCGCATCCAATGCCAAAGTGCTTGAGAATGCTCCCAAGCCAATTTTACCATTGCTTAGTTGAGTGTAAGTATTAATATCACTTAAACTGCTACCATCCATTTGAGCATTCTGGTCATAACCGCTTCCAAAACTATTACTGCTACCACTGTCGGACGAACTGTTTGTGCTATCACTCGACGAATTGGTTGTACTGCTAGATGTTTGAGTGCTATCTGTATTACCAGCATTTGCTATCGCACCTAAAACACCACCTTCCGCATTAAGAATCGCTGCCGACACGTTGCCTAAAACGAGGCTTATTGAACTCCAATCAAATCCCTCAGCAAAACTTTCATCCAGTGATACAGAAAAAACAGTTATCTGCATACGAACCGAAGCGAAGTTACCGTAGAATCGATTGATGTATGTCTCAATGTCACGTTGCTCTTTAGAGCTTGCAACGTAAGTCATAGAGCCTGAAAGTTGGTTCACGACGATATCTTCAGCACCGATTCCGGTTAAATCTCTCGTTAACGTCTCAGCTACATTTTTATTAGGCGGCACAGATAAAATGAAGCGACTCCCCTCCTCAACAATAAAAGTGTTCCCTGAAACATAATTGATGGAAATATTGTGAATCTCTTCAATCAGCTTAATTAGATCGGCTAAGTTGCCTTCAAAGTTAGGGACTGAAAATGGAACATTACCCAGCGCCCCATCACTCTCGAACAGGAAGTTAATCCCATGCAGATCACCGAGAGTAGAAGACAGGTCCTGCAAAGTTGAACCTGCATTTAACGACAATCCATTAAGCTTCTTGCCAGTTAGAATGTTTGGTGCAAACTTCTCTTTTTTTGCAAAAAGCTCTTGTGTTCTTAAACTATAAGTTACCGGTTGATACTGAGAACCCCATATACCTTTTGCGTTCTTCAAGCCTTCTTCAACGGACTTGTCGAATGTGTTTTTCTTCACTTTACCAAAATCTTCTATAGCGTTATTCGCGCAGCCAGATAAAGCCAGCACAATAGAAGCTGCAAGAATGCTCTTGCAAGCAGAAATCCTTTTCATAATGATAATCCTTTGATTGTTAGTCTTTTTTGTTGCCGATAGTAATAGATGGCTTCGCCGGTATTTGCTGGAAAGGCATTGTCGCGCTATTGGTAATACCTTGAATAAGCTTCTCGCCAACCTCGGATATTGATTCCTTCTGACCCGTGGTTAAGCTGTCATGCTCTTCTTGAGATATAACATCATCATACTTAGATGAATCAACGTAGACATTCTTATTTCGACTAGAATCGAAGACAATATACTTGCCAGAAATCTCACCTACAAACTTATCTTCGCTGGGCACAACAAAGTACCGCTTACCATCGCCCACAGTATAAATTGAGTCTCCGGAATTCAAGCCTGAGTCAGACAGGAAATCTGTAAGTAACGCAAGCACCTGCTCTCTTTGAGCGTCGCTTAAGTCACTGTTAGAAGCAACTGCTACGGGAGTTTCTGCTTGAACCTGCTGCCTGTCTTTGTAAACGAAGGGGTTATCATCTTGGCCATAAGCTGAACTCGTAACAACCAAGCTCACAACAACCGCAATTGCTGATTTAATTCCTTTAAACACATTAAATTCCTTTTTGTGTATATCAATCCATTGCCGCTATGATAGCAAAAAAAACAATTACTAACCAATATTTGCTATATTTATTTTCTTCCGGCTAACAGGCCTGCAAATCTCTCTTGCTACAACCACCGCAACCTTAGATAGCTGCTGACGCCTAAATTTCAACATGCCTTTAAGGCTTTGCGCTATGGAATCATTGTCAAACACGACCTGATACCCACTTTCACGCATCTTTTTTATGTTTAACGGCTTAACTATCTGGTCATTATCATAATAATAAAGAACATTATCATTTTGCTTAGATTTATCGAATGCCACAAGCAAATCTGACTTTCCAGCTTTCTTGATTAATGCAGCACTAAAACTCGGCTTTAGTGATTGCCAGACAATATACTGATAAAGAGATACGTCGGACTTCTCTATAGACATCTCATTTGAGATTTCTGGCGGATGAAAATCATCGGCCAGAACCTGACTCACAAAAAACGTTTTAGGTTTAAACTCATGAACTTTTGACTTATACCAGCCCTTTACCGAAAGGGCACCAGCAAGAAAATACTGCGCCATATCAGGTGATAAATAAAGAAGCTCCTCGAATCCAACTTTACTTGGCTCGTACACCTTAGAGTTGCTTAAAAAAGTAAGCAACTCAGCCTCTACCGCAATTAGGGTATCTGATAACATATACCAATAGCTCCATTTATTTGAGTAACACTACAGCACGCGCCATTAACCTCCATGAATTCATCGCCATATACTTCCTCACAAATATCGATGTAAGGAGGTTCTAAAGGCGAAGGAGATTCACCGCCAACGGTGCCTGTTGAGCCGTCTTGTGCTGGGAGATCTATTTGATGCGACACACAAGGGATAACATCAACTGCTTCTTCACATACAGAACTAGTTCTTCTCATGCTACCACCTTCACAAACATACGATGCATGGCCAGTAGACACAAATGGATTGTTGTCTGAGTCTTTATCAACAGTCTCCCCGTCCTCCCAGAATCCAGCCACATTGGTATGACTACAGGTAGCGCCATCTGAACCCGTCCAAGACGATGCTGCCACACCCTCACATGCTTTGGGCTTACATGTTGACGACGTTGCTCTCGCCACTCCCTCATCACAAGTGTATGTGATGTTCCCAGCCATGCCAGAATACTCATTCTCGATTAATCTAGTTGACCCTGGCGACATACGAAGTGGAGATGATAGGTTGCTATGCGCACACTGCCCTGGATCCCCAGCACTTTCAGGTAACCACTGCTTTGCAGGGAAACTTGACTCACATGAAACCTGACAAGATCGGCTTTTTATTGTCAACTCTCCATCAAAACAGTAGGCCTCAGCGTGACCAATCGAGCGGAATGGGTTCGGCGTAGAATCAATATAAACCTCATCGTGCTGAAGACTTGGAATATCAAAACTACAACCACTATAGCTCACAGACTGTGCTGAACATGATTTAGGGATATACTCACACTTACCGGCGTCAATAGGCTCTCTAGACCACACGCCGTCAAAGCATCTTAATGGAACGTTACTCTTCGAGTTGTATCTTGAGAAATCAGTCTCAGGCGATGTTATTGATTGCTGTTCATACGTACCAGAAAAGGACATTTCCATCTTAGCAGCGCAATTAGCTTTAGGTTTATGCCTAACTTGGCCGTACTTGTCGGTGTAGACAGTGTTCGGGTCAATGTCAGCCCATAGTGGTGACGTTACTCCCCACTGATTCACTAATCCCGCCTCACAAACATCAGCTGTTCGCGAGCACCCGCCAGACAAATAAACCCAGTCATTGCCGATACACATAAAGTTAGCATACCCCTCATAATCATCCGTATCAGAGGTGTTTCTAACGAAAGATGACAAGCCTTGATAGCCGGAATTAACAACTCCACCACACCGCCCCCAAGTAACGGGCTGCGTTGAACAATCGCCGCCAATCCCCTCACCGGACGTTCTAAATGGAGTGTAGTCACGCATACAAAGTCTGTATGTTTCCTCAAAAGCAGATGTAGTTACATCCGCCCCTGTGTAACCGACACCAGCCTCATTCAAGCAAACTGTGTGCGCTTCAATCATAGACAAGGTATCGGCGTTCACACCTATATACCCAATCGGTGCAAATTGCCCAGGCGCAACGTCGTCTGCCAAGGCGACATTGGACGCCCCTATTAGCAAAACACTTACTAAATTTCTAAATTTCATAGCCGTCTCTCCTTAGACAATTATTGGCAAAAATGATCAATTGCTTTGCCAATGGCAATTTCGTTACAAACCTTTTCCGCTGGGGCTTTATATCTACAGCTACCCACGCCCTCCACTCTGTCCCACCTACCATCTCTACATACATATTGAGCATTCCCCGAAGGCACAATCGATGAAGCTCGGGCGGAACTTTGAGTTGGGAAATATTGGATATTTGAGAGTGATGCTGAAGCAAAACCATTCGACGTAACACTACCCTCACAAAAAAACATTTCTTCTGCGACTGACTCTGACCATGTGACTCGCTCGCCTACCTCACACTCGGATGCGGAACAGGTAGCGCCACTTAGTTCTGTTTGGCCATTATTACAGACCCCAACAATCTTCCCATCGCTGCCTGTGGAGACACTGTTAAATACGCCGCCCTTGTTGTGCTCTAAAGCTGGGATATCGTAGGCACAAGCATCTACTGTTACAGTTTCAGCTGCACAGCTATGTCTACGCTCTTGCCCAGTAGATGAGATGAACCTCCATCCACTGGAAGTGCATGAGAACTCGTGTCCATTAATATTAACTAAGCTACCTTCTTGCTTAAAAGGTAAATAAACCTGAATGTCTGGTGATGTCATCTCTCTGACTTCTGGCGTACACCCGTCTATAGTAGGCACGCTAGTCGCTATAGTGCCTGATACTGCGGGTGTGATGCAGTTCATAAAAGACCAGTAATTTGAGTCTATATTGCCATTTAAAACTCGACCATTCATAAGGCCTGATTCAGCCTTACCTACAGTTTCAGAAAAAGTAGACTCCGCGCTGAAAGACTTAACGCAATCGATGTATGATTGTGTGAATTCGAGCGTATTCAGCCCACTTGCAAAATTACTGGAGCTGAATACCATCAAAATCAGAAAGCATAAGTTCCGCATAGCCGCCATCCGTTGCCGCAGAGAAAATAGACTCTTAATATAGCTCAAAATCCGACTAAATCATCAACCACATCGCAATTAGAGCTATCGATAACCCAAACAGACTGCTCTCCTACTTGATTACAGCTCATCACTGCCGATCCTTCATACTGTAATCCAGACTGAACATTGAATGAAAGCGCTCTTGACGAGTTAATATTAATCACATCATCCCTAAACAGGGTTGCGCCAATACCCCCACAGCTACCGCCTCCCCATCGTGGCATGGAAGCGCCTGAGCAAGCCAAACCATCCGCCCATATACACGAGTAATTACAGGTGGAAGTACTCGTCGTTCCGCAGCTTGCTGGGTTCGCAATAAGCTCAAGTGTGGGCTGCCCAAAGCCATCATCATTGCATCGCACAAATCCTTGAGCGATAGTCCTAAAGCTAGCTTCTGGCTGTCTAATATAGCGCGACTCACCTGCTTTTAAATCCATGTCTAGTATAAGCTCGCACCTGTTACTAGTAACGGGATCAAGAAAAACCCCTGTCGATGAGCCTTCTTCGCAGTGGCTGGCATCCTCAGAGCCTGCCGTAAAGTAACTCACATCTGAATTGTTTACTTTGTAGCAAAATCGACCCTTTGCATTGCTATTGCCATTGTTTCTCAACCCATCTTCTAAATCTGAGATAAACTGATTTGGTAATGCGCCTGTTGAAGCTGAATCCTTAATCACCAAACCATCGTGATCTTCAAATTGAACTCTGGATAGTGATAGCTTTGCGACTTCCGTGAAGGTTAAGTCAGTGCCGCTGCAAAAAATAACCTCTTGCTGAGTGTTGATGACTTCATCTTCACCGAAAGAGTTAACCTCTCCTCTGAGGTAATAAACACCGCCCTCCGTATATCGATCAATGATAGACATCTCATCATGCAATGATGACGTGTACACCTGTGCGTAATTACCTTGGCTCATACGTTGCAAACTCGACTCGCTATCATTTTCCGATGAGGCCGCAAAAGAAATTGATAAAGCTAAAAACAAAAGTTTTAGTTTGATTAACTTATTCATTTTGATAACTCCATTATCATTTTAAAAATCATCAACCATTTGCAAGCCACCAGCAGCAGGTAAAAACATTATTATTGTTAATGCATATATCAGTATTAATCCAAACACGGCTGAAACGACAATATGCCAGATACCCAACCATTTTATCCCATTCCGGTGATTCAATAAAAATTGGTCTGCTTGCGCTTGGAAAACCTGAGCAACTTCCTTACTGCTACCAGCACTCATAAGAAGCGCTCTGTCTAAATCACTAAAACTATAGAATCCCTTTTGCCAATCAGGCACTCCCTTTACCATAAGGTCAAGAACACGCTTAAAATCTGTTTTTAGAGCGCCGTTTACAAGAGATTTTTCAACTTGTTCAATTGCTGATTTCAATTCAATCCCCTTCTCAACCAAAACCCCAACTTGGTAACAAGCAAGAAAGTTTTCCCTAAGAAGCATTACTTCTCTTAGTACCGGAATAAACAGCAGGATCTTATCTGTGATAACAGGCACGAACCAACGCCCCATCCACAGCCACAATGCAATGGCACCCCACACATATAGTAAATACTTAGCAGCTATATAGCAGATTTCCGAAATCCAGAGCAGGAAGTTTAAACTATCCCTTGCGTCACCCTCTTTCGGAATAATATCAAAATACTTCATACCTTCGAGCATTGGGTATGAGTACCACAGTCCGACCATTGAAAAGCATGCACCAAGAAAATAACCTATGGCCATATACATGCCAAGTCGGTCTTGCTTCTTAATCTCTATAAGCTTGCGCTCAAAACGAACAGCTTCCATTAATGTTTCGGAAAGTGACGTTACTTTTGAGTTGGCTCTTATAACCTCAACGATAATAGATGGGAAATCACTCTCATTTAGCACGCTTAACTGATCAGCGAAATCTCCCGAAGGCAATGTTCTTATTTCATTACAAACACGCTTGATTGGATTGGAAAAATTCTCGCTCATCATCCTCAATGACTCATCAACAGTATAACCTTTCAAAAAATTTGATAACGTTTGGAAAAACTGGAATCTATCATTGGTGCTCAGGCGCGAAGTAGCAAAGGACGCTACATGCACTCCAACAAATGGAATGCTCTGCAACACCGCACCAACAATAGCGCCAACTTTAATTGGGGATTTTTTGACATTCAGCACTCTCCCGTAAACTTCAGAACCAGCTCTTGCCGCGTCAGGGCTAATTGCCGATACTGTCTTTTTGATGACTTTATTAGATTGTCTTATGGTAACGATATATTCCTTGAGAATGACTTTACCGTAGGCTTTTTCAGCACTCATTTTCATCTACTCCAGCATTCTTGGCTAACATAACCCGAGCCTCTTCGCCGAAAGCGCTTATAAACTCTCTTTCATCAGTGATCCCTTCTTTCATTTTTTCGAAAGCATCTTCCATTTTACTCTGCCACCATGGTTCAACATCTCGGTTCATGAGATTTCTTGCTGCTTCAGGTCCGTTTATATAAACACACTCTGATACGATCGTTCTTCCAGTATAGAAGCGACCATTACACTTTCGACATTGACGCTCAGCAGGCTCTTCATCATCAATAGCTTCCATAACCCTTCCGGTACCATTGCATTTGACACATTTTATTTTGATTAGCTTTTGAACAATGATCCCTCTTATCTGACTCTCCAAGTGACCTCTATCTGCCCCCAGACCAACCAATCGGTCGATTGTTGTTCTTATGTCAGATGTATGCAGAGTCGCTAATACTAAGTGTCCTGTTTCAGATGCCCTGAATGCGATTTTCAATGTTTCCTCATCTCGAATCTCACCGATCATAATAGTGTCAGGGTCAAGACGCATAGCTGAACGAAGGCCAGCGGGAAAGGTTAATCCAGCAGCTTCGTTTATGGGAACCTGCTTAATGCTTGCCAGTTTATTTTCAACCGGATCTTCAAGTGAGATAATGCTTTCTGAATAGCGGTCTTTACCGGTTCGTATTGTGGCCATTAGTGTGGTGGATTTACCCGAACCGGTAACACCACACACAAGAACCAACCCATTCTCTGATGAAATCGCTTTTTTAAACTCATCCAACCGCGTAATACCTAGCTCATCAAGATTACTGTTTGAGTCATCACCGTTCAAGATACGGATTACAGCCGCTTCTTTATTTGATATGGCCGTTGGTATTGTTTCTGTTCGTAAGTCCACCCGACGGCCATTTGAGGGCACTGTGAACGCTCCAGACATCGGGCGGCGTCTTTCATTGATGTCCATTTTGGACTCAATCTTCAGCTTCGCGATAATAGAGAAAAACTCTTCATCGCCACCCACGCGTTCGGTATAGAGTGTCCCTAAATGACGATTCTGAATCATGTACCCTGTATAGGTCGGGATTATATGAATATCCGTGATTTTTTCACGAATTGCTTTTTTAACAAGTGCTTCAAGCAAAGTCCCCTTTTCGCGGTAATAACTCTCAATCTCCTTGAGATACCTATTAACACGATTTAGGTTGGCTGGTGTAAAGTAAAAACTAAGCCCAGGGAAATAGCGCTTTAATGCTTGCTCAGCCAATATTGGCGATTTTAGCGTAGATAAGAAAACCGTCTTTTCAGTTGTCGCGTTCAACATGACTTTATGAAGCTTTAGCACATCAATTGGAATGCTCGGCTCAATAAGTTCTTTATCCGCAAGTTCAGCAGGATCCACTTCGAGACTTAGCTCTGTGATTTTATCGTTTTTTATTAACCCCAACTCAAGGCATACGTCAGTAAAGCTCTCCACCCCCATGTTGCCATCAAGCATCTGGTAAACAATGGTATCTACAGCGTTTTTCGATATCTCACCACGATCCCACAGGTAGTCATAAACTGTTTTATCTAAGCCATAAAGCTCATCTACCACGACTTTGACCTTTTCAGGCGTCATGCTATATAGATTGTGTACATCATCCTTATTTGAGCTTTCTTCAATTACGCTACTGGCCATCTTTCAAACATCCTTATAAATACAGTTAAAAACTGTCGCGCATCTATGCGCTAAATCCTTTTGTTACACTACAAACAAGTAGTGCTCATTGTATTGAATTTATCAGTTACATCTAAGTTAACATCTCTTGAGACACTTCCAACAACAATGCTGAAATCGGGGTTAACCTGCGTTACCGTGTCGTCTCTTACTACCCCAGTCAAACTGTTAGTGAAACCATCCCCTGCAAAACAAGTGGAGGCATAAATAGAAACATCACCTCTTACTGATGAACCGCCATTGTCGAGCAAGCCCACACCCACATAAGAAGACGAATCACCTAATGTCATTGATGACAGATTAGCCCTAGCCCCCGCAGACAGACCAAGAGCGACACTAGTGTTTGAATCAAACATAAAATCAGCGTTTTGTATGACAGTTTCACCTTCCACAAAAACACCATAGTCCAAGTTACCAGAACCCAATACCCCACCACCTGACCATGCGAATCGGCTTAACCCGTCAATATAAACAACTGTTTGCGCCGTCGCCCCAGAACGAACCGAGTAAACTAGATTTGTTGTTCGTGAAGACCACTCACTATTGAGTAATTGAACGCCTATGCCCGAACTTCCAATTCCGAGATTAAAGGTTAACGCGTTAGTTGTTAGCTTTGAGTCCTCTATGTAAGTTGCAGGATTGGTGTGGCCTGTTATGTTTAAACCCGTTTGCACAAAAACACTGGAACTAATGATAGATAGGGCTGTTTTATTAAGCGTATTACCATTAAACCCAACATTATCAAAATGGACTTCACTTGAAGTGATTGAAGTCACGCCGCCGCTTAGTCTTCTCATTCTAACATCGGCATTATCAAAGTTTAGAGATATCGAGTTTGAAAGAGATATATTTTCAAAAACAACAGACATGCCATTAAAGCTCATATTCACTGAACTTCCACCTGTTGTGGTTATATTACTTAAAGACGTTGGGCTTTCACCTCGTACAATGATACTGCCCTTCTTGCCCAAATAAGCTGACTCAAAGACAAAATCATTTGATAAGGAATATGACTCCCCGCCTTTAAGAACTATAATATGCTCTTCAGTAGGCCTGTTACTCGCATCATTTAACGCTACATTAAGCGCATTTCCAGCAGAACCCACGTATTGAACATTAACCTGTTCTGAAACCTGAATATCGTGAATAGTTAAAGCGTACACGCGACCAGTCCTAACGCTATTACCACCAAGAACGTATCGACCCTCTGCATTAACTTCAACGTCTCTGCAATCGGGTATTTGTGATCTTTTTTCCAGCGATATCAGCAGAGCAACCACATCTGCAACAGGTGACGCTGGTGATCCTATTACATAATCTCTTTCATTAGTTACCGCGCTGTTTACTACGCTTACCTTGTAATCTTCAGATTCACTCAATTTAATATCTGAATCTTCGCTACCAAGTGGGGCATCAGAAAAAGGACAATACATAAATGGAATGCCACTACGAGTCACACGACTACCGGCTATATAAGTTGGCAGCTCATGATATTCATCGCCATTTACCCCAAGAGGCATCAAATAAGTTTCACCGTTCTTTACAGCGTATGATTTCAATCGATTTAAAATAGAGCTGGCCGTCAACTCATTTTGAGAAATCGTTGTTGCTTTGAAGTTGGCAAAATACGCATACTGAACGCCAAACCCTGTTGTCAATAATATAGCAATCAACATAAATACTTTTAACATGCACTAATCCCCCATGTAAGCGGTTATTGATATTGAAGGAACTACTGCAAAATCAGGTGAAGATGCAAAATTTTCTGTTGCACCACAGTCTTGATTCACAAATGTGAAAAAACCAGACTTTTGCTGTGCTTTCTGAAGTGTTCTATACCACCTATTGTTGAGCATACTCCCATTTACACGTAGGCAAAAAAACGTACCTGTTGCATTTATCCCATAAAACCATTGAGAGCTTCCATAAGCAGGAACCGGACGCCCCAAACTTTCAATTTCAGTTCTCCAATTGGCTACCGTCAGCGGCGAATTACTAACCATTTCGTAGTTTTCTTTAGATACGGAAAGCCCAGAAAGAGTGGAAGATATATCCTGAGCTTGTTTCCAAGCCTGTACACTTTCAGAGTCAATATAACTTGGTGTAGTTAATATCATGATGATAAAAAGCGATATCATCCCTAATATAATTGTCCCGTTCATAACGTATTCCTTTACAATAATGCAATCCATGCGAGTGCATATGATAAACGATTTAGGAATTATTTAAACAATAATGAAAAATAAATTACACGCAAAAAAAAGCCCCGCTTCAGCGAGGCTTTTCAAAGTGATAGGTTAGACTATCAACTCAGTGTAAAATTACTGAGCAGAACCTAAACGGTAGTACGCAACGTTAAGCAACGAATCGGTAGAATCGGTTAAACAAATCGCTTCAAGACCGTTAACATTAGCAGCAACCATAGCCGCTAACTCATCAGTAGCAAGATCAACAGGCGCTGGAGATGCAATACCGGCAATTTCGTTCAACTCATTACAAACATCAGTTGATTCAGTTTGGAAGCGCAAGTAAGCGCTAGTTGCACCAGGTGTAGCTGCATCAACAACTAAAGTGTAGTCAGCGCTAACCGGTTTCTTCATGAAACCACCGTTATCAGATGAAACCAATGCAGCGCTCAAGTTGGCAAGGCTAAGGTCTTCGATAGTTGTCGGCGATTCAGTAAGAAGATCGTCATTGAACGCTTCAGTGAAAGCAGTACGAGCACCTTGAACATCAGTATTGTAGATTTCGATAATTTGAGTTAAATCGCGAGCATCTTCTGCGAATTCAGCAGCAGCTGATTTGTCTACGAAATTGAAAACACCTTCACCGATGTCAGAGAAACCTAAAACACCAACAGCGATTGTAAGGATAAGAACGATGATAATTTTTACTAACATGTGTATAACTCCATTTAAATTTTAAGAAAATTGCTAAGGTGACCATTCACCAAATGCCGAGCTGTTTTTCTTAACTTGCTCCGTGCACGAAAGATATACTTGTCGAATTGAACCGATAATCCACAAGGTTTTTCGTTTATTGACGTGATAGTTTCTCTTCCACTGTTTTTTTACACTTTTTTGTTATTTTCTTATGTATTTAATTTGCAAAAGACAATAGGTTAGACACAATCCACCTTTGTAAATGATTAATAATTATACATATTTAGCTATATAGGGCTTAAACATTATAGTTTTGATCAATTAATTATCAAAATGAATGTAAGTTTGAGGCCTTGAAAGCTTAGATAGGCTTCGCTCGGGCGATTATTATGGCAAAAAGAAGCTGAAAGCCTACATTCACTGTAAGTATCTGCGTCTAGCTAGAATGACTAACAGAATAACTCAATTTTAATTTAACTAAAGTGATTCAAAATGATAAATTAGGTTTAAGCGCGAATTCTATGATGGGGGAACTTAAGCCCTACAATGCAGAGCTTAGGTGACACAACGTTAATAAGTTGATTTTAAATGATTGAGTGTTCATGACTAACGGCGGCGATAGGCTTCATGCTGAACGCCGCTTTAAAAACTACAGACTACTTCTGAACTCTAATGGGGTAGTGGTGAACGCCTCGCTCACCGTCACGCACAACAGTAATCTCTACAACACCTTCCCAATTACTAGTTATACCTTTAACTGAAAATTCAACCGAGTCGCTTTCTGGGGCTAATTTAACGTCCAGCCAAACATTAGAAGATAAGAGTGACATGTCTTTTTCGAAAAAACGTGTTTCAAAGTGATAATCAGCTCCCACGAAGTTTTTATCAAAATAAACATTTACTGGTTTGGATGGTGATACTGTAATAGCACCCTTAAAATTCATCTTCACATGTGGCGTGATTAGTCTGCGGTGACTAATAGTGTACGTGTTCATACCGTCACTATCAGAGACTATCAAAGTAACATCGACATCTTTTAGGTTATTACTCACATCAACAGGCACGATCAAATTAAAGTCTTCATCACCCACTTGCTCAATCTTCGCGCCTGACAATGCACTTTGATTTTGCGTTACTGATACAGCCAAAGATATATCATCCGCATCTAACTCGATGACTTTGAATGGCAATATAAAGCCATGCTCTGTGCGTGTTTTTACGATAAGTTTATTTTTTTCTACCGCCTTCCCCTTAAATTGAACAGAGACGCTTGATGGCTTCACTCTGGCTGGTGAAAAATCCAGTTTAGGTGGAGAGCTAATATCCATAACATTAAAATAAATTGTTTTCTTTATCTCTTTAAACTCATTTACCCTTTGTTTTAGCGTCAAGCTGTAAGGCACTGAGTTGTTGGCATTGTCAGTTTCAACGCTTACCCAAGGAGCATCAAAAGAGATCACCCACCCATCAGAATCAGCATTTATTGACACACCCTTTATTTCCGATTGAGCCAAGATAAGCTCTCCCTTAATCTTAGGGATCTTTATTGAAAAAACCTTACCTTCAGTGACCGTATAGTTCTGCTCTATTGCTTCATCT
>TARA_R110001583_G_scaffold1708_10_pt1 | contig 20927 bp, 24 predicted proteins | sample TARA_R110001583 | Tara Oceans TARA_R110001583 (sample SAMEA4398432) | marine metagenome | biome: Polar Biome; feature: [MES] marine water layer (ENVO:01000295) within the mesopelagic zone...; material: water (ENVO:00002006), including particulate matter (ENVO:01000060) such as...... | reverse complement strand
ATTATTATATTTTCAGACTTATGACAAATTATGGACATTCAAAAAATATTTTGAATAGTTTCAAAAATAAGCTATGTAATTTAAAATTGGTTTTAAACTTTTAATGTCAGTATTTTAAGTTGAAATAAATAATTTTAATCGGACAACATTGTTTCTAAATATAAGGTCATAAATTCTTTTATAAGATTCCTGCCTTCGCAGGAATTTAATTAATTTTACCATATGAACGAACCTTTAGCCGAACGATTAAGACCAAAAACGCTTGATGACTTTGTGAGTCAGGCTCACCTAGTTGGCCAAAATGGCGCACTTACAAAGCACATTAAACAAGGGCTTATTCCCTCCATTGTTTTTTGGGGACCTCCAGGTACGGGTAAAACAACCCTAGCAAATATTATTGCCACACAATCTGGAAGGCCCTTTTACACCCTTAGTGCGATTAATTCCGGTGTAAAAGAGGTGCGCGATGTTATTGATAAAGCCAAGCAAAGTGGCGGGTTATTTACAACAAAAAACCCTATTTTATTTATTGACGAAATTCATCGTTTTAGTAAATCGCAACAAGATTCGTTATTGCAAGCGGTCGAAAAAGGCTGGATAACCTTGATTGGCGCCACTACGGAAAATCCTAGTTTTGAAGTTATTCCTGCCCTTTTATCACGTTGTCAGGTTTATATATTGAATGCATTTGATAAAAATGATTTAGAAACCCTCTTAAGACGTGCTATTGAAAAAGACGAAATAATATCTAAAAAATCCATTAAACTGCAAGAAATTAATGCGCTGATAAGACTTTCGGGAGGTGATGCCAGAAAACTCTTGAATATTTTTGAACTTATTGTTAATGCAGAAGACGGAGAAGACATTATTATTACCGATGAATCTGTATTGCAAAAAGTTCAAAATAATACGGTGAGATATGATAAAACAGGCGAACAGCACTATGATATTATTTCAGCATTAATTAAATCCATACGCGGTAGCGACCCAAATGCTGCTGTATATTGGTTGGCAAGAATGATTGAAGGTGGCGAAGACGTTAAGTTTATAGCTAGACGCTTGCTTATTTTAGCCAGTGAAGATGTTGGTAATGCCAACCCTACGGCTTTGGTTATTGCCAATAATGCATTTCAAGCCGTTTCTACCATTGGGTATCCTGAATCAAGAATTATTTTAAGTCAGTGTGCCACCTATCTAGCCTGTTCCCCAAAAAGCAATGCCGCCTATAATGCCATAAACAATGCCCAAAAATTGGTAAAAGAGACTGGGGATTTATCGGTACCTTTGGAATTAAGAAATGCACCTACCAAATTAATGAAACAATTGGGCTATGGCGATAACTACAAATATGCGCACAACTACGAAAACAATTTTGTGAATCAAGAATTTATGCCCGATGAAATTAAAGGCACCAAACTTTATGACCCAGGAAATAACCCAAGAGAAAAAGCCTATCTCGATTTTTTAAAACAGCGCTGGAAAGATAAATACAATTATTGATTTCTTTTGGGCGTTACCACTCCCAATAGCTATCGGGAGGTCGGGTTTTATACTATGTCTTTTTTGCTTTTAATCCTTCGGTTGTCCTCAGGGTAACTCAAAAAAGGATGCCGCTTCAACCCCTAACGTAACATTAGGGTTAAAAAACAAGCTTTAGAATTTAATATTGAGCACTTCTTGTTTTAGAACATTGTTGTCATAATATTCCAACATCCAATTTTCACCCTTTTTATACAACAATGCGCTTTTACTTTCCAATAGAAATACATTATCTAAACCCGTTTTTTGAAGCCTATAAACCACTTTAGGTGTGCTATCAACCAATTGAAATCCATTTTCAGTTGCCTGTGCATATAAAACATTTGAAACATCTTTATTATTTCCTAAACTGGTCTTGGTTTCTATTATAGTGGTAGTTTCAGTAATATTAATCTTGGCTTCTTCTGTAGGAATACCATCAGCAATCTTTTCCTGTTTTAAAGTTTCTATTTCTTTTTTTAACTCTTTAATCTCTTCCACAGATTCCTTATTGGTTTTTGCAACAATCAAGTCTTCAGCTTTTCCGGTATTTACTTTGGGAACATATTTATAGGCTCTGCCATCAAAAGATTTAAATGCATTACGCAGCGCTTCATTATAACTTTTTTCATAGTCTTTTTCCCTGCTTTCCCCTACTTGGCCAGTGTAAACTACTTGGTCGTTACAATCCTTTAATTCGATATTTAGTTTAGTTTTAAAAAGCCCAGAATCCTTAATAACATCAGATTTTAAGCCTAAACATCTATTTCTAATTAAATCTTCTGGATAGTTGTCTCCTTCCATGACCGTTTCAAAGCCAATTTTATTAAATAAAAACTGAGCCAATTCATTTAATCTATATTGATTTTCTTCCTTTAAAAAGCCATATTTTTTTGGAACAACCACATACTTATAATCATTTAAATTTACCTGTGCTACTGTGTGAGAGATTATAAATAATGCTACTAGAACTGTAAATAACTTAATTTTCATTTTTCTTAAATATATAGTTAAACCCTAATTGTAAAGATACACTTTGTGCATTATATATGTTTTGATATGCCAATAAATTATTGGCAAGCATATAAAAATTTAGATTTCCTAGGTTGGTGGATACCCCAAATCCAATATTGCTTAAGGAATAAGGATCTAGAGTATACGTAACTTTAGCTTGCAAATCTTTGAGGATTTTTCTATAAAAATAGGCGGTTAAGGCCAGTTGTGGTTGTTTTGGTCTGTTTACAGCAAATAATTGCAAACCCATCGAATTTTGATAACCCTGTTCATTAAAATAACAATTGCATTCTTTACTTCTTTTTTTACCAAAAGCATAATTTAAAGACGCATTAAGTTTAACTGGTCGCCATGTTGTATAGTTGGTTTTAGTGGTATCAACAACAAACACGTTTTCAAACTCCTTTTTTATGTCGTTCCAATAATCATTGGCCGTTTGTCCCGTTCCTGCCTCTGGAAACAAAGGATTGATGCCTTTAAACACATAATCTCCTTTAACTTCAAAATTTTCAACGTCTTTACTATGCCTTATAAAACCAATGTCCTGTAAACTGCCATCAATCATCCATTGTTTAGTGAGTTGATAGGTAAACCCTACATCAACACCAAGGCCCAAACTTCCTCCAAAAAACAGACGTTTTTTCAACTCTTTAACAGCTTTATCAGAATCCATATTACTATCTGTTAAACTAGATAAGCCAGAGGTTTGCACTCCCAGATTCAAATTAAAAATATGGTCGTAAAAATTATTTGTCCCATTAACAGTTGTAAAATATCCCTTATTGTTTATGGAATTAATATTAACCATAGATGAATATATTTTTCCTCGAAAACCATAAGTAACCTTTTTGGACACTTTTTTATTATATCCCACATGAAAAACCGTAAGAAGTTCGGCACTTACATTAAAATCGCTCGCATTAAAAACCCTGTTGATATTAGATTGATTGCCTTCATAAGCCAAAATCGCATAATCTTTAGGAAAATAACCTATAAAATCCATCTCTTGATATAACCCAAAACTTATGTACTTGTTTTTTTCATAGCTAGCCCCTATTTTAAAACCTCCAGAGAACAAGTCAAGTTGTTCATTAAAGCTAAAATAATCATTTGAATTCATACTGTAAAGGGCCTTTTCCAGTTTCCTATTAAAATCCAATCCATCTGCTGCGAACAAATCATAAATAGTACTTCCAGTGGTGCCTCCGTGTATATAAATTTGAGATAAAAGTGGAATTCCAACATACCAATCATTCGTTACTTTCCCTCCAGGGTTTAATAGCAAGGATTGAGGAATGTCTGCAAATCCATATAAAAGTTCCTTATTTTGGGAAACAGTTAAACATGGTAACAATATGAGAAGAAGGTAAGCTTTTCTCATTATAAACGTTCAATGTTTAAATAAAAAGTCCCTTTTGATTTTAGTATTATTATTCCTGGGGTATTTTGATTGATTGGTTCTCCTGGAAGAATGAACACTGTAAAAATAAGCTTGGTGGTATTTTTTAAAGCCACTAGTAAATCGCCTTCAAAAACTTCTAAATACTCGGTTACAACATCATTATTCGAAGGGGACGCCGTTGATGAAAATGAAAACGTATGCTGCAATTGATTGGCATCATCGAGCATATCAACTTGTACTTGAAACGCCCTGTTGATAGAATTCGTTATTTGGAACAAAAATTCAGTTTTTATTAGATGTTCAACGATAAAATCGTCTTTAAAAAAATCAATGTTTATGGAATCTTGAAGGGTAGGGATTTCAGTGCCTCCAACTAAATACCTACTTGCAGGTTCCTTAATATATACTAAACTAGATTCAAAAACGGGTGATAATTGGATATCGTTTACTTGTTTAAAATCCATTTCTTTAGTACACGAAATGCTTACCGAAACTATTATAAAAACTGTGACTAAATATTTTAAAATTTTATTAATCATTAAATTTAAAACGAAAATCAGTATCACATAGTATCAATTACAGGTATTTCTTAATGTGAATTAAATTATCAATTTGTTTAGAATGACCATTTAAATTTTGTTTGGTAATATCAAAAAAAATAGTGTCCATCCCAATGTCATGAGCTCCAAGTATATCGGCCTCATAATTATCACCTATCATAATACTTTGGTTCACAGTGGTTTTGGCGGCTTCAAGTGCGTAATTAAAAATTTTCGGATTTGGTTTTTTTACACCTACCATTTCAGAATTTGTTATCGTTTTAAAATAATGGCGAATATTTGATTTTTCCAATTTTTTTCGTTGTACTTCCTGAAATCCATTGGTAATGATGTGCAGAGTGTATTTTAAACTTAAATAATCCAATATCTCGATAGTATTCTCGAACAAATAATTAAACCTGGTGAGATGAACTATATAATCTTCAGATAATCTATAGATGAGTGCTTTATCCAAAACCGTATTGATTGCTAAAAACGCGTCATTTAACCTACCAAAACGCAACGATGCCTTATCAATTTTTTCTTCTCGATAAAGTTTCCAATAGTGCAAATTAATCGGCTCATAATGTCTCAGGAATTCTCTTGTATCCACATTAATAGCATTCATTTTAAAAATTTCCTGAAAGGTCAAAGCTGAATTTTTATCAAAATCCCAAAGGGTGTGGTCCAAATCAAAAAAAACATCTGTAATTTTTCTATTCTTCATCGGCAGAATCTAAAATAACATTAAACAACTCTTTAAAACCTTTCCAGCGCTCATCATCACTAAACGTATAATTATGAAATACAGGAACAAACTCACCATTCACCTTTTTTATTTCATCGATAATCTCATTGAGCACTTTCTTTTTATCCAATAGGGAATGTGTTTTTAACAAGGAATAATCCATTAGATGATAGGGCCATATTTTTAAAGGCGTTTGCACTTCAAAATCTAAATCATAAAATAGAAAAGGAGTGCAACTACCCGCTCTAAAACCAATGTGATTGACATATCCCATAGTGTAATCTTCCTGCACTTCAAGTTCGATAAGACTTCTGTAAGATTCTGGTAAATTAAGTTTTGAAAACGATTGTCTAGATGCTGTTAATGAGGTGTTTAAAATGGCTTCTATTCTTAATTTTTCCTTTTTTAAAATAACAGGGTCGTGTATCGCAAAGTAAGATGCTTTTAAACCTACCTTACAATAGTCTGCTACCTGTTTTATAAGGGAAACAAATTTCTTTTTATTGGGATTAATGCCTTTATCATAGGTAGAATAGTCTCCAATTAAAAAAAAGAACAAAAATTTATATTTGGTTTGTTTTTGCCTGTTGATAATATATTTAAACGTATCAAAAGGGTCATGTTTAAAACCAAAAATAACCATATAGCGCTCATACAAGTTCCTAAGATTTAAACTGCTTAAATCTTTTATGGTTCCTCCAAAACTCCGCAAAAGTCCTTTCAGTCTAAAATTATAGGCACTTGGCACATCAATAATTGGTTGTATGCTATAAGTTTTTTGGGGAAATTTAAATTCCGGATACTGCTTTTGTAGCTTGTCTTTAAACTTATAGGTCCAAATATCAACTACTGGTTGATGCAGAAAGCCATGTTTATAGGCAATGCTTTCGGTTGCTGAAAATCTTCCATACTCATCATTAACATGTGGTAAATACTCCTCGTATCTTGATAATAAATAAAAAGATGCCGCAAAAACATCAAAAGGAAGGTGGCTTTTGTCACCGTTAAAAAAAAAGCATTTTGTATTTTCCCAGTCATGAACATTAATTTCCACATCAGACAAACCCTGCTCAAATAATAAGTCGTGGCTTTTTATAAAAAATTCATTTCCCAACTGTTGTTTGGTATATGACATTTTTAAACTATTGTGGGCAATAAACTCCTCGATGGTTGTAGTAAAGGAAACTTCAATTCCCAAAACTCTCGTACAAATATGTTTAAAAACATACTTTAATCTGGGCGATATTTTATGCGTGTATACTAAAAGCATTTATAAAATGTAAATTCCAATAATAACATTCTAAATTCCAAAAATACTCAACTTAATCATCAATTAAACATTTGGAATTTGTTTTTTGTTTTTTGAGATTTAACTTAGAACTCATCTTGACTTTTTCTATTTCCTAAAAAATGGTTGAAATTCGTCCATATTTCGTTACTTTTCTTGTGTGTAGCCCTGCCATATACCGCAAAAAGTGCCTTATCTGAACAAATTCCATTTCATTTTCGGTTAAAAACAAAAAGTCAAGATGAGTTCTTAAAGTAAGTTTTCATCAGCAAAACTAAAGTATGCCTTTTCTGTTACAATTAGGTGATCCAATACTTTTATATCTAAACTTTCTGAAGCTAGCTTTAATTTATTGGTAAGTTGTTTATCGGCTTCGCTTGGTTTTAAGGTACCCGATGGATGATTGTGAGCAAGTATCAATCCCGTTGCACCTACTTCCAAAGCCTGTTTTAAAACAAGTCTCACATCTACCAAAGTTCCCGTAATGCCTCCTTTGCTTAATTGATTTTTATGAATAACCTTATTGGAATTATTCAAATAAATAATCCAAAATTCTTCATGTTGCAATTCGCCAATAATAGGTTGCATCAATTCAAAAACAGAACTACTAGAGGCTATTTTTTTCTTCTCTAAAGCATCTTCTCCTCTGCGTCGTCTTCCCAGCTCCAAAGCGGCAGCAATACTAATAGCCTTTGCTTCTCCAATGCCTTTAAAAACCATTAACTGTTTTATTGAAAGCTTTCCCAACTCACTTAAATTATTATCAACACTGGCTAAAATGCGTTTACTTAAATCAACGGCACTTTCCTCTTTATTTCCCGAACCTATTAAAATGGCAACCAATTCTGCATCACTTAATACGGCTTTACCCTTATAAAGTAATTTCTCTCGAGGTTGATCGTCTTGAGACCAATTTTTTATAGAAAACGAGGTGGGTTTTTCTTGCATTTGATAAAGATAAATATTGTAAATTTATAAATCAACAAGTATCAATTTAAAATAAATCTCAATTTGAATTATCCACCAAAGCACCATCAGGACAACGACAGGAAACATATGATCGAAGTCATTAAAACGTATCCATTAGCCACCATAATTTCGGTAAAAAACGGTGAACCATTTATTACACACTTACCTTTAATATATCGTGAAGATGACGGAAAACTTATTGGGCATATTGATATAAATAATCCGCAAGCAGAATTATTAAAAGATGACAACCAGATTACAATAATTTTTTCAGGGCCTCAGTGTTATATCTCTCCAAGTATTTATACAACGGCACAGTTACCCACTTGGAACTATATAAAAGTTCACTTAAAAGGCACTGTAACAGCCATTGAAAGTAGTGAGGCATTAAAAAAATCGCTAATTGTAATGACATCATTTTTAGAGCAACCCAACCATAAATATGTTTTAGAACCAGATAACCCCAGAATGGCAGGAGCTTTAGCTTACATAAAAATGTTTGAAATAACCAGCACCAATTGGGAAGGAAAATTTAAGCTTTCACAAGATAAGAAGCCACAAGATATTGAGAATGCAAGAGCAGAACTGGTTCGAGCGAATCAAGAAAGTATTGCATTGTTTTTAAAAAAAGTGTTTTAGTTTATTTTCGTTTTTTAAGCATTTCCAAATACATATTCTCAACCTTTGCTCTTGCCCAAGGTGTTCGTCTTAAAAATTTTAAACTGGATTTCACCGAAGGATTGTCAGTAAAACATTTAATTTTAATGTTGTATCCCATAAATTCCCAACCATAATGTGCCACCAAATCGTTAACGATTTGTTCTAGTTTTATACCATGTAGTGGATTGTTGGGTTGGGTTTCCATCTGGTTTTAATTTCTCCTATCGTTTCGGCGCCTATCAGTATTTCGTTTTGATCGTCTCGAGCTATCGTTCTTGCGAGAATTAGTATTTGAATTATTATTTCTAGACCTGTTGCCACCGCCTCGTTGCTGTCTTTTTTCTGGTTCGGTTGAAGCGTTTGGGTCGGGTTCAAAACCTTCCAAAATTTCAACCGGAATTTTCATTCCAACCAACTTTTCAATATCCCGTAAAAATGTTGTTTCATCGGCACTTACCAAAGAAATGGCCTCACCACTCGCTCCTGCCCTTCCTGTTCTTCCTATTCTATGCACATAATCTTCCGAAATATTAGGCAATTCAAAATTAATGACATGCGGTAATAATGGGATATCCAGTCCACGAGCAGCAATATCGGTAGCAACTAAAACACTTACGTTCCCGTTTTTAAAACCTGCCAAGGCTTTTGTGCGTGCACCTTGACTTTTATTCCCGTGTATGGCAGCAGCTTTTATTCCAGCCTTTGACATTTTTTCACATAACTTGTTGGCTCCATGTTTTGTTCTGTTAAAAACAAGTACCTGTTTCCAGTTTCCATCAGAAATCAATTTAATAATCAAATCGGTTTTCAAACCTTTCGCTACACGATATACTTTTTGTGAAATGGCATCAACGGTTGTGTTTTCTGGAGTTGTTTCAACCTGTACTGGATGCTTTAAAATACCATGTGCCAATTTTTTTATGTCCTTTGAAAATGTTGCCGAAAACATCAAATTTTGTCTTTTCTCCGGCATTAATTTAATAATACGCTCTATATCACGTAAAAACCCCATATCCAGCATTCTATCGGCTTCATCTAAAACCAAAATCTCAACACGTTTTAATGAAATATAATTCTGATTTATCAAATCCAACAATCGCCCTGGAGTAGCTACTAAAACATCAATTCCTTGACGCATGGTTGCAACTTGTGGGTTTTGATTGACACCCCCAAAAATAACAGCGCTACGGATGTCTAAAAACTCACCATACTCTTTTACATTCGCATACACTTGTGCTGCTAACTCGCGTGTTGGTGTTAATATCAATGCACGAATGGGTCTGAATTTTTCTTTCGGGTTTTCAGATAAAATATGTAGCAACGGCAATGTGAACCCTGCTGTTTTTCCCGTTCCTGTTTGCGCACTAGCCAATACATCTTTACCTTGTAAAATTGGTGGAATTGCTTTTAATTGAACAGGACTTGGGGCTGTGTATCCCTTTTTGCCAATAGCTTTTAGCAAGGCTTGGGATAAGCCCAATGAGTTAAATGACATATAAATTGGTTGTAAATGACAATCTATAATTTAGTGTCATTTTTTAAATTAAGTCGCAAAGGTACGCTTATTTATTTCCTTAGCCACTATACCATTGACTTTGTGATAATATTTAACTAACTTCGTCTAAAACTTGGCAAACAACCATTGAAAGAACTTAACAAACAACTATTGAAAAGATTCTATCTTAGCATTGTAACCAATTAGAATAACAATAAAATAACCATTTATGTCCAAAAATGTATCCGATTATTTAGTAGAAATGCTTGTAGAGGCAGGTGTAAAACGCATTTACGCAATTACCGGCGATAGTTTAAACCCTGTAAATGATGCTGTACGAAAGGATGGCAGAATACAATGGATTCATGTAAGGCATGAAGAATCTGGTGCTTATGCCGCTTCCATGGATGCGGAGTTAAATGGTATTGGTTGTTGCATGGGCAGCAGTGGCCCTGGACACGTACACCTGGTCAACGGATTATATGATGCCAATAGAGCGGGCAATCCGGTAATAGCCATAGCCTCTACCATATTTACAGAAAAGTTAGGGCTTGATAATTTTCAGGAAACACGACCGGAGTATTTATTTCAAGACTGTTCTAAATATGTATTTATGGCCAATACACCCAAACAAGCCATGAATGGGTTGCAAACGGCCATTCAACATGCCATCAGCCAAAAGGGTGTGGCGGTTTTAGGCTTACCGGGAGATGTGGCGAGCGCCAGAATTGAAGAAGTGCATTCGGCCGGTAAAAATTTTTATACTGAACCACGAATAATCCCTAGTGAAACACACCTCAAAGAATTAGCCGGCGTTATCAATTCCCATGAAAAAGTAATGCTTTATTGTGGCCATGGATGCCGCAATGCAGTAGATGAGGTGATGCAATTGGCCACAAAATTACAGTCGCCATTGGGATATAGCTTTAGAGGCAAAATATTTTTTGAACACAAAGACAATCCGTTTGTCGTAGGCTTAAATGGTTTATTGGGCAATAAATCGGGTTTTGAAGCCATGCATAAGGCAGATGTGCTGGTTATGCTGGGAACCGATTTCCCGTATAGTGAATTCTTACCCGAAAAATGCAAAATCATTCAAATCGATATCAAACCGGAAAGACTGGGACGTAGAGCCAAAGTAGATTATGGATATTGTGGCGATATTAAATCTACAATCATCGAACTTTTGCCGATTTTGGAGAAAAAGTCTAAAACAGAGTTTCTTGATAAAATGCGAAGCATGCATCAAGAACTTGTAGGAAAATATGATAGCTATGTCAAGAACAAAGGAAGTGAGGCACATATTCATCCAGAATATGTAGCTTATTTAATTGATAAAATCGCCAGTGATGATGCTATTTTTACTGTAGATACCGGCATGAGTGCCGTATGGGCTGCACGCTATTTAAAAGCTGGGAAAAATCGTTACCTCACAGGTTCATTTAATTATGGTTCTATGGCCAATGCTATGCCAATGGCTATGGGAGCGGGGCTTTCACACCCCGATAGACAAGTAATTGCCTTTTGTGGAGATGGTGGCATCTCTATGCTTTTGGGCGATTTAATGACTATTAGCCAATATCAAATCCCTGTTAAAATTGTTATTTTTAATAACAGAAGCTTGGGAATGGTTAAATTGGAAATGCGCGTGCAAGGTTATGTAGATTGGCAAACCGATATGGTAAACCCAGATTTTGTAAAAGTAGCTGAAGCCATGAATATTGCCGCTTGGGAAGCCAAAGAAACTAAAGATGTGGAACAAGCATTGCGCGACGGTTTTAACCATGATGGTCCTGCAGTTATCAGTATTTTTACAGATCCAGAAGCCTTAGCAATGCCTCCAACAATCAAGCTTGAACAAGTAATAGGGTTTGCCAATTCGATGGCTAAGCTAATGATGAATGGTAAAACTGCCGAAATCGTTGACATTGCCAAATCGGATTTAAAATATCTAAAAGAGCTTTTATAAAATAATAACAGCCACTAAAATTTTTACGCCCTTTGATGTTTTTAAGGCACTCTATATTGGAACAGACGTATGTAATTCTGCAAGAGGTATGATGCTTGCCTTAGGTTGTTGTATTCAAGCCTTACGCTGCAATACAAATGAATGCCCTACCAGAGTGACCACAAACAATCTACGATTTGTTATGGGTTAGTAGTGTCTGAAAAATGGGAAAGGGTTAAGAATTACCATGACAACATATTAAAGTAATTTTTGGAATTACTTGCAGTCTCTGGGTGCAAATCACAGGAAGAATTAAACAGAAGTCTGATTTTTTAAAAAAATAGATAAACAGTGGCGATTGTATGAGAAAGAATATAGTACCGTACCATTCATTTAAATCACAACAAATCTACAAGCATGATGGAACAAATCAAAAAAATTAAAAAAACTCCCGATACTGCAGTACTCTAAAATCAAAGGTATTAAACTCAGGATTGCTGTTTTTAAGTTGTTGATACAAAGGCATACTTCCAATGGCTCTGTTGGCACTACCAGACGCTGATGTTAATGAAACTGTTTTTATGGTTCTATTTAAATTTTGGGATTGCTTTGTTCCACTCGCAATGACGGGTAATTCAAATTGGTGAATACGCGGTATTTCATTGGACTCCAATTCTAATTTTAGTCCATGCTCTTTAATATGTTTTCTAAAAAAATATTCTGGGCCGTTTTTACTATTTCCACCAGTAAACAATAAGGTTTTTACACTTGGGAATTGTTTTAAATACCCAATAAGATTTCTTAAAACAATGTTTTGCATCCCTAAATCGGACGCATCAATCTTATCTCGTTCACAAGATTCTACAATATCGCAAACCCCTATTTTATGCTTAATTAAAAATTGCTTGCGCTGCCGAATAGCTTCCTGAGAATTATCAAAGCGAAGTTTTAAATCATGAATTTTATCAATATATAACCAAAGAGAATTGTAATAACTTCCGTAGCAAAAATCAACATCTTTTTCTAAAAGTTCTCCTGTTGAAAAACGTGGAGGTGGCAAGGTTCCAACAATTAATTTGGTGGTATCGTTTTTAATAAATGGTTTATAAGGATGCTGGTGCTTGAACACGTTTATTGGGTGATATTTTAAAAATATACTCTTACAAAAGGTATCCATGGATCTGAATATATACTTTTATATTTATCATAAAGCACATCAAACTTAATTCCAAAAGTTACCGATCCACTATTATATCCAGCTCCTAAAAACAAAGCCGGATACCAATAGTTTTCATTTTCGAACCCTGTTAAACTATCCCAATTCCTACTTACATTGAGTTCTTCGAATTCGGTAGAAAGTTGCATTTCACTAATAGGGTTAAACAAACCAATAAGGCTTGCTCCTACTATGGTAGACTTATAAAAATCTTTCCTTGTATTATAAGTACCATTTAAGCCAACACCCAATGCAACTTGATAATTTAATTGATATATAGCACTTGGCGCCAATGTACCGCTAAAGAACCCGTCACCAAGACTTAAACCAATTCCACCACCAAAACGAATACGGTTCCAGAAATCATTTTGACTACGACTGTAATTACCATTTTGCGACATTAATGTGAATGAGAAAAACAAACATAGAATGACTGGAAAAAAAATTGTTTTTAAAGCAGAAAGAGATTTATTCACCGCTATTTTTTTTAAAAAGTTAATGCGTATAAAAATAATCAAACAATATTTGATAATACTAAAAGATTTAAACCAATCTGTTTTTTATTGGCTTCATTTAGCTTACAGATATAAAATAAACATAAAACCTGTAGGCTATTTCATAACAGTTTTTGCTTATTCTCTAAAGATTTCGTAATTTATTGATTCATAATAGAATCTAAATCATGGGAAAAGGAGATAAAAAAACAAAGCGTGGTAAAATAAATAGAGGCACTTTTGGCACACGAAGGCCACGAATAAAAAAAAGACGATCAATTGAAAATAAAATTGATATTGACAACAAGGCCAAAGTAAAATAACCTAAGATCCCCAATCAATTAATAAACTACAAACTGTTTCTAAGTTTTTCAGCTTCGGCAATGGTGTTTCTGTAAATCCGTTTGTTCGGCTTGGTCATATGCTGGGATTCATTATGGATTTCATCTAAAATGTCTTTGCCTTTCTGGGTTTTATTTCTACTTATTAGAAACTTTGCCAGCACAAACCGCTCTTCGTAAAACGAATACCGTATATCTATTTCTTTTAAGTTTGCTTCTGCATCTTCCAATTTCCCTACTTTTTCCAATGATAGGCCGTACAAAAACTGCAATCTGGTTTTTTTAAATTCTGAATGGGTCTTTATTTTTTCGGCATACAAAATTACGTTCTTATAATCCTCCATTGCAAAATATGTTTTTATCAGTTGCTCAATAACGTACAAGTCGTTGTAAAAATTACCCTCTAATGCACTTAAGTATATGGGAATGGCTTTATCAAAATCGTTAATTTGCACATAGGCATCCGCTAAATCGACCCTATTTTGATACGTTTCTGAAAACTGTAACTTCTTTTCTAAATCCTTTATCCTTTTGGTTGGATTGATAATACACACCACATTTTCTTGTATTCTTTCAGCATCGCGCTTATTGTACACCTGCGTGATTAAATATATAATACTACCAATCAGCGGAATAAATAAAATAACAAATACCCAATAGAATGGGTTTCTGTATTTGAATACATGGTATAAACAATAGGCTTGAAGGGCAATGACGAAGTAAAAATACATTAAGTGTTTGTTATACAGGGTTTTACAATAGTGCCAAAAATAGGCATTATCTAATAAACACCAATTCGGTATCACGAGACATAGGCTCGCTAAAATGATAGCCCTCATAGTTAAAGCCTTTTATATCATCTAGGGTATTGGCATTGGTGTCAATGATATAGCGGGCCATATAACCTCTGGCCAATTTAACAAAGGTCATAATCATTTTATATTCACCATTTTTAAAATCCTTGAAAGATGCGGTTACCACAGGAACCTTTAAAGCTTTAACATCAATAGCCTTAAAGTATTCGTTGCTGGCAAGGTTTAAGAACAGCTCATTATCTTCAAGTTCGATATTTAATGCATCGGTAATGGTCTTTTTCCAAAATTCATATAGGTTTTTATGTTTCCCCACTGGGAATTTTGTTCCCATTTCCAAGCGGTAAGGTTGAATTAAATCGGTTGGGTGCAACAATCCATACAATCCGGAGATAATCCTTACAGTATCTTGTAGTTTGTCCAGTTTTTTATCAGGTATGGAATAGGCATCCAACCCCCTATAAACATCCCCACTAAAGGCATAAATAGCAGGTCTGGCATTGCCTGTTGTAAACGGCAATTGCCAGTCTTGATTGCGTTGATAATTCAATTGGCCCAAAGCGTCAGAAATAGTCATAAGTTTTGATATACTTTTAGCAGATTTCTGTTTAAGAAGTCTATTAATACGTGCCGACTTTTTTAGAAATAGGGCTTCGGATGATTTTGAAGTAGGCAGTTTTTTTTCAAAATCCAGGGATTTTGCCGGTGATAAAACGAGTTTCATAATTATTTCTTGATAAAGCAGTGAATTTTAAAACAAAAGATGATTTGTTTCAAAAATACAATTACTCCATAATATTTACATTCTTACTTAACAATTATTTACAATGAATTGATAGATGTGATTTATCGCGCCTCGTTTTATCAAGAAAAAAATAATGCATTCATACTTTGATTTGATCAAATGCAATTCTCATTATCAAAGTATTGGCCACCACTAATTCTTTAACCTGAAAACGGAAATACTATCTCTTTTGTCGATAAGATAGATGTTGAAATTATAATTTGCATATCTTTATATTGCTATTGATCAATTTTAACAAAACTCTATGAAAACTTATAACACAATTTTTAAATGCATCACTGCAATTACAGTACTTTTAGTTTTTACGTTTAGTACTAACATGAATGCCCAAAATAATAATCGTTGGCAAAATAATAATAATAACCGATTTGGGAATAATGGTCGGGGTATAGGAGGTAATAACGGAGCAACTATTGAGCATTCGGCATATGTAAATAATAATGGCAATAAGGGGCATGCCGGTGAAGGAAACCGCGGTAATGGCGTTGGAAACATGCCATATGGAAATCAAGGAAGTAATGGCAACCCTAATGGAAGAACTGGAAATAAAGGTGACTCCATTCCATTAGATGGTGGTCTTGGAATTTTATTAATAGGTGCTGCGGCTCTTGGAGTTAAAAAATTACGTGACAATAAGAATGATAAACTTTAAATCATTAAAAAATAATATACCGTTACCAATAAGGCTTTTTCTAGGAAAAGCCTTATTGTTTTTTATTATATGGAAACTTATTTACAATGTTTTTTTATTCGATTCAAAGTATCTAGATCAACCATTAACCAATCATGTTGGAAACGCCTCTGTTCAAATTCTAAATAGTTTGGGCACTATGTCTGGTTTTGTTGCAAAAAGAGAAAATTCGAATTATAATGAAGGGGTTGCAGAAGGTAATGTATTAGCCATATATCACAATAACAATAGGGTTTTATATATTGCCAATGTTTGTAACGGACTTGAGTTAATGGTTTTATATATTGGTTTTATTGTTTGCATGCCTTCCGCTCTCTGGCGTAAAATATTGTATATTGTTATAGGTGCTGTTCTTCTCGATATTATTAACATTCTAAGATGCGTTGGGTTAATTTACCTGCGAGAATATTTTCATGTTTACTTTCAATTTGCACATCACTACTTGTTTAATGCAATAGTTTATACGGCAACCATATTAATGTGGATGGTATATGCCCGTAAAATACAGTTTAAAAATGAACCTATACAAATCGGATAAAATTCGCTTTATTGCTGGACTTGTTTTTATTATTATTATTTATTCTTGGTATTACATTTATATTGCTGAAAATGAATACATTGCTTCATTACCTAGAAAATTAAAGCATGTTATTTCATTTTTAAGCACAATAACAGTTTATTTTGTTGGAACGTTTCACCTTGGAAAACTAAAAGACACCTGGATGTCTTCTCTTTGGCATCTTATTCATATTTCAGGATTATGTATTATAACCTTAATTGGATTATATGATTGGTTTATTATGGAAACCGCTTTGAATGTGAAAATTTTTGCTCGTGGTATTCAAGAAATACTAATCTCTCCCGTTTTATACGTCGCCATGGGACTACTTAATAGAAGTTTAAAAAAAGAAATGGTCAGTTAAATTAAACTTGTACAATAAAATTTATATCAAATTTGTAATTACTAAATTCTAATAACCATTAGGCTGCCCTAATTTGTAATGACTTGAAAGATTGTGATGATACCATAAACCTGAGTTCGATTAAAAAAGCAAACTACATTATTGTGCTAAAATACTGAAATATAGTGATTTGTCATTTCGACGATAGGAGAAATCCCAAAAAAATAAGCGGCAAATTATGAGATTCCTCCTCATTAGCTTCGCTAGCTACTTTCAAGTAAAAAATATTTTACTCTCAGTAATGTTCGGAATGACATCTTTTTTATAAAGATTATCGTAATTATTTGATATATAGTAATTTATTTGAATGTCCGTATTCATTCATAATACCATTTTTGCCGTTCAGAATGGAGTGAAACGAAATGAAGAATCTATTGAAAATCAATGCGGTTCCTCCTTTGTCGGAATGACAAAATTATTATATTTTCAGACTTATGACAAATTAAGGACATTCAATAATTTATTAATCGAACTCAGGTTATAAACTTTTCTTTAAAATATCTTCTTTAAAAATCCTGATTTATTTTAAACTAATATTTTATTTTTTGCGTTAGTGATTACTCATGTATTTTGATTAATATAATTTCGAAATCGTGAATGCATAGCATTTGAGGCATTGTTGGAGCTCCTTGAAAAGAGCGACTGCCAATAGTGCGATAGTGCGACCTGAAAGGGAACGCCCAATTACTCTAAATCCTGATTTTTAGAATAGTTGCGCCATTTTTCAATACATTGTTGCATATCATCTGGGATCTCTGAAGTAAACTGCATAAACTTGCCTGTTTTAGGATGCATAAAACCAAGCGTCTTTGCGTGTAAAGCTTGTCTTGGCAATATTTTAAAGCAGTTATCTACAAACTGCTTATATTTTGTAAAGGTGGTTCCTTTCAATATTTTCTCACCACCATAACGCTCATCGTTAAACAAGGTGTGCCCAATATATTTCATATGAACACGAATTTGGTGTGTTCTTCCAGTTTCCAACTTGCAAGATACCAAGGTAACATAGCCTAATCGCTCCAAAACCTTATAGTGTGTAACGGCTGGTTTGCCTTTATCAATATCATCACCAAAAAACACCGTGTTTTGTAATCGGTTTTTGGGATGCCTACCAATATGACCTTCAATAGTACCTTCATCATCTTCAATATTTCCCCAAACCAAAGCCACATATTCTCGCTCACTTGTTTTTTCTGCAAATTGAAGTGATAAATGCGTCATGGCCTGCTCGGTTTTTGCGATAACCAAAAGACCACTGGTATCTTTGTCTATTCTATGCACCAATCCTGGACGATCACTTGAATTATTGGGCAAATTATCAAATCTGTAAATGAGAGCATTTATCAAGGTTCCCGAATAATTTCCATGACCGGGATGCACTACAACACCTGCTTCTTTATTAACAACCAACAGGGTATCGTCTTCATAAACTACATCTAACGGAATGTTTTCACCAACCAATAAATTTTCATAAGGTGGATGCGCAAATAGTACCCGAATGGTATCGAATGGCTTTACTTTATAATTGGACTTGACCGCAACATTATTGACGAATATACTGCCGTTTTTAGCGCCTGCCTGAATTTTATTCCGGGTTGCATTTTCAATGCGATTCATTAAATATTTATCGATTCGAAGTGGCGATTGTCCTTTTTCGACGGTAAAGGAATAATGTTCATATAGATCATCATTTTCTTCTTCGGGTAAATTTAACAGTGTGTTGTTCATACTTAATTTGGCCTATTTCCATTACCAAGAACCAAATCAATTTTTGAAGTCTCTGGCAACATATCGCCAGCCTCAATAACCGCTCCTTTAAACATCATTTTTAATACCATATCCTTACCAATGTTATCAACATATATAAGTTTACCTATATTAAACCCAATGGCTTCCAATGTTGGTTTAGCATGTCTTAAAGTACGCTCTTTTAAATCAGGCACCAGCAATTTCCTGTATCCAGAGGGGTTAAGTGTAATATAAATCTTTCTATCTTCCTTTACTTGTGTTCCAGAAACCGGATCTTGTTCGATAACGGCAAACTTAGGATATTTTGGGTTGAAATTTGCAGAATCCTGAATTTGCATGACTAAATGATTTTGTTCCAACTCAATTTGTGCGACGCTTATAGATTTCCCTGTTAGGTTAGGTACGGTTTCAAATTTACCATGATTGGTGTCTACATTTAACCATTTTAACAGGATAAAAGACAATACAAATAAGGCAGCCACAGCTAATAAAATTTGTTTGAAAAACGTTTTGCTGGCAAGAAATTTAAGAAGGCTCATAACTAGTCAATATATTTGGCAAAACTAAACAAATTTATGCTTCTAACATTTAAATCGTTCAATTTCTAAAGTGATATATACGTTTTATAAAACGCAACTGGATTTACCATTTAAATAATTATTTATTCGTATCGATTATTTTTGGAATAAATAAATGATATTTTTACAGAACGATTTATCACGGTATATATTTTAATTAAGAACTTATTGACCACATGAAAAAAAACATAGCTATCATTATGGGAGGTTATTCGAGTGAATATAAAATCTCATTAAAAAGTGGGAACGTTGTTTATGACACTTTAGACTCTACAAAATATAACGTTTATCGAATTCATGTTTTTAAAGATAAATGGGTTTATGTTGATGATAATAATGATGAATTCCCTATAGATAAAAATGATTTTTCCGTTACGGTAAAACAGACAAAAATTACCTTTGATTGTGTATTCAACGCTATTCATGGCTCTCCAGGTGAAGATGGCTATATGCAGGCCTATTTTAAATTACTTGATATTCCACAAACCAGTTGTGATATGTATCAAGCAACTTTAACCTTTAATAAGCGTGACTGCCTAAGTGTTTTAAAACCTTACGGCATTAAAACGGCGGAGTCATTTTATATAAATCTAGGTGACACCATTAATGAAGATAACATTGTTAATAAAGTTGGTTTACCCTGTTTTGTTAAAGCCAACAAAGCCGGCAGTAGTTTTGGTATTTCAAAGGTTTATAAAAAGGAAGATTTACAAAATGCTATTGACATTGCCTTTAAAGAAGATGATGAAATTATTATTGAATCCTATTTAGATGGCACTGAAGTTTCTGTTGGCGTTATTAGCTACAAAGGACAAACCAAAGTGTTGCCCATTACAGAAATTGTAAGTGATAATGATTTTTTTGATTATGAGGCCAAATACCAAGGAAAATCGAAAGAAATCACACCTGCGCGACTATCTAAAGAGGAAGAGAACAAAGTCAACAAAGTAGCGAAACAGGTTTACGACATTTTAAAAATGAAAGGGTTTTCAAGAAGTGAATATATTTTTAAAAACGGGGAACCACATTTATTGGAAGTAAATACAGTGCCCGGTTTAACGCGGGAAAGTATTTTACCACAACAGGCTGCTTGTGCCGGAATAAGCTTAAGCATGCTGTTTGATAATGCCATTGAATCCTCCCTTAATCCCTCCTAAGGAGGAAAACTGTTGTGAGAATTAATAATAGAATTGTATATTTGATATTATTCTAAATAAAAATTCCCTTTCCTTTGGAAAGGGTTAGGGACAGGAATGAAGAAAGCGCTTTTTCCAGGGTCTTTTGATCCGTTAACGTTAGGTCATGTTGACATCATTAAACGCGGTATGGCATTATTTGATGAAGTTGTTGTAGCTATAGGAATTAATTCTGAAAAAAATTATATGTTCTCTTTGGAAGAACGAAAACAATTTATTGAAGATGCTTTTAAAAACGACCCCAAGGTAAAGGTGATGACCTATAAAGGCTTGACCGTCCAGTTTTGTAAAGAAATAAAAGTTCCTTTTATACTACGTGGTTTGCGAAATCCTGCCGATTTTGAATTTGAAAAAGCCATTGCACATACCAACAGGCAACTTTCAAAAATAGAAACCGTTTTCTTATTGACTTCAGCAAGAACCTCTTTTATAAGTTCAAGTATTGTAAGAGATGTCATTAGAAATCACGGTGATTATACCGTCTTGGTTCCTGATAGCGTTA
>TARA_R110001583_G_scaffold38171_5_pt1 | contig 20950 bp, 16 predicted proteins | sample TARA_R110001583 | Tara Oceans TARA_R110001583 (sample SAMEA4398432) | marine metagenome | biome: Polar Biome; feature: [MES] marine water layer (ENVO:01000295) within the mesopelagic zone...; material: water (ENVO:00002006), including particulate matter (ENVO:01000060) such as...... | reverse complement strand
TTTATTTAAGTGCTAATATATAGCTAATCTTCTAATTCTTCTTTTAGGATACGCACAACTTCTACAATTGTCTCCTCTTCTAAATCTGTACGCTTCACCAAATCCGCAACATCTTGCTCTAAGACGCTACGCGCTGTATCCATTCCAATCTTCTTGAATTCTTCAATAATCCAAGCATCGATTTCATCTGAAAACTCTGTTAATTCAACATCTTCCTCAACACCTTCACGGAACACATCAATCTCATAACCAGTTAACTGACCTGCCAATCTAATATTGTGACCTCCTCTACCTATTGCCTTCGAAACCTCTTCTGGCTTCAAATACACCTGAGCAGTCATTTTCTCGTCGTTCAATTTAACGGAAGAAACTCTAGCAGGGCTCAACGCCCTAGTAACCAACAATTGTGGGTTAGCTGTCCAGTTTATTACATCGATATTTTCATTACCCAATTCACGAACAATTCCGTGAATTCTAGAACCCTTCATACCTACACAGGCTCCAACGGGATCAATACGATCATCATAAGAATCAACAGCAACTTTTGCTTTTTCACCTGGTATACGAACAACTTTCTTCACCGTAATTAAACCATCAAAAACTTCTGGTATTTCTTGGAAGAATAATTGCTCCAAGAATTTAGGTGAACTTCTTGACATTATTATAGTAGGTTTCGCACCTTTCAATTCAACACTTTCGATAACACCTCTAACATTATCTCCTTTGCGGAAAAAGTCAGATGGTATTTGCCTGTCTTTAGGTAGAATTATTTCATTTCCTTCGTCATCTAACAAAATTATAGCCTTGTGTCGAATATGATGTACTTCTGCGGTATAAATCTCGCCCTCTAAATCCTTAAAGTGCTTATAAATAGTTGTATTATCGTGTTCGTGGATTTTTGAGATAAGATTTTGACGTAATGCCAAAATAGCTCTTCTTCCTAAATCAATTAATTTAACCTCCTCAGATACATCTTCACCAACTTCAAAATCTGGCTCTATCTTTCGAGCTTCAGATAATGAAATTTCCTCATTTGGCTCTTCAACCTCGCCATCATTAACTACGATACGGTTACGCCAAATTTCTAAATCCCCCTTATCCGGGTTTATAATGATATCAAAGTTATCATCTGAACCAAACTTCTTTTTAAGCGCATTTCTGAAAACATCTTCCAAAATGGCCATCAACGTTACCCTGTCTATGAACTTGTCGTCCTTAAACTCTGAGAAAGATTCAATTAACGCAATATTTTCCATTGGTAATTACAATTAAAATTTTAATACAACTTTTGCTTTAATAATATCTGAAAAACTTACTTCTTCTTTTTTCTGAACCGTCACCTTTCCTTTTCCAATAGGCTTAGGCTCTCTTGCTTTCCACTCCAAAACAATAGAATCATCATTAACGGCAGTTAAATTACCTTCAAGTTTCTGATCATTTGTTTGAACTTCAAGTTTTCTTCCAATATTCTTTAAATATTGACGCGGCATTACTAACGGAGCCGCAGCTCCTGACGAAGCAACTTCTAGCGAAAAATCATGCTCATCTCTATCTAAATTATGCTCGATAGCCCTGCTGATTTTTATACAATCACTCACCGTAACCCCTTGATCACCGTCTATTACCACGTGAATGCTATTATCAGCACCCATGGTGAAATCAATCAAAAATAGAGATGGATCTTCTTCAAGACCTTGTTCCAATAACTCTTTTACTTTTTCCTTTAGCATAAATAATAAGTAATAAAAGAGGGGACTAATTGTCCCCTCATGAATACTTTTATATCCTTTCAGCACTGCAAAGATACAATAATTTTAATTTCCTACAATACCGTTTTCTTTCCTTATTTATTTGACAGCAAAACAATCAAATGAAATTTTTATACTTTATCTAAAGACCGTTAGCTAATAATTATGCTACTTTTAGCTAAATGTCAACCAAAAAGCAACCAAATGGAAATTCTTTCCTCATATAATCTAATTATCGGCGCGTCATTAATAGTAGTACTATCGTTCTTTTTTAATGGTATTTCAAAAAAAACCAATATACCCGCAGTTCTGATGCTTATCGTATTAGGAATTCTCATCAAAATCGGCTTAGAATTCTTTATCCCGGAGATTCCTGATTTCAAAGGTTCTTTAGAAATTCTAGGAACAGTAGGTTTGATCATGATTGTTCTTGAAGCAGCTTTAGAGTTAGAATTAAAAAAAGAAAAGTTATGGCCTATTCTAAAATCAATGGCTATTGCTTTAATAGGCTTAATTGGCTCTGCATATATAGCAGCCCTTATTCTCTATCAATTCATACCAAATATGACCATGCAATCTGCCTGGCTATATGCGACTCCCCTATCCATTCTTTCAAGCGCTATAATTATACCTAGTGTTGGCGGACTCGCAGAAGCTAAAAAAGAATTTCATATTTACGAAAGTACCTTTTCTGACATTATGGGTATTATGATGTTTTATTTCTTGACAGGTAAATTAAATCCTGCAGAAGATGCAGGAGTCGCTGGGTTTGCCGGAAACTTAGTTTTAACTATAATCATTGCGATTGTTGCTAGTTACGCTATTATATTAATATTTCAACGCATTAAAAGTCAGGCAAAACTATTTTTACTCATTGCTGTTTTACTACTGCTATATGCAATTGGCAAAAAAATGCACTTATCCTCTTTAATCATTATTCTCGTATTCGGTTTAATTGTTAAGAATGTCAATTTATTTTTCCCTGGTAAAACAAAAATTTTCTTGGAAACCGAACGGATGCAACAAATTTATCACGAACTACATATCATTACACTAGAGACGGCATTTGTTGTTCGCACCTTCTTTTTCGTAATATTTGGCATCACTATAGTACTAGCAACATTATTAAGTGTTAATGTAGCCATAGTTAGTCTACTTATTATAGCGTCAATTTACGCCATACGTTTTATTGTTCTTATAGTTTTCGTTGGAAAAGATATGCTACCTCAGCTTTTTATTGCCCCTAGAGGACTGATAACCGTACTACTATTCTACGCCATACCTATGGAAGCACAAATAGAAGGATTTGAATCGGGAATTTTACTATTTGTAATAATTGCAACGAGCTTAGTTATGACTTGGGCAATGATTCGCGATAAAAGTAAAATGGGCACAATGCTAGACGAGATAGATGAAGAAATTTTGGAACGTAATTTAGCCGAAGACGCTTTGCGAAATTCAGAAATTGAGCTATCAGAAGAAAATGATATCAAAAAACAGCAACAATCTTCCACAGAGGATATTAATCCATAGCATACAAAATATAAGGGGAATATTTAGAGAAGAAATCGACCTATAACGGTAACTAATTCTTCAAAACTACTGAGGACCATATGAGGCATGTACCTCTACTTGATCACTGTGAGCCTCAAGCTGCTCGCTATTCATACTATCAACCTCTTTCCGAAATCGAAGAATCATAAGGGTATCTAATTCCTGGTCGATACTATCACGTAAAACTTTCCAGTTCGTAGAATTCATTTTTTGATTATACTTCATAATTTTATTAAATCGGTCTAAATTATAACGGTTAGCCTTCCATGCATGTGCGGTACTTTCTTCGTGCTTTACATCTTGCAAATAAAAACCGATGCCAAAGCCAAGCACCACAACAATCAATAAAATTTTTAAGACTTTTGGAGAAAGATTCATAAGGTTAAGTTATTTAGGGTACTAAATTATGACATAACAACATCGAAACGGTTTCTTTTCCGATGAATTAGTAACGTTATCAGATTAAATGTACAAAAATACTGACATATAGATAACCATTTCTTCACATTAGCAACTAGAACAAACCTTATTCAAAAGCTTATTTAACCAAAGTGCTACCAAACACTTAGACGGGTAAAAACAAAAAACCCGATATCAAATGATATCGGGTTTTTCTTAATTCTCATTAGTTGGCCCACAAGGATTCGAACCTTGAATGACGGTACCAAAAACCGAAGTGTTACCATTACACCATGGGCCAATACCTTCTAAGAGGGTGCAAATTTAAAACAAAGTTTGGTTTCACCAAACATTTTTTACTGTAATAATAAAAAATACTCCTTTCACCCTGTTAAAGGTTTATAAAAATAGTGTAAAATTCTCTATATTAATTAGTAAATTCGCCACTTAGGTTTAACCCAAGTTTCATGTTTTCAAAGAACTACCACAAGTGGGACACCATATTAGGATGGTCCGTATTTTTCATAGCCCTTATTACGTACTATATCACTGTCGAGCCCACCAATAGTTTTTGGGATGCCGGCGAGTATATAGCTACAGCTGCAAAACTACAAGTAGGCCACCCACCAGGTGCCCCTTTACTACAAATGATAGGCGCATTTTTCTCTATGTTCGCCTTTGAACCTAGTAAAGTTGCCATGATGGTGAATTTAGTTTCAGGAGTATCAAGTGCATTTACTATTTTGTTTATGTTTTGGACCATTACCAACATAACAAGAAAATTAATTGATAACGACGGCCCTTTCACCAATAGCAAAGCTATCGCTGTTTTCGGTAGTGCTTTAGTAGGTTCTCTTGCTTTCACGTATTCAGATAGTTTTTGGTTTAACGCCGTTGAAACTGAAGTATATGCTACTGCTAGTTTTATAATGGCTCTACTCCTGTGGCTAGGTTTAAAATGGACAGATAATCTCGAAGATCCTCGTGGTAATCGATGGATTATTTTAATCTCTTTCGTTGTAGGTCTTACTTTCGGTATTCAATTCATGGGCTTCTTAGCTATACCATCTATAGGTTTATTGTATTACTTTAAAACGTATAAAGAGACTACGGTTAAAAATTTCTTGTTAGCCAATATTATTGTGATAGGCATTTTAATGTTGGTTTATAAGTTCTCTCTTACCTACGTACTTCAACTTTTTGGATGGGGAGAAGTGTTCTTCATAAATAGTATTGGATTACCGTTCAATTCAGGATCCATTATTATAGGATTACTATTTATTTCCGTTTTCTATTTCGGCTTAAATTACACTCGTAAAAACAATTATAAAACAGGTAACACCATCGTACTGTGTATGATGTTTTTATTCTTAGGATTTTCTTCATGGCTAATGCTACCAATTAGAGCAAATGCCAAAGTAGTTATCAATGAAAATAATCCAGAAGATGCAAGAGCTCTTTTAGCATATTATAACAGAGAGCAATACCCTGGTGTAGATAGCCCTGTCTACGGTACTTATTATTCAGATATGTTTGCTGCAGCTGGTGAAGATCAAGATGGCAAACCGAAATATGAAAAAGATTACACTTTAGGCAAATATATAGTAGTCAACAAATTCAAAGATGCCGTTCAAGGCCCTAACCCTAAACATCAAGGTCTATTACCTAGAATGTGGAGTTCACAGAATGCCGAGAATTACATGCGTTATTTTGGAGCATTAGATTTTAGAATCACACAACCGAATCAAGAATTAAGACAAGCAGCAGAACAGGTTAAAGTAGGTTTTGCGAATGGCGAAATTGGTGCTGACCAATATATTAGTTTTCTAAAACGTTTTGATGAATATATCGAAGTTCAGCCACCTACTGTTTGGGAAAATGTTAGATACATGATCGAATTTCAATTCAATTATATGTATTTACGTTATTTCATGTGGAACTTTGTAGGGAAGCAAAATGATGTTCAAGGTCGCTATAACGATAATGGAAATTGGTTAAGCGGAATAAACTTCCTAGATAGCTGGCGATTAGGTAGTCAAGACAATTTACCAAGCGACATTAAAAACAACCCTGGAAGAAACACATACTTCTTTTTACCACTGTTACTCGGTATTATTGGTATTGTTTTTCAAGTGTCGAAAGACAAAAAACAGTTTTGGGTCTTATTAATTTTCTTCCTCTTTACAGGCTTGGCAATTCAATTTTATACCAATCCTGGTATATTTCAACCAAGGGAACGTGATTATTCATTAGTAGGATCATTCTATATTTTTGCGCTTTGGATTGGCTTAGGTGTTTATGGACTTTACGACAGTTTTAAAGATTGGATTACTCCAAAAATACTAGCGCCCGTAGTTGTAGTTGTCACTCTACTAGCGGTACCAACTGTGATGGCGGTACAAAACTGGGATGATCATGACCGTTCTAATCGATTTACAGCAAACTCATCTGCAAAAGCATATTTAGATTCATGTCAAGAAGATGTTGGCGCTATTCTATTTACGATTGGAGATAATGATACTTTTCCAATTTGGTATGCACAAGAAATTGAACATTATAGAACAGATGTTCGTATTGTATGTACTAGCCTTTTTGAAACAGATTGGTATGTAGACCAAATGAAGGTCGCGGCATATGAAAGTGCGCCTATACCTTCTCAAATTTCACATGATAAATACCGCTGGGGCTCACGAGATGTATTATATCACCAGGGAATCACTGAAAACAGATGGCCAATTAAAGACTTCATCAACTGGATAGACAGTGACAAACCAAGAACTAAGCTTAAATATCTTTTTGAACAAAATGGAGCTGATTTAAGTCAATATTCAGAGGACACTCAAAATATGGTGTACTACCCTACTAACAAAATTAGGGTTCCTGTTAACAAGCAAAATGTTTTGAATAGCGGACTTGTTAAAGAAAAAGATGCAGACTTAATTGTTGAATTCATCGATATCGATTTACCAGGCGCTATCACCAAAAAGAGCATGATGATGTTAGATATTTTAGCTAACAACGACTGGAAACGACCTTTATATTTCTCTGGAGGAAGCTTTGATGACGCTGAATATCTTTGGATGAAAGATTACTTACAGTTAGATGGCCTAGCCTACAAATTAGTCCCTATTCGAACCGAACGACCAAACTCTTTTGAATTAGGACGTATCGATACTGATTTAATGTATGACATAGTCAAAAAATGGGATTGGGGTAACGCAGGTGGCGATATTTACCACGACACACAAACACGTATACAAAGTGTATCTTTTAGAGGCAATTTAGCTCGATTAATGGAAGCATTAATCAACGAGAACAAAATAGACAAGGCAAAGGATATTATTGAGATATCAATAACGAATATGCCTGTTGAGAAATTCGGATACTATACGCTAATAGAACCATTTATCGATGGGTATTATAAAGTCGGCGAAAGCCAAAAAGCACGAGCGCTTTTCGAAATCCTAAAGACAAAGTATCAAGAACGATTAGAGTATTATGCCTCTGTAAGCTTAGATGAGCAATACAGTAGCATTGATGATATCATTTCCGACATGGAGGCTTACAGACGTAATATAGATATCATTATCGCTAACGATACTGAAGAAACAGCTGAGAAAGAGACATTAATATTCAATGAATATATCGACAAGTTCCAACATTTCTATAAAGATGAAGATAGTATGGAATTGCCTGATGATGCACTCCAATCTGATCCGGATATGATAGATACGCTACCAATGTCTGATACAATTACCCCAGACAATACGAGAACAGATATATTACAAGATACCGTGGGTCTTTCTGCACAACAGTAAATAATAAAAGCTTTGAGCCTAGGCTCAAAGCTTTTATTATTATATAGAATATTTTAATTGAAATCTAAACGTATTCTTTCAGAATACCAATAAGGGTATTAGCATCTTGCTCGCCGCTTTGACGCCATACCATTTCTCCTTTTTTATAAATCATTAAAGTAGGTAAACCTTTAACACGTAAAGCTTGAGAGAGCTCTTTATTCTTATCCACATCAATTTTAATCACCTTGCCCCTATCACCTAAGGCTGCAGCAACATCTCGTAAAACAGGATGCATCGCGGTAGACTGTTCATTCCACTCAGCGTAAAAATCGAGAAGAACGGGTACCTGTAAATCTATAAGCTCACCAAATTTGGACATATAAAATGCTTTACTATATTAGCCAAATGTAATAAAAAATGTTAAAATACTAACCTTGACAACGTATTAGTAGACCTGTAAAAGGGTTAAAATCATGTTAATGCCTTTTTTCGCAATGTAATAACAGTAATTTCTGGCCATATTCCGACTCTACCAGGATACCCTAGAAATCCGAAACCTCTATTTACATTAATGAATTGACCCATTTCCTTGTAAATACCTGCCCAATAAGGGTATCTCCATTTTACAGGGCTCCACTTTATCCATCCTGGTATTTCAATACCAAATTGCATTCCATGAGTATGACCGCTTAAAGTCAAGTGATAGTGATAAGGATCATTAATTACCTCCATTTCCCAATGCGAGGGATCATGGCTCATAAGTATCTTAAAATCATTTTCATCGATTTGAGAAGCTGCTTTTTTAAGATCACCGGCCTTTTTAAATCCGCCCTTACCCCAATTTTCTACTCCCACTAAAGCTATTCTATCATCTCCTTTTCGCAAATATCTATGTTCATTAAGTAAAAGGTCGAAACCCATCTGCTTTTGCAAAGTCTTTAAATCTTCTAGATTTTGTTTTTTAAGCTCTTCTGTTTCCCAAGGAATATAATCTCCATAATCATGATTACCCAATACGGAAAACACACCATCTTTTGCGTGTAAAGTACCAAACAAGTCTGCCCAAGGCAGCATTTCAGAGGTCATGTTATTAACCATATCACCCGTAAACAAAAGTACATCGCTCTTTTGCTTATTGATTAAATCAACACCATACTCAATCATCTTTCTATCATCAAAACTACCGCTATGTATATCAGAGATTTGGGTAATCTTATATCCATCAAAATTATCTGGCAAATCATCAAACTCTAAATCATATTTCAATACCTTAAAATTGTACTTACCCTTATACATACCGTATAACAAAGCTCCAAATGGAATAGATGCTATACCAATAGCAATTAAACTTAAAAATCGCCTTCGTGCCGGTAACCCGAATTCTTTATCAACCCCATATACTTTCTGATAAAGCCCTGTCGTAATTCGGTATAAATCTTCTGAGAACAAAAAAATAATGGTAATAATATTGAAAGTAAGTATGGTCAATAAAAACCCAAATGCATAACTTTTCGGTATACTTAAAACTCGACCAACTTCTTCACCTACAGTAAATTGATATATAAAATTGACTATTACCGCCAATGAAATAATAATATATATATAAGACCACCACGGTTGTTTAGCTATCGTTTTCAATGCTTGTAACACATAAAACCCAAGCGCTACATAAACTATGGTAAAAATAATCCAACGTATCATGTTTATTTTTTACACAAAGATATCTGTATATCACAGGTATAGGCATTCATTTGCATTTTATTTAACCTTAGTCACTACAGACTTAATATTTTCTAATTGCGTAACAGCTAGATAATCATCACTTAAAAAGTTACTTGAATTCATAGAAATCAATGGTGATTTTGGTAAACTTTTAATCATTGACGTCCCTGATAAATGAACAGCATTAAATCCATTTTCCTTAAACATAGCAACATTTTCAGAGTTAATTCCTGAGCCAGGCATAATTTGAACTGTAACAGACTGATTGTTTAAGCTAGCCAATAAATCAATTCCTAAATAGGCAGATTTTTGCTGTCCTGAAGACAAAATATAATTTACATGTATATGTTCTAATTGCTTAAGTGTTTTGAATGGGTCTACTACCCAATCAAAAGCCCTATGAAACGTAAACTTCAAATCGTCAGCAGCTAATTTCAACTTACGAGTACGCTCTACATCCAAAGTAAAATCTTTCATCAGCACTCCAGATACGATTCCATCAAACCCGAGTTCTTTGCATAGCGCTATATCAGTCATCATTATAGTAAACTCATCATCCGAATACGTAAAATCACTACTTCTAGGGCGAATCAACACATGTACCGGTATAGACACCTGTTCTTTAACTGCCTTCAACAAACCGTAAGATGGCGTTAAACCACCCACTGCCAACTCAGAACATAACTCAATGCGGTCTGCACCAGCATGTTCAGCGACCAAGGCAGATTCTAAAGAATTAGCACAAACTTCTACTAGCATATACTTATATTTAGGGTCTTTAAAAGTAAAGAATCCAACCCATGAAAAGAAGAAAGTTCCTTAGAAATTCGAGCACCGTAGCTGCAGGCATAATATCAGCACCTTTATTAGCATCGTGCTCTGAAAAGACAATTGCAAATGAAACGGATTCTATAGGAGTTATACCTATCGCCATTTGCACATGGGATTTCGATAACGCAACTGCAAAAGCATGGGAAGTTTTAAAAGATGGCGGCAGTTCTTTAGATGCCGTTCACCAAGGCGTTATGATTGAAGAAAACGATTTAAACAATAGTACAGTAGGTAATGGCGGCAGACCAGATAGAGATGGCAATGTTACATTAGATGCCTGTATTATGGACAAAGATGGTAATTGTGGCGCTGTATTGGCGATGCAAAATATTGCTAATCCAATTTCCGTAGCTAGAAAGGTTATGGAAGAAACACCCCATGTAATGCTAGCGGGTAAAGGTGCCGAACAATTTGCTTATGAGCAAGGTTTCGAAAAGACCGACTTACTTACCGAAGAATCAAAAGAAGCATGGCTAGAGTGGAAAAAAACATCGCAGTATAAACCTATCATAAATATTGAAAATCACGATACTATTGGCATGCTTGCCATTGATGCCGATGGAGATATTGCTGGTGCTTGCACCACTAGTGGCATGGCTTATAAAATGGCTGGTAGAGTTGGAGACTCCCCTATTATAGGTGCCGGACTTTTTGTTGATAATGAAGTAGGTGGCGCAACTGCTACCGGAGTAGGAGAAGAAGTGGTTAGAACCGTAGGAAGTTTTCTTATCGTTGAACTGATGCGACAAGGAAAATCGCCACAGGAAGCTTGCGAAGAAGGCGTGAAACGTATAATCGCGAAAAATAAGGAGAAACAAGATTTTCAAATAGGCTTTATCGCTATAAACAAAAAAGGCGAAACAGGTGGTTATTGTATACACCCAGGGTTCACCTATAGAACATATACCAAAGATGGTCATGTAAATAATCCATCGGGGAGTTATTTAGAAAGCTAATTCAGCTTCTAATGTTTTTAATTCAATTTGTACTTTTAACCCTTACACTTATATTACTATAAAATGGCTGACCAAAAAAGACTCTTTTTATTAGATGCTTATGCACTGATATTCCGTGGTTATTACGCACTCATAAAAAACCCTAGAATCAATTCACAAGGTATGGACACCTCTGCTATTATGGGGTTCATGAATTCTTTATTTGATGTGATACGCCGTGAAAAACCTGACCATTTAGCTGTCTGTTTTGATAAAGGAGGTAGTGCAGAACGTACCGATTTGTTCCCAGAATATAAAGCTAATAGATCAGAGACACCAGATGCCATTCGTATTGCCGTACCTTATATTCAAGAGATATTAAAGGCGATGCATATTCCTGTAGTAGTAAAAGAAGGATGGGAAGCAGATGACATCATTGGGACTTTAGCAAAACAAGCAGAAAAAGAAGAGTACAAAGTTTTTATGGTTACGCCAGATAAAGATTTTGGGCAGTTAGTTTCTGAAAATATCTTTATGTATCGCCCAGCAAGAATGGGTAACGGAATTGAAATTTGGGGTATTCCTGAAATTCAAAAGCGTTTTGGAGTCGAGAGACCTGAACAAGTTATTGACTATTTAGGAATGATGGGTGACGCAAGTGACAATATTCCCGGCCTACCCGGTGTTGGTGATAAAACAGCAAAAAAGTTTATTGCTGATTTTGACTCCATGGAAAACCTTTTTGAAAATACCGATAAACTTAAAGGTAAGATGAGAGAAAAGGTAGAAGCCAATAAGGAATTGGGACTTTTATCTAAAAAATTAGCTACCATTTGTTTAGATGTCGATGTTACTTTTAATGCTAGCGATTATGAAATGTCTGAACCAAATGCCGAAGAAGTTCAGAAAATATTCGAGGAACTTGAGTTTAGAAGATTAAAAGATCAGTTTATAAAATTATTTTCTTCAGAAACCGAAGAAACCCCAGTACAAACTTCAAATGCCCCAGTAACTAAAAAGGAAAATCAGGATGCTGGTTCTGGACAGTTCTCATTATTTGGAAGTCCAGCAGATTCTGGAGCTACCGTTAAAGATTACTCAAGTAGACAAACCATTGCAGATGTTGCACATTCTTACCAAAGTGTTGCTTCTGGCATGGCTATGAAGTTATTTCTTAAAAATTTAATGCAACAATCATCAGTTTGTTTTGATACAGAAACCACCGGTTTAGACCCATTAACAGCAGAATTGGTCGGTATTGCTTTCTCCTGGGAAGCAACAAAAGGATTCTACATTCCCTTCACGGATAACAAAGAGGAAGTACAAACACTTTTAGAAGAATTGCGCCCTTTCTTTGAAGCAGAAACTATAGAAAAAATAGGTCAGAATCTCAAGTATGATATTAAGGTTTTAGATAAATACAATATTGATGTTAAAGGACCTTTGTTCGATACCATGTTGGCTCACTATCTAATTAACCCAGATATGCGTCACAATATGGATGTATTAGCAGAAACATACCTTAACTACACTCCAGTATCAATTACAGAGCTTATTGGCAAGAAAGGTAAAAATCAGTTGAGTATGCGCGATGTTCCATTAGAGAAACAAACAGAATATGCCGTAGAAGACGCAGATATCACCTATCAATTAGCGCAACATTTTAGACCAGAATTAAAAGAGGCAAATACAGAGAAATTATTTCAAGACATAGAAATACCATTGTTACGTGTTTTAGCAGATATGGAATTGGAGGGAATTAATTTGGATGAAGAATTCCTGAATTCACTTTCTTCAGATTTGAATAGCGATATTGCCATGCTTGAAAAGAAAATATATGAAGCCGCAGGTGAGGAATTTAATATTGGCTCCCCAAAACAACTAGGAGAAATTCTGTTTGATAAATTAAAATTAGTAGCCAAGCCTAAAAAGACCAAAACAGGTCAGTATTCCACTGCAGAAGATGTATTGTCGTACTTAGCAAAAGACCATGAAATCATTCAAAATGTATTGGATTACAGAGGTCTTGCAAAACTAAAAAGCACCTATGTAGACGCATTGCCAGAACAGGTAGAACCATTAACTGGTCGTGTTCATACGGATTATATGCAGACAGTAGCTGCTACGGGTCGTTTAAGTAGTAATAATCCAAATTTGCAGAATATTCCAATACGTACCGAGCGAGGTCGTCAAGTTCGTAAAGCTTTTATTCCAAGAGATGAAAATTATACGTTGTTAGCCGCAGATTATTCACAAATAGAGCTACGTATCATTGCAGCTTTAAGCGAAGAGACTACCATGATCGAGGCTTTTAAAAATGGAGAAGACATTCATGCATCTACAGCATCAAAAGTATTTAATGTGCCGTTAGAAGAAGTAACCAGAGAGCAACGAAGTAATGCCAAAACTGTAAACTTTGGTATCATCTATGGCGTTTCTGCTTTTGGTTTAAGCAACCAAACAGACTTATCTCGTTCAGAAGCAAAAGAGTTAATAGATACGTATTACAAGACCTACCCTAAACTTCGAAACTACATGAGCGAACAAGTAGATTTTGCTCGTGATAATGGATATGTACAGACCGTTTTAGGAAGAAGAAGATATTTAAAGGATATCAATGGCAGTAATGCCATAGTTCGTGGAGCTGCAGAGCGAAATGCAGTAAATGCCCCGATTCAAGGAAGTGCAGCAGATATTATTAAAATTGCCATGATCAATATTCACAAAAAACTTGAAGACGGTAATTACAAATCTAAAATGCTACTTCAAGTGCATGATGAATTAGTCTTTGATATTTACAAACCAGAATTAGAAGAATTGAAGACTTTAATTAAATCTGAGATGGAAAATGCATTTACAATTGCAGTTCCTTTAGATGTTGAAGTGGGTGTTGGAGAAAATTGGTTGGTGGCGCATTAAGACTTGCTAATTGTAATGCTTTTACCAAAACATACAAGTTTATGATTGTAGTATTTTAACGAAAAAATTGTGTTAATATAATCTTAACCTTTAAATTCGTCATAGACACTTTACAACCATTACTATGATTAAAAACTACTCTAGGCTGCTATTGGCAGCCCTCTTTTTGTTTTATCTACAACTTTCCGCACAAGGTAATGCAGCTTCAGATAGAGATGCTCTGATTGCTATTTATAATGCTACCGATGGTGACAATTGGACTAATTCATGGGACTTAAGTGCTCCTACAAGTACATGGGGCGGGGTTACATTAGACGCATCAAATAGAGTAGTTGAACTTAGGTTCAATTTTTTCGTGCAGGGTTCATTAACCGGTAGTATTCCCGAAGACCTTGGCGACTTGACTGAGCTTAAAATCTTACTTATAGTAAACAATTCTAGTATTACTGGTTCTATACCAAGTAGCATTGGTAATTTATCTAAATTAGAACAACTTGAAATATCTTCAAGTTTTTCCGGTACGATACCTGCAAGTTTTTTTAATCTATCAAATTTAAAGGTCGTAAGAATTACAACAGGAAATCAACTTACTGGTAGCGCCATATTAAATTCATTTACGTCCTTAACCAATCTAACAGATTTAGATATAAGTTACAACAACTTCACAGGTATTATTCCAAGTTCTATTCAAAATTTAACGAATCTTAAAACGTTAAGACTTAACAATAATAATTTGACGGGGACTTTACCAGATGCATTAGGCAATATGCCAAATTTAGAAACTTTAGACCTTCGATTCAATGAGTTTACAGGTGTTATACCCCCTGCGCTAGGCAACCTTAGTAATCTTAAATTATTAAACTTAGGCAACCTAAACCTCGAAACAACAATCCCTACATCTTTTGGGAATCTTACTAACTTAGAATCTTTATTCTTAGAGAGAACTGGCCTAATAGGCAATATACCAGTAGAGCTTGGTAATTTAACGAATCTTAATAGTCTTATTCTTTCTATAAATGACCTAACAGGTCCTATTCCTGAACAATTAGGGAACTTAACAAATCTTACTTATTTATTCCTAAGTTCAAATGATTTAACAGGAACAATACCCCCATCATTTAGCAACCTAGTAAATTTAAAAACCCTTGCTATCAATACCAATGATTTAGAAGGTACTATACCTATAGATTTTTCCAATTTAACACTTTTAGAAAACCTTAGATTATACTCTAACAACCTAACAGGAAATATCCCTACAGGATTAGCTAATTTAAATAATCTTAAATCTCTTGAATTTGCAACGAATGATTTATCGGGGAATGTTCCATTAATTGATTCACCCAATTTAACCTCCTTTAATATCAGTGGCAATCAATTCATTTTCGAAGACATAGAAGATAATATTTCTATGTTTGACAACATTTCTCGTTATAATAATCAATCTAGGATAGACGATATAACAACTATTGATTTAATAAAAGGTGAGTCAACTACTCTAGAAGTAGAAGAAACTGCTAGCTCCCATAATTCTTATCAATGGAGAAAAGATGGTGCTGAAATTACTGGCGCAACTCAACGTACATTGTTTATAGAAGATGTTTCACTTTCTGATGCCGGAAGTTACACCTGCATAGTAAATAACAGTATCGCCACAGAATTAACACTTGTTCGATATCCTATTACGGTCATTGTCACGTCTACTGATGATGATGAAGACGGAGTTCCGAATGATATTGACCAATGTTCGAACACACCAATGGGTGTTGAAGTAGATAGCCAAGGCTGTATCATAACAGACCCAACACAAACTAATTTTTTACAAAATTTCAGTTTTGAGAATTGGTCAGGTAACCCCCTAACACCAAATAACTGGACTATCACCAATGCAAACAGTATTATAAGAAATACTGAAGCAACAGATGGCAATTATTCTCTAGAAATTGATTTAAATAATTCATTACAATTTAAAACAGAATTACAAAATACAGCTACCATACAATTAGCTACCAATACCACATACAAGTATAGCTTTGATTATAAAATAAAAAGAGGTGACAACGTAAGTGCAGAGATACAAATATCAAAAGATGGCAATCCGTTTGGTATAAGAATCGCTGATGAATTTGTCGGGTTTGTAAGTGACGGTGCTTGGCATACCTTTTCATTTGAATTCGATACAAACGATATCGATGAAGACCATATCTTTAAATTAGTCATTAGAGCAAATACCGCCATAACGGGCATAATACAAATAGACAACATGCGTGTACTTGGAGAAGCACTTGCAGATGCCGATAACGATGGTATTTTAGATGATAATGACCTATGCCCAAATACCCCTTCAACGGTGTTAGCCGTAGATGAGAATGGTTGTGAGATCAACATAGACACATCAAACCTATTAGAAGATCCAAGTTTTGAAGATTGGTCTCTAAATGGTGGCACTAATTTGAGAAGTTGGGGCATAAATCTAATACCCGGAAGCTCTTGGAACAAGAATGAAGACATTAGTGATAACTTACTTTATAGCTTAGAGTTAACCACGGGAGATAATGGCTCTAACGCCTCCTCTATATTTCAAAATGACATTGAATTGTTTAATGGTGTCGAATATTTAATAAGTATTGATTACAAAGTTTTAGAAGGTACTTTCAGTTCTTTGGAACTTGAATTAACTACCGGCTTTTTTGAAACTTTTGAAATCTTTACAATTGACCCAACAGATGCTGGCTGGCAAACACTGACCAGAACATTTACGGCAGATTCAAATGCTTTGGCTGATTTAAGAGTAACGGTAGTTTCAAATCAGGCACAACGAAGAATTCTTTTGGACAATATGGTCTTGAAAGTAAATGTTGCTACAACAGATACAGACAATGACGGTGTTGAAGACACAAATGACAATTGCCCTAATACTCCATCAGGAGATACAGTTGATGCTAATGGCTGCACAGTTAATACAATTACAGATTCCGACAATGACGGCGTAATAGATGCTGATGATGATTGCCCTAATACACCTGCGGGTGAAACTGTAAATGTAAAAGGATGTGCTTTGGACCAAAATCCTTTACCAGAAATTTCAAATAACGGTATTCAAGTGAAAGTGACCAGCACCAGTTGCCCTGATAAGGCCAACGGAGAAATTTCAGTTTCTTTTGATGAAGACTATAACTATACCTTACAGATTACTGGACTTTTATTAGACAACACATTTAGCAATATAAGTAGCACAGATGGCTTGGTTCGGTCAAATCTTTCTTCTGGCACTTACACGGTTTGCGTAACAATACCAGAATCCCCAAACTATGAACAATGTTTTAATGCTATAGTAGAAACACCTGAAGAGTTCAATTCCGGTAAAACAGTTATAGATTATACCACACAAAAAGCAAGTATTGTTGTATCTGGAAGTAAGAATTATGAGGTATTGGTGAATGATAAAATTTATTCGTTCCAATTTGACAATACTACCAATCAACAATTATCCTTTCCATTGGATAAAGGTTCAAACCTTATATCTATTGAAACCGACAAAATATGCCAAGGTGTTTTTAACGATAGTGTAATTGTAAATAATGCCATCCTATCTCCTAACCCGGTTGCAGATGTTTTAAAAGTTGAGGGACTTGAAAGTATGGGCGATGCTCAAATTGTTATATCTAATCTGAACGGAACAACCGCACTACTAGAAAGCAAACAAATTACAAGCGGCATATTAGAAATGAATATATCAAGCCTTTCACCAGGCATTTACATATTGACAATTACAAACGGTGAAAAGGATATCAACATTAAATTTGTAAAAAAATGAAAATAGCTATAAAATTAATTTTAGTAACGATATTACTGGCATCCTGTGGAGGTAAGGATAACAATAACCCTTCTCCACCTGACGAAACGGAAAAAGAACTGGGAGCTTTCAACCTGGTATTCCCTGATAACAATTTAATTTGTACAGAAGGTGAGGACAATGGTACTGATGGTGTAAATATTGAATTTCAATGGTCCGCTTCTTCCAACGCAACATCTTATGAGCTAGAAATTACCAATCAAGAGAACAGCACTATTGACAAACGTACTGCTAATACCAACTCTCTTACTGTTGGGTTACCTAAAGGAACTCAATTTTCATGGTCTGTTTCGGCAATAGTAGATTCAAACACTTTATCGACCGATTCTTGGAACTTCTATTCAGAAGGTTCAACTACAGAAAACTTTGCTCCTTTTCCAGCAGAAATCAGTGTTTCAGATAATGGTGATGGTTCAGTAACCGCCTCTTGGGTAGGTGAAGACTTAGATGACGATTTGGCTAATTATGATGTATATATCGGTGCTACAGAGATTTTAGAATTGATATTAGAGAACACAACAGCTTTAAGCATAACCTATAACATAACTGCGGGGCAGCAGTATACAATTAAAGTAATTTCGAAAGACAGTAACAACAATTCGTCTACCAGTGAAACATATTTTGCTTTCTAGAAAGTTAAAGTTTATTTAAAGCTAGACGAAAACATATTTTACAAACGTTAGCATATAGCGTACTTCTACTATGAGGTACGCTATTTTTTATGAAACGTCTTTTTATTATATCATTTTTTCTACTTCTTAGTGCAATAACATTGTCTGCACAAGAGAATAAATATGACATAAAGATTTTTCCCAACCCAGCCACCAATGTCATAAATGTTCTTGGTTTAAAAAATGACACAAATGCTGCAATAAGTATTAGGAATAGTTATGGAACGCAAGTTATCTTCCACCAATGGGATATTAAACGAAATGCCCTTAACATTCCCGTATTTAATCTTGAAAAAGGATTGTATATGATTACAATACAATCGGAACTTCAAAATGTAAAAGCAAAGTTTTACAAGCAATAAAAAACCCTCACACGGTGTGCAAAGGTTAATATTTATTATATGAGATTTAAGCTTTTATCGCTTAATGAATATTAATCGTCCGTCTTCAGAAAAGTTAGGAATATCAAGATCACTTGCATCAACAGTCATAATATCCCCATCTATTGTTACTCCTATAGTCAACTCTTCACCATTTTCATCTATGGTGGTTACCGTTTCTCCATCAAAAGTATAAGTGCTTTCAGTTTCATCTGACTCTGTAGGGCAAGGAATATCTAAACCCGTTGCAGTCGCGTTTACTTCTACATAATTCGATGAATTAGAAGCGGTAGCCGTCAAATCTTCGTTAAACTGCAATGTTATAATGTAACAATCTTTATTCGTCAGAAAATCTAAAATTTGCTTGCCAAATTTAACATCATCATTTGCCGTTTCATTATCAATTTCAAGCTCAGTAGCATCCCATGTACCTATAATAGTAGTACTGGCAACTTCAGCTTCTACCCCATCTTCGTTTTTGTCTGAACTACAAGAAATTAGTACTAGAGCCATTCCTATACAAGATAAAATATGTTTATACATAATCGTTAAATTTGGTTATCAACCTTTTAAAACGAAAATATTCATAAATTATTTCAATAACCTTTGATTGAACTACTCACTCATCCAGCCTGGCACCAATAATTTGGCACAAAAACAATAAAGTCGTCAACACATAGAATATTATCCCATCCACTATTTGAAAAAAAACATCAATAATAATTGACTAACCAGCTGGCATTGGTGCAGCAGTATAATCCTTACTCATTTATAAGGTGTCATTTCTAGCATTTAAAATAAATATAATTTAAAAAAATAAGTTCAAATAAAGGTATTTACCCATAATAAGACGTTCTTTGATTAATTGACTCTGAAGGCTGAGTGACTCAAAAAAAACAGTTCATTTATACAAAAATGGTATCAAAATAGAGGACTTTAACAAAATTGTATTTGTTTTAAATTACTATGAAATTGCATTTGCAATAAAAATGTGAAAAATAAAGAAACAAGTATTTGTTATTCAAGTTAATAATCGTAGATTTGCAGCCCCTTTGACGGGATTGATTAAAATAATAGTTAAAAATAGCAGTAGTGGATACATTAAGTTATAAGACCGTTTCGGCCAACAGAACAACTGTAAACAAAGAGTGGTTATTGGTAGATGCCGAAGGAGAAACATTAGGACGCATGGCTTCAAAAGTCGCCTATTTGTTAAGAGGAAAGCACAAACCAAGCTTCACCCCTCATGTTGATTGTGGTGATAATGTTGTTATAATCAACGCAGAGAAAATAGTTCTTTCGGGAAATAAATGGTCGGATAAGACTTATTTAAGATACACAGGCTACCCAGGTGGTCAACGTTCTACTAGCGTAAAACAATTGTTGGAAAAAAATCCAGAAGGTATTCTTGAAAAAGCAATAAAAGGGATGTTACCTAAAAATAGATTAGGAGCGGAACTTTTCAGAAACCTAAAAGTTTACGCAGGTACTGAACATGGTCAAGAGGCTCAGAAACCTACTGTTGTTAATCTAAAAGACATTAAATAAGATGGAAGTAATTCATAAAATTGGTCGTAGAAAGACCGCTGTAGCTAGAGTATATCTTTCTGATGGAAATGGAGACATTACTATTAACAATAAAGATTTAAGTGTATACTTTCCAACTGCAACACTTCAGTATAAAGTAAAACAACCTTTCACATTAACTGAAAGTTTAGATACTTACAATGTAAAAGTAAATGTTTACGGTGGTGGTATTACTGGTCAAGCAGAAGCAATACGTCTTGCACTTTCTAGAGCAATGTGTGAAATTGATGCTGAGAACAGAACTATCTTAAAGCCAGAAGGTTTATTAACAAGAGACCCAAGAATGGTTGAACGTAAGAAATTCGGTCAGAAAAAAGCACGTAAAAAATTCCAATTCTCGAAACGTTAATTCGAATTACAAAAGCACCAGGCACTCTTTATGGGTGCCTGTTTTATATTTTTTATCATACTGGAAAATCCAGATTATTAACAAGTTCATTGAAAGTCCATCACGGACAATTAAAAATCCTTTAATCACTTTAAGATTTAAGGTAAATTAGTTTAGCATCTAAATGGTGAAGGCTTTTGCTCAATTGCAAATACCACTTTAT
>TARA_R110001583_G_scaffold48781_3_pt1 | contig 20968 bp, 25 predicted proteins | sample TARA_R110001583 | Tara Oceans TARA_R110001583 (sample SAMEA4398432) | marine metagenome | biome: Polar Biome; feature: [MES] marine water layer (ENVO:01000295) within the mesopelagic zone...; material: water (ENVO:00002006), including particulate matter (ENVO:01000060) such as...... | reverse complement strand
GGGGGTAAGGCTTACGGAAAATACGATATCGTTTATACGGGTGTGAGTTCCAATAAGTTGAATAACTTTTATTATTGCGCCACAGGCCATACTTCAAGTACAGCAAATAGCCCAACAGGAGAGGCGACTGTCTGGTCGCAAGCCTTTTTCTTTGAGCCTGATGTGCAGCAATCCGTGGCAGTTGATCTCAAAAGCGATAAGTTAGAATATAAAAATTCATTTGTTCAAAGATTCAACACTAATACTAATATAGCGACGTTTAGAGTTGATTATGCATTCACCGATATAACTGATCACCAATTAAAGACTATGTTGCATTTCTTGGAAAATAAAGGTGGTTATCGCAGATTTAGACATGAGATCCCCTCATTGTATAATAGACCGAAGGTATATTTTTGTCCAACTTGGACCCATACATGGAAATATTATAATTCAAATAACCTAAGCGTTTCCTTTGTGGAAGATCCCTTGGGTGTAATCCCAACAGGAACATAAGATGGCCAGAAACGTTTTAAAGACAAACAATACTATTGTCCTTGTTCCCATACTGTCTTCGGCTTCCGCTTTTCAGACAACACCTACCGAGGCGAACGTATATAGTGTTGTTCAGGGTAGTTCCTTTGAAGTTGCGTTACCCCACGACCAACTCAAACAGGTAGGCACTCAAGGGTTGGTGGGTAACGAATTAATCGCGCAGCCAGATATTAATTTGCAGATAAGTTATCTGCCTGAACCCAGTTTCTTCAATGATAAGAAAACTTTCTTTTCGGTATATCCTGCGGGCTCTACCGCTGGCTACCACAACCCTTCAGTATTGTCAGGAAAGCTAGAACAAGCCACCAATTTTTATTTCTTAAGCTCTCCCTATGAAAGCGAAGATGCTCAAAAAACATTCACAACAAGCGGAAGCTGCGCGAGTATAGATTTAAACGGTTGGGAGTGCGTGGCATTTGGGAATTGTCATCTTACAAATTATTCTCTAAATTATTCAGTGGGGGCGTTGCCCGAGGTTTCCACTTCAATGATTTGCTCCAATATGAAATTCGAGCAGATAACAGGAAAGGATTTACAATCCGTAGCGATTAATTTGGACAGCGGCAACAACAAGGAAGTGGGCAACCAAAAATTTTACTATCAAGAGGCGGTGTTTAGCCCAATGATTTTGAATCCCACAAGCACAGGAAGTGTCGTAACAATGGAAAATTTACAGGTTGGGGGGCAACCTCTTGGGGGCGTTCACTGCATACAGTCTGTAAGCTTGGATGTGTCGCTAAATCGTATGTCCAGTTACGGACTTGGTAATGATTACGCATACAACAGGGAGATTCAATTACCCGCTAACGGATCGGTAGCCGTATCCTCTTTGGTCTCGGGATTTGAATATGGGCCAAACTCTCTTACGGGTTTTATTAGCGGAATACTCAATAACGAAGAGAGTTACGACTTTGAATTCCTCTTTAAGAAAACGAATTCGGCTGGCGGGGATGGTGTGGCAAGATACACGGTTGAAGACGCGAAACTTGCTGCATATTCCTATTCAACGGTAGTCAATGACGTGATGCTGTTTGATGCAAGCTTTACTTTTGAGATAACAGAGGAAAAGGGATTGAGAATGAGCGGAGCCTCCCCCTACTAGTCATAATCTATTTTCACGTTTTTGCTCTCGTAGCCCTTTTCCCTTATTTCCTTGGGGTGCTTGGCCCCTTTGCGCTCTTTCGAGTAGTCATCAAAGTATTTCTGTTTAACAGGATCTACGCCGCCTCTTTCAGCAGCCCTTTTTTCACTAAGTTCTTTTGACATGTCCATCATATCCCCCATCGAACCCTTTTTATTTGCCGTCGCATCTATAAAGTGTCGATTATTAAAGGGATCTATCTCACTATCAACCGAAGCATTGGGCGCCAGAAATACCCTGTCCCACTTCACCCCATCCTTTTCATAGACGTGTTCGTCGTTCATTCCCTGAAAAACTTCTTCATGTTCTTCGTTATCGGGGTGTTTGTAAACGTAAATAGGCATAATGCATTATAAAAAAAAGAGAGGGTATTTCTACCCCCTCTTTTGATCTGGTGAGATGGTGTTATTTACCTCACTTGATTTCTACTTCCCTTCCATCAGAAATGGTTCGCTTGGGAAGCGTTAAGGTAAGAAGGCCATATTTAAGTTCCGCTGTAATGTGGTCCTCCGAAACGAGGTTGTTTAAATAGAGTTTAAATTCCTTTTGGCGTTCTTTATTTTTTGCGGTGACCGTCGCAATGTCATCGGCAATTTGAATTTTAATGTCTTTTTTAGAGAATCCCGCAAGCTCGAACTCTGAGGTGTAAACATCTCCCAATTCCTTGACGCGGGAGCTTTTGTTTGGCGAAATTCTATGAATATCGTTAAATAATGTATCAATTAGTGTGTTCATGTTTTATATTATAGCAAGAATCGTGCCAATTTTCAATCTTTAAAAATCCTTGATAGAATCGTGTCTACGGTATTTGAATAGGTAAACTTTTCCGCTAACTTTTGTCCCTCTGTGTTAATTTGTCCCACTTTTTCTTCAGCCTTACCCATGGCCCATAGCGCCTCTTCCTCAGTCCAAGTGTGAAATGTTCCTTGGTTGAAGTCGGCGTCTTTGTGAAAGAAGACTCCATCCACCGATGTCATTTCACCCGAGGGTTCCAACAGGATGGAATTTTTCTCGGTCGCCCAGTCTTTATGTGAGGTGGCGTTCAGCACCACGCTCCATTTACCCAAGCAAGTTGCGTTGAAGGCTGGCAGGTTCCAACCCTCCCCACCAGAAAGGCCCGTAAGATCAATATCGATGGCATTAAGAAGCTCATTTACTTCAGAATTTTTTTGCAAATGCGGTAAGAAATTAATATTGGTATAACGCTGACCCTCTAGGGCATTGGTTATAACCCCCCGCATCTGTTCCTCTTTAAAAAACGGGTTATTAACGCAGCAGGAAAGCTGGTATTTGTTATTGTTACCGTATCGCTTGGCCCAGGTTTTAATGATTTTCCCAGTATGCTTGCGATGTTCAAATTTACCCATTAAACCAAAATGGATGGTGTCCTTTAGATAGGGTTTATTGGTTGCCCCAAAATCCTCATCAAAGCCAAGGGGAGCAAACTCCACATTTTCAGCGCCGCGAAGAGAGAAGTGATCCCTTGCTGCGGAGGAACAGAAAAATGTTGTATCTTGAGCTTCCGCTAGTTTAACCTCTATTGAGGTGGGCTGATTACACTCGTAAAAGGTAAGCAGGTGCTGGTTTTTATTTTTACGATTTTCGCTGCCATTTAAATGCCATATTTTTAAACAGGGGATATCTGGCTTTAGATAATTAAACCTGTTGTTTACGGCGCTCTGCAAATAAGCTTGGAACTCCGACGAGGGTTGATAGGCATCAAGATCGGTATTACCGACAGGAAAGATGCCAATATCAACACCCCGTTTATGGAGTTCTCGGATAACATTATAACTAACATTACCCAAGCTCAGGCGATTAAGTGGAGCTTCAACCAATAATTTCATTAAAAAGGAACTTCTTCGGCAGTCGTGGTTGTCGATTCGGATTCTGCGTCATCGGACTTTTTAGAATTATTCAAAAACTGGAGATCCTTGCCTCGAATGTGATACTTGCTGAAGGTCTTACCTTCTTTTTCCCAACTCGACATGCACAATTCCCCTTGAACAATAAACTCCCTACCTTTGGTGAGATATTTTTCAACAATTTCGGCAGTTTTATCCCAGTATTCCACATCAATGAAACATTTGGTTTTAGCGTTGCTGGAAGAGATGCCAACCCGAAGATTAGCGACCTTCTTTCCCGTGGGTGTAGTCCTAACCTCAGGATCTTTCACTAAGTAGGCGGCGGCGGTAATAGAATTATACATATTTTGTTTGTATTTTTATTTTGTTTATGAAGCGATTATGGATGTTAATGCAGCCTTGGATGCTCATATTTAGCTTTTCAGCGATTATCCTCCAAGGTGTGAGCCTATTATTAGGCCCATTATATCTTATGTCAATAATTTTTTTCACTCTTAAGTCTTTTTCTTTTTCTAGATAGTTTTTAAACAAAGAAAAAGCTTCCTCTTTGTCGATTTGAGGAATGAAACTGTCACAGGAAGGCTCTAGATAATTATCAGTGTCGTCAATGAAGAATTCTTTCGTTCTCTTCTTCTTGTTTAAGAGGTTGAGGCACTTCCATTTAGTTTGGTTTGCCAAGTGTGTGGAAAATTTGGTTTTCCGCATGGGGTCATAACTCAAAGCAGAGGAATAGATGGTGGAGTCTTTATCTTCCCCTAGATCTACTTTTTCCAATTTGTTTTGTGGGTGAGACATAAATTGATTTACCATAGTGTGGTAAATCCCCGAATGGCGATTAATTAACTCAAGGAGGCTTTGTTCATCGTTTTCCTCCTTGATTTTAGAAATGAGACTTAAATCACTTTGCACAGAACTCATCTTAATCCCTTTGTCTCCTTTTTCCATTAAAATCTTAAAACCCGTTTTCGATATATATATTATAATATAATTATAATACGTTTACGCTTTAGTATAACGTAATACTTTATCTATTACGTTATAGATTAAGAGGCGTTTTTTGAACCGTTTCACGGTATTATATGGCGTGAATCTATTTTGTCAAGTTATTTTTTTTTCGGAAATTTTCCGTTGACTGCTACCGTGATTTTTACTACAGTGTAAAACTGTCTGAGTTATGATTTTTGAAGAGCAATTAGCACGGAAGCCCGACCATTATCCATGGGCGCAGGATTTTATTGAGGTAATGCATAATGGGTTCTGGACGGACAAGGAATTTAGTTTTAGCAGCGATATTCAGGACTTCAATGTGAACTTAAATGACAGTGAGAGGGAGATGATTATCCGCACCCTTTCTGCCATCGGGCAGATTGAGATTGCTGTAAAAAAATTCTGGAGCAAGCTTGGTGACAATCTCCCTCATCCCAGTTTAACGGATTTGGGTTATGTTATGGCGAACACCGAAGTGATTCATAATAACGCTTACGAGCGCCTCCTGACCGTTCTGGGGCTAGAGGATATTTTTGAAGAGAACCTTAAGCTGGACTTCATCGAGGGCCGTGTGCGTTACCTCAGGAAGTATAACCACAAGTTTTACAAGGACTCCAAAAAGCAGTATGTATATGCTCTTATTTTGTTTACCCTTTTCGTGGAAAACGTTTCTCTCTTTAGCCAGTTCTATGTAATCAATTGGTTTAATCGTTATCGAAACGTTTTGAAGGATACGGGACAGCAGGTAAAGTATACCCGCAATGAGGAAAACATTCACGCTCTTGCTGGGATTAAAATTATAAACACCATTCGAAGCGAGTATCCCGAACTTTTTGATGAAGAATTGGAGCAAAGGGTTGCCTCCGAGTCTCAGGCGGCTTTCATAGCAGAAAGCAATATTGTGGATTGGATGGTGAATGGATTTAATGAAAAAGGGCTGAGCGCAAAGATCTTAAAAGAGTTCATAAAGAATAGGATAAATGATTCTCTTGAAAAAATAGGTTTTGCATCCGCGTTTGATGTTGACACTTCAGCGCTGGAAGATACAATGTGGTTTGAGGAGGAATTAATGGGCAATAATGCCACTGATTTTTTCCATTCTCGACCAGTAGAATATTCCAAAAATTCTCAAACATTTGATGCGGAAGACCTTTTTTAATGAAGAAATATAAATGGCTCAACAAGAACTCTAGAGATTTTCTAAAAAGAGGGTATTTACGAGAGGGCGAGTCCCCCGAAGAGCGGGGCGCTATGATAGCTAAGGCCGCAGAAAAATATTTAGGCTTTGGGTTTGCTGAAAAATTTGAGGATTACCTTTCGCGTGGTTTTTACTCTTTGGCTAGTCCAGTATGGGCTAATTTTGGAAGGAAGAGGGGATTGCCCGTTTCCTGTAATGGCGTTTTTATTGAGGATCGCATGGATGCGATTTTAGAGAAACAGGCGGAAGTCGGAATGCAGACCAAACATGGAGCGGGGACTTCGGCCTATTTTGGAGATTTAAGGGGGCGCGGAGCAGATATTGCTTCAGGGGGGACTTCTAGCGGTTCAGTTCATTTTATGGAACTCTTCGACAAAGTATCCTCAGTAGTTTCACAGAGTAACGTTAGAAGAGGTTCTTTTGCGGCTTATTTACCTATCGATCATCCTGATATAGAAGAATTTTTAAGAATAAAAGGAGAAGGCAATACGATTCAAGAGATGTCCTTTGCCGTCTGCATTACGGATGAGTGGATGCGCTCCATGATTGATGGAGATAAGAAGAAAAGAGCAACGTGGGCTTTGGTTATTCGCAAGAGATTTGAGACGGGTTATCCTTATCTATTTTTTACAGATACAGCCAATAATAGCGCACCTCAAGCCTACCAAGATAAAAATCTTAAAATTAGCGCATCGAACTTGTGTAGCGAAATAGCCCTTCACTCCTCAGAGGAAGAATCCTTTGTTTGCTGTCTTTCCTCGCTTAACCTCTTGAAGTGGGAGGAGATTAAAGAGACCGATGCCATAGAGACTCTGGTTTATTTCTTAGATGCGGTAATGCAGGAATACATCAATAAAACCGAAGGTATCCCGTTTATGAAAAGCTCTAATGAGTTCGCTAAACGCCAAAGAGCCTTGGGCGTGGGAGTGCTAGGTTGGCACTCTTTTTTACAAGATAAAATGATCGCTTTCGAGAGTATGGAAGCAAAATTTCTCAATTTGGAAATTTATAAGACAATTCGGGAAAAATGCGACAAGGCGACTGAGGAACTCGCTGTTCTTTTTGAACCCCCTCGCCACCTTAAAGGGTATGGCAGACGCAACATGACAACCATGGCTATTGCCCCCACCACCTCTAGTTCTTTTATTCTTGGGCAAGTATCTCCCTCAATTGAACCGCTTAATAGCAATTATTTTACCAAAGATTTAGCCAAAGGAAAGTTCACTTACAAAAACCCCCATCTTGAAGCGGTGTTGGAGGAGAAGAAAAAAAATACACAAACAACATGGAAGTCAATCTTAATGAAGGGGGGTTCCGTTCAGCATTTGGAGTTTCTATCTGATCAAGAAAAAGACGTATTTAAAACTTTTGGAGAAATCTCCCAAAAGGAAATTGTAATTCAAGCCTCTCAGCGGCAAAAATACATAGATCAGGGCCAAAGTCTCAACGTTATGATTTCCCCCAAATGCCCACCCAAACAGGTAAGCGAACTGCTTATATTTGGGTGGGAACAGGGAATAAAAAGCTTTTATTATCAACGCAGCGCCAATCCAAGTCAAGAATTAGCAAGATCTATACTTTCTTGTTCAGCTTGTGAGGGCTAAAGTGTAAAAATTAGTGTATGAATCTTGGTTTCTCAGAAAAAATACTTCAATGCCTTCAAGGAAAGGTCGAAGCTCACAATAAGAAGCATTGCAATCCCGTTACCATACACCAATTAATAAGAGTCTACAAACGTGGAGAGCAGGTAACGGATTCTACTTGGCGACCGAGAATTACTATGGCTCAAGCAGCGATGGCGAGGGTTAATATGTTTCTAAGGTTTGCGGCGGAGCGCAGAGTCAAGGACTCTTACGCGGCTGAAGATCAAGACATTCTCAAGGGGTCGGATCGCACCTATGCACAGGAAATAAGCGAACCCTTCTGGGATTTTGAGGATTTAGATTACACCTCGGCGCGTTGTGATCTGCTTCTAGCCCACGTTGCTGATTGGGATGGGGGTAAGATATTTATTCCCCCACCACTTGAAGAAGAGTAATTTTTGGATATAATCATGCTAAAAGCATGAAATGAGGGTTTTATTTGTATCTGATTTTACTTTAGAACAAAGATTAGGTGGCGCACAAGTTAGCAATGACTTAATAATCAAAAAAGGTCGGGATCTTGGTCACGAAATCGTAGAACACGACCACACCTCGTCTGTTGTTGATTTTCTGTCATCTTACGATTTACTAGTTAGTTCAAATTTAGAAGCAATAAGTCGAGCAACTCCCAATAAACTCGATTTTATTCTCCAGCACCCCAACCACATTAGGCTAGAGCATGATTCGTGTCTTTATCTCGATAACTCCTTGCGCCAGCAACTTTTTGAATCTTCGAAAATTAACTTTTTCCTTTCTGATTTCCATATTTCGTTCTTCAGAGAAAATTACGGGGATTATTTTAAAAACGTGGAAATAAATTACGATCCGATGAATACGGAAATTTTCTCGGAGGGCAATCAGGAAAATGAGTATGATATTGTTTACTGTGGTTACCTTCACCCGCTAAAAGGGGTGAACAACTTGGTGAAACACGCTGCCGAAAATCCCGATAGAACAATTGATATATTTGGATGGGGCGATGGAGATATCACCCCCTTCTTTAATGGGGTTCCCAACATTGAGTTTCATGGCGCTAAAGATTATACGGAAATAGCGGACATATTTAAGAAGTCCAAGGCAATTTACCACCACCCTGTAGTCAACGAGCCATTTTGCAGGATGGTGGCCGAGGCGCTTTTGTGTGGGGTAACAGAGGTTATTGGCGCCAAAGAAAAAATAGGCTCTTATTTAGAATTTGAAAAAGTAGGCAGACAAGAGTTTGCTAAAAAATGCTCCGAAGCTACACAAAACTTTTGGAACAAAGTAGAAAAATTATGAGAAAAGTATCAGTAGTATTAAACACATTTCGTAGACCAAAAGCACTAAAACTTCAATATGAGGCGGTCACGACGCAGAGCGTTATTCCACCTGAAGTTCTTCTTTGGAAGAATCATCCCGAGGACGAAACTGAATTTGATTTTGAGGGTATAGATGGAGTGGCCATTGCCCAAAACAATGCAAACTATGGAGTATGGGCGCGGTTTGCTTTTGCACTTAACACATGTTCAGATTATATCTGCGTCTTGGATGATGATACTATTCCTGGGAAAAATTGGTTCCGCAATTGCATCGATTGCATAGAAAATGAGCAGAACGGCCTATACGGAACGAACGGTGTATCCTTCAATGATTTAGACTATAATTCCTATGACCAGCACGGCTGGGCCAAACCGAATGAGAAAACCCAACAGGTGGACATTGTGGGTCATTCTTGGTTTTTTCACAGGGATTTGCTTTCAGCCTTTTGGAGAGAGACGATTCCGCCCGTCTCACACCTATGTGGTGAAGATATGCATTTTTCCTATGCGATTCAAAAATACATGAATCTCAACACTTACGTTCCACCCCATCCCGAAGAAGACCGTTCTTTGTGGGGCAGCGATCCCGATCTAGCTCGTAAGTTTGGTGTTGATAAAAATGCGATTTCGGTGAATTGTCATCAGGGCGGTCTTTTTAGAACTGTTTTGCGCTATTATCACCACAAGGGTTTTAAATTACAAAATATATGAAAAAAACCCTAGTAGTTTATGGAACTCGCCCTGAATACCTAAAAGTAAAAACTTTAATTGACTTAAGCGAGTCAATCCACAGTCTTTTTGTCAAGCAGCATACTGATATTATTGATTTCGGGAGTTTCAATCACTCTATTCAGATAGACAACTCCTGCGACAACCGACTCAATTCAATATTCGAGCAGGTTTTTTTAAAAGCAGAAAAAATAATCAAGGATTACGACAATATAGTCATACAGGGCGACACAGCCACCGTGGCGGCTATAAGCCTTGCGGCGTATCACTTAAAGAAAAAAATATTTTATATTGAGGCGGGACTAAGAAGTTTCGATTGGGAAAATCCCTTCCCAGAGGAAGGTTATAGACAAATGGTTTCACGCATAGCCACAGTTAACCTCTGCCCAACGGAATTGGCCGCTAAACACCTAAAAGAAGAAAAGGTATTGGGGGAAGTTCATGTGGTGGGTAACACTATTCTTGATACCCTGACACCTTATAAGGATGAGACCAGTTATGGAGATCGCGTTTTGATTACGTTGCACCGCACGGAAAATCTAAAGCTCTTACCCAATTGGTTTAAGGCCATTAACAAGGTGGCAGTGTGCCATCCGTCGCTAGAATTTATTTACCCCGTTCACCCTAATCCAGTTATTACCAAAGAGGCTGAAAAGCTCAAAAATGTGACCCTGTGCGAACCCCTAGAACACCACGATTTTTTAAAAATATTAAAGGATTGCCGTTTTGTTATAAGTGATTCTGGCGGAATTCAAGAGGAAGGTTCTTTTTTAAACAAAAAAATAATCGTTTGCCGAAAAACAACCGAGCGCCCCGAAGGGATAGAGAGCGGTCATCTAATCTTATGTCCAGATCCCGCGAAACTGGAAAAAACAGTGGAAAGAATAGTGGGCAATTGTAATATCAATACTTGCTGCCCTTATGGAGACGGTGAATCTTCAAAAAGGATAAGGGCAATTATTTCCGCATATGAATAAAAATACAATAATTATTGTGGCTTACAATAAGCCAGATTTACTGTATCTTTACTTGGAGCAATTATACTCCGACCCCACAATTGCGGATTACCAGATTCAAATCAATACTGAGAAGGGGTATGATCCAGAACAGGATTATGTTTTATCTTTATACAAAAAGAAAAATCCCGAGGTAGAAATTAAGCAGTTCATCAAGCCAAAGCATCCATCTTGCCCTTTAGCTGGCTATTATAATATTTTATCCTCATACCTGTATGCCGCCGACCAAGAAGATGCTGGCGATTTTGTGATTGTGGGGGAGGAGGACATTATACCCACGAAGGATTACATAAGGTATAACAAATATATATACGACAATTACCTGAAAAAATATCCACGCATTATGGGCGCTGCCCATAAGAGACGACCCGAAGCCGAGCTAGACGGCGACCCAGAACTTCTAATGGGTGACCACCAATGCACCTCCTTATCAGTGATCTCAACCCGAGCTATCGATGAATATTTAAGGCCCGTTTTACAAGACGAGAACCTTTACCATAATCCATTCTTTTTCTATAATTTACATTTTGCATCTTCCCGCATTGCCCCCAATGATCACACTCACCACGACGGTTTGGTCGAAAGAATTATGGATCAACATAAGCTATTTGTTTTAAAACCAGATCAAGCGCGATCTATGCATGTGGGCTTATCGGGGGTTTTTTGCAAAGGGAAGGCTCCCGAGGGAAGCTTAGAAGAGAGGGTGGCTGAATGGCGGGAATTGATTAAAGATGGGGATCGTTTGAGATCACTATCCAACTTACCCGAGGACTTGGTTGTTACCGATCCAGAGGGTCCAGAGTGGAATGAATTAAAACTTGACCTAGATAGAAATCTATGCCAAGCTAGTAGTTGGTGGTATGACACTAATAATGAATTTAAAAAATATATAGAAAATGAAAAAAGTAATACTCACAGGGGCTAATGGGTTTGTCGGTCACCATATTTTAGAGCATTTTATAAGACACACGGATTGGGAAATCTATTGCATCGACAAGCTTAATTATGCGAGTTCGGGCCACGATAGAATTAGGGATATCAATGTTTTTGACGACAAAAGAGTTAAGATCTTTACTAGCGATTTATCTTTAGCATTTCCCGAAGGGCTTATCAAAGAATTGGGCGATATTAATTATATCTTTCATGTAGCCGCAGAATCCCATGTAGACAATTCGATTGATCACCCCGTTCCTTTTATACAAAACAATATTGACTCAACTCTTTTTTTATTGGAGTATGCTAAAAAACTTCCAAATTTGGAGAAATTCATCTATTTTTCTACCGATGAAGTATATGGGTCCGCTCCTGTAGGAATGGCCTACAAGGAGGGTGACCGATTTAACTGTGGAAACCCCTATTCTGCCTCCAAGGCGGCTGCTGAGTGCATTTGTCAAGCTTATAGCAACACTTATCAGATGCCCATCATAACCACCAATACCATGAATGTAATTGGTCAGCGCCAGCACCCTGAGAAATTTGTTCCCAAGGTTATAAAAAAGGTTTTAAATGGGGAAGTTATTACAATTCACAGCAATGCTGAAAAAACAAAAGCTGGGAGTCGATTTTACATTCATGCGAGAAACATTGCTGACGCGCTTCTGCACATTTTAGATAATTGCGACGAGGTTTTAGATAATTATGACGCCTCGAAGGGTAAATTTAATATAGTCGGAGAGAAGGAAACAGACAATTTGGAATTGGCGCAATTGATTGCCGACATACTGGGTAAGGAGCTTAAGTACAAAATGGTTGATTTTCATAGTTCGCGTCCAGGTCATGATTTAAGATATGCCATGGATGGTAAAAAGATGGCGGATTTGGGCTGGACACACCCAATTTTATTCGAAGATTCATTACGTCATACTATAGACTGGACCTTGGCACATCCCAATTGGCTTGAAATTTAATGAAAGATTTCACGGAAGAGTTTGACAAGATTAAGGATTTAATTGTCTCAAACACACCATTTGCCTTCGCTCGATTTTCGGACGGGGAGGTAACGATTTTGCAAAACAATATAGTCGTTTTGGCTGACAATTATTTCATACAGGGAGATTTACATGGAGATGAAACCCGATTTCAAGGGCATTATCTTCCCGAAGAGCAAAAGGCATTTTATCCCGAGGAACATGAATTTTTTCAAAAAAAATTAGTTGAGGCTTTCAAGTTTAGAAAAAAGAATTACTTTAAGGGAATCCCCCCCCAAAACGCTTCTTATGGTGACGTTTCTTGGAAATTTTGCACCGACTTATATGGGGACGGCGATAGCGAACACCTTTCTTTTTGCAATGTAATGATAAACGGTAATTATCATCGTTTCGTTACAGAAATAATTCCCGAATTTACAAAAAAGAAAATAGTGTTGATATGCAATGAAAATGCACAGCTAGATCAGTTGCCGTTCGAGGTGGCAAAGGATTTTCGGTGTGGTACGAATTCCATGATTAATAACTATAATCTGGTTGGAGAAATATCCAAATGGGTCGAAGACTATGATATAACTGAACACACGTTTCTTTTTTCGGCGGCTACTTTGAGCAATTATTTAATTTACCAGTTATATAAAATCGCAGATACCAATCAATACATAGATATCGGGTCGTCCCTTGGTTACCACTTGGGACTGAAGGGCTGCTATTTAAGGGGGTATTTGAATCAATATTGGAACCACGGAGCTTTATCTACAGAAAGAGATATATGGAATTAATAATCACAAGAGCAAAGCCAGATGACTGGGAATTCATCAGGGAGTTAAGAAACTCATCCTCCAGTGGGTTTTTTTCACAAGAAGAAATATCGCAGCAGCAACATGCTGGGTTTATGGAAAAATACGGAAGAAAATATTTCGTAGCTTACAATCGGAAAGAGCAAAGGGTTGGGTTTATTGGTGAGGTTGAGGGGGACATTCGTTTTGCGGTTCCCGTGGCCTTCAGAGGACACAACATTGCTGTCTCTATGTTAAATTTTTTCGAAGGAGAGGCTTCGGATACAGTTTTGTCCGCAAAAGTAAAATCAACCAATTACGCCAGCATCAAAACCTTCCTAAAAGCGGGTTGGGTAAAAGGCTCAGTGGGAAAATGGGTTACGAACGAGGAGTATATCACATTTGAAAAATGAATGATCCACAACAAATAGTAACAATGTTCGAGGAGAACGTGGCGGAATATACGGGCGCAAAATATGCAATAGCTTGTGACAACTGCACCAATGCACTTAAAATGTGTTGTGAATATCTGCAAGTTGATACAGTAACCATCCCTAAGCGGACTTATATTGCAGTTCCTCACGCCATTATTCAAGGGGGCGGAAAGGTGCAGTTTGAGGATCTAGAGTGGAAGGGTATTTACCAACTAAAGCCGTATCCCATCTATGATGCAGCTAAACGCTTTACCTCAAAGATGTATATACCAAAAACCTTAATGTGTTTGTCATTTGGAATTAAAAAATCCTTAAAAATAGGTAAGGGTGGGATGATTTTGACTGACAGTAAGGAAGCTTACGATCACCTCAAGAGAGCTAAATGGCTTGGTAGAAGGGAGGGTGTTTCTTATTTTGAGGACGAACCTGAATTTTTGGGACACAACTCCTACATGACGCCAGAATGGGCAGCAAGAGGAATGATGTTGTTGAACTTTTACCCCCCGCACATGGAAGACCAAGACGAAATTCCCGACTACAGGGACTTAACAACATTTGAAATTTTTAAAAATGAAAACTATAAATATTGAACAGAAAGATCAGTGGAAGGATTTTATTCTTCGTGAAGCACAATATCCCATCCCCCCCTCTTGTCACGGGGGAATTTGCGTTGATGCGGGAACCAATATTGGCGATTTTCCCCTTAATCATGGAAACAGATTTGACAAATATATTTGTTATGACGTATTCCAAGAGAATATCGAGGAGTGCAAAAAAAATACTAAGGATTTGGGCGTTCCCGTGGAAGCTTATCAACGCGCAGTATGGTCCAAAGCGGGAGAAATGGTAGAGGTTTACGCCTATCAACAAGCCTCAAACGGTTTACAACATTTTGGCAATTCGGGAAATGTGGGTTGCGTTCAATCTATGGATGATGGGGGCTATGGTTGGATCAAAGATAATCAAATTGATCTCGTTCAGAGTATTACGGTTGAGGAAATTATAGAAGAATATGGCGAAATAAATTTACTCAAGATAGATGTTGAGGGAAGTGAGTATCCCTTTTTACTGGGCAAGGATCTATCCAAGATAAATTACATTGTGGGTGAGATGCACTTTGACGAGCAAAAAATTGAACTAATTGAATGGTTAAAAAAATTCGATAAGTTTGATCGGCGTTTGTGGAAAAATATATAATAGTTAACATGTCTAATCAGTTCTCCGTTGTCGTAAACACCCACTCGTCGATTCGAGATCTGTGGGGTTTATTTTTTAGTCAATTAGAAAAACATTTGTTGATTCGCAGTGTGGGTAGCCCTATTTCGATTAAAACGACTTATGTGTTTACCGACGACGCAGAGGGACTCCCCACTGAATATCAGGGCGTTCTTTACGATAAAGAAGCAATGTTTAGAACCCAGTATCTAGAGTGCTTGAAAAGCGTTGGTGAAGAGTTCATTCTTTATTTAAATGAAGACTACATTCTTTACGATGACGTTAATTTAGAAAAGCTTGCGGAATATTTAAAGATTTTAAAAGATAATCCCGAGCTTGCATTCATTAGATTTACGCGAGGCCCCAACATAACCGAAAAAAACCTTACCAGTGATTTGTTTTATTTATCACATGAACAGCCATTTTTCTACAGTCAAACCGCAGCAATTTGGCGAAAGAGCGTGTTGCAAAGAGTTCATGAGATAGGTCCAGATACGCATATTGGCGCAAGAGGAATGACAGAGGGGCATTTTGAGGTGGGGGCGAATGAAGTGTGTAGGGAATTAAATTTACGGGGCGTAGTCGCTTATAATGGCGAACCCCTAAGGGGTGGACACCACTATGACTCTTGTATTTTTCCCTATATTGCCTCCGCACTAATACGCGGCAAGTGGAATCTAAAAGAATACCCCAAGGAGCTATTACCCTTACTTCAGGAACATAAAATAAATCCGCAAAAAAGGAGTTGGGTTTAATGAGAATCTACAAGGACTTATCAGTCGAGGTAAATGGAACCAACACCCACTATTTTGATTTATCAGATTTTCAATCTGACGATGAGACTATGGCGCTTTACTATGGATATACTTTTATTTGTAATCAAGCTCACGCCGCCCTGCTTCGCGCCCACCAAAAGAACATATATTTAAATGTGGTTCCTCCCACCGAATTTTGTGGCCCCTATGACATTAACCTAGAGGATAGGTTTGATGAGATTTACTCGATTTGTCCCTTTACTGTTGATTGGCTTAATAAAATTAAAGGCACTGATAAACATAAAAAAATCTGGTATCCCTTTCATTCTAAATACATACCCGAAGATTTCGAAAAGAAATACGATGTATGTTATCACGGGGGAATCCATAGTGATAAATACTCCCAAATGTTACAGATATTAAGGGGCTTTAATTACAGATATATGAGCATGAGTCATGACATTAACCCTATGACACAAGCCCACCTTCCTCTTGCTACAGATTTAGATTTGCCCCATGAAGAAAAAATAAAAAGAATATCGGAATGTAAAATTTCAGTATGCTATAATAATTTTCCCGTTAGGAATTCCGTAGACCTACACTACATCAAGGACCAACCTCAATGGCAAGACAATATTGCATTTAGTCATGTTGATTCTTTAGGCATATTACCGCAGTTAAAATCTCGCTTTATCGAAGGCTCTATATCACAAACCTTAAACTTGGTCGAGAGAGATCCGTGGAACGTCATTGAGCAATGGTATGAGCCAGACAAACACTTCATTTATTTCGATGATAAGAATGACTTGGAAGTAAAAATAAAAACCATTCTTGCGGATTGGTCTTCTTATCGGAAGATTATAGAGGATTCTTACCAGCACTCGCTTGAAAATTATACTTGCGACCATTTAATTAGACACATAGAAGGCAATGAACTGTAAATCTTGCAGCAGCACAAAAAATACCAGTATTTTAGATTTGGGGGATCACCCGTGGTGCAACGATTTCCTTCCGAAAGACAGGGTTGGTAAAGAACAGAAATACCCACTACATCTTGTTCACTGCGATGAGTGCGAACTTCTACAATTAGACTATGTTGTTCCCAAAGAGGTAATGTTCAAAAACCACACCTACGTTTCATCTACTACGGATTCGCTTTCTGAGCATTTTTACGACTTGGCACTCCAAAATAAGACTCAGTTTAATTTGAAGAAGGATGATTTAGTTCTTGATATTGGCGGTAACGATGGAACACAGCTACTTCAATACAAAAAAGTGGGAATAGAAAATGTTTTAAATGTGGAGTCCGCCGATAACATTGCAGAACTTTCCGTGGCGGCAGGTATTCCAACTATAAATGACTTTTTTAATGAAGACTTAATAATTAGAGAAAATTTAGAAGGCAAAGTAAAACTCATCAATGCTTCTGGTGTGTTTTTTCACCTAGAGGAGTTACATAGCGTTATAAGGGGAATCAAAAAAGCCCTCACAGAAGATGGTGTTCTTGTGGTTCAATTTATGTATGCTGGAACGATGGTGGAGAAGTTGAATTTCGATGGCATTTACCACGAACACCTCTGTTTCTATACACTTCAGAGCTTAAGGAACCTACTGGAACCCTATGGCTTAAATATTTTTGATGCGTGTGGGAGCGAGATCCATAGCGGAAGCATTATAGCTAAGATTTCCAAATCTCCGATTTTTGAACAGACGAACACATGCAAATATTGGATCAAAAAAGATAAGAAATATAATAAAAACTCCTTTCTTGAATTCGCAAAAAAAGTAAAAAACAAAAGAAACAACCTTAAGGAATTGCTAAAAACAATAAAATCTAAAGACCCACAAAGCAAAATTTACGCTTACGGCGCTCCAGCAAAGGGCAACACACTGTTGAATTATTTTGGAATTGACAACAACCTAATAGATAAATGTGTCGAGGTTAACGATCTCAAGGTGGGCTTATACCTTCCACAGAGTCATATTCCCATAACGAAAGAATCTAGAACGGATCTTCCCGATTATTATCTATTACTGGCGCATAATTTCGCAGAGGAAATTCTAAAGAAAAATAAACCCTTGATTAATGCTGGCGTTAAGTTTATTATTCCTTTTCCAGAAATCCGAGTAATATGATCATATCAATACCAGAAGAATTAAAGCAAATTCGCATAGATGTTGGATTAGCGGGGGAGGCACCTAATGCTGCTCTATGGTTAAGTGAGACCACTGATAGGTTCGTTATCGGCATTGAGCCTCTACCATATCATTGGAAAATGATAAATAATTTTGAAACCTCAAATTCTAAAAGGCCGTATCCCGATAATTTTAAAATTCTTCAGCTAGAAGAGAATGTTGTTAAACTAAACAGGCAGGTGATATGCGATGTCGGTAATAGATTTTTTCCTATTGAGGCCGCGATAGACGATGTTTCAAAAGTGCAAAAGAAAAAGTTTTACATGATGGATAGGACTGGTGGCGCATCGGGATCTTCCAGTTTACTGGAGCCATCGCTTCATCACCCTCACTTTATAGAAGAGGAAATAGAGGTTGCGGTGCATTCATTGGAGCATGTATTAGATTCTATCGATTGGGACAGATTTGAATACATAGAACACATTAAAACTGATTGTGAGGGAAAGGATTGGGATGTAGTGAAAAGCATCGGCAAATATTTGGACAGGGTGGTGTTTATTACCAGTGAAATGACAAATAATTTACATCACTGGCACGGTTCAGGCGACCCCCGACAGTTTGTGGAGTTTATGCAAAAATCTGGCTTTGGAGTCCTTGGGGTTGGGAATGGCGAAATAGTGTTTTTTAATTTATCGCTTAAACATAAAGTGGAAGAGGATAATCTAGATTTCAATACTCTGGGCCTTTAATAAACAGAAGCTTGTGAAAAAAGTAGGCATAATCCAGTCGAGCTATATCCCATGGAAGGGTTATTTTGATCTAATTAGGTCGGTCGATCTGTTTATTTTTCACGATGATCTCCAGTATACTAAACAGGATTGGAGGAATAGAAACAGAATAAAAACTGAGAATGGGGTTAGCTGGCTTACTATTCCGTGTGGAAAAAACGAAAAACGTTTGATATGTGATGTCGAGTTAAAAGATCCCTCTTGGCAAAGAAAACATTGGAATATTATTAAAGCAAATTACCGCAAGGCGCCATTTTTCAAAGTATATCAGGAATTTTTTGAAGATTTGTATTTAGGTCGGCAGTGGAAGAACTTATCCAAATTAAATCAGTATACAATAAAGTCATTATGCAGAGAATTTTTGGCAATAAAAACCACGTTCGATGATTCAAGAAAATATAATTTGCAGCACAAAAAAAATAGTAGACTGTTGGAATTGTTGGCGAATTTCGACACCAAGGAGTATATTTCAGGCCCAGGAGCAAGGGATTATATTATCGAGGAAACTTTTGATGAGGCCAATATTAAGCTGACTTGGATGGATTATAGCGGCTACCCCGAATATAAGCAATTACACGGCGATTTCGAGAGCAGGGTGAGTATTGTGGATTTATTGTTTAATTGTGGCCCAGATTCGCTACAATACATGAAAAGACTTTAAAATGGACGCATCACGCACATATGGCTTTCAGAAGCAATTGCCCTCGGAGTTCCCCTCTCAGTTGATTTTGGATATTACAGAGGTTTGCAATTTGGGTTGTGTTCATTGCCCACACCCCATATTTAAAAATTCGAATCTCTATGGAAAAAGGTTTTTAGATCCAGAGCTTAACGCGAAAATGGTCAATGAGGTGAGTACAGACGGCAGAGGACATTGCCAATACATTAGGTATACCAGTAATGGCGAGCCGCTCATCCACCCACTTGGATATAAAATGATTCAAGATGCAGTTGACCATTCAAAAACTTTTGTTTGCCTAACAACGAATGGCACCATCATGAAGGAAAAAAAGACCCGACAGCTTCTAGATTCTGGCATTCACATGATAGACATCAGTATTGATGCATATAGGCCCGAAACTTATGCCAAGATAAGAGTGGGCGGTAATTTAGAAATAACAAGAGAAAATGTTTTAAGATTATTGAAATGGGTTCGGCAAGGCGAACTGGACACAAAGGTGGTGGTAAGCTTTGTTGAGCAGCCAAACAATACAAATGAGGTTGAGGATTTTAGGAGGTTTTGGAAAAACGAAGGGGCAACCAATGTAGTAATAAGGCGCTTGCATTCGGCTTCGGGGGCGGTAGGCAACATAGCGGAAACAATGAGGGAGAAGCAAAAAGACAAGGAAACAAAGCGTTATCCATGTCTTTACCCATGGGAGCGCTTGGTTTTAGACCCAAAGGGGTATTTGGCGTTCTGTCCAACTGACTGGCAATACAAGTCAACCTTTTCCGATTTTAGAAAATATAGCATCGGAGAAGCGTGGCGTGGAGATTTCATGAAAAAACTACGCGAGGCGCACTTAAGGAATAATTTTTCTTGTCACGGATTTTGTGGCCAATGCCCAGATTGGGCCAGCACCCGCTGGCCAAAGCAAGACGGTAGGCGTTATGCTGATCTAGTTGCAGAATTAACAGACGCTTCGGATATTTACTAATATGAAAGTTTATGCATCCCACACACCACGCGCAAAAGCAATTTTTGATCTTTTGTATCAAAGTGCCGAAGGAATACAGGATGTCGAAGTTATTTCATGCCCCTTCGAGGGTAATTCTGATGGAATGTGGGGAGAGACTGGCACGGATGAGTATCAATATTTAATGATACAAAGATGGAATTTGCTTCCCACGATAATCAGGGAGAATATCGGGTCTAACATTGTCTGGCTGGATGTTGACTGCGTATTCAATAGTAATAATAAAACCTTTGCGCCCACAATAAATTCACTATTAGAGCAACACGACTTTGCTTTTCATTACGATTCCAATTCCGCTCTTTCTCGTCATATAAATACAGGAATCATGGCAATTAAGTGTTCCAAAAAAACATTGGCTGTTACGGAAAAATGGATTGATATAATTTTAAATATGACACCTGAGGCAAGGCGCGGCATTGGCTGTCTTGCTCAGTGGAATGATATTTTTTCCAATTATCCCGAGCATGAGGCGACTTATTGTATTTTGCCGCAAGATTTCGGATATAGAACGAGCAATTGTGTTATCTATCACGCTATAGGAGTGCAAGATAAAATAACACACCTTAACGATGCGTTGAATTCTTTCCAACAAGGTTAAGGATGAAGGTTTTAATTACAGGCTCAACTGGATTCCTTGGTCGGCATTTAACCAAACACCTTAAAAAATTAGGATGGGATTTATTTGAGTGCAACACCAAAACCGCTAACTTGATGTGTGATAAAAATTTGCACATTTTTAATAAAATTAAATTTGATTATATCTTTCATTTGGCGGCTCACACCAAGGCGGGCGATTACTGCCTATATCACAAGGGCGAACAGTTTGAG
>TARA_R110001583_G_scaffold305_8_pt1 | contig 20973 bp, 21 predicted proteins | sample TARA_R110001583 | Tara Oceans TARA_R110001583 (sample SAMEA4398432) | marine metagenome | biome: Polar Biome; feature: [MES] marine water layer (ENVO:01000295) within the mesopelagic zone...; material: water (ENVO:00002006), including particulate matter (ENVO:01000060) such as...... | reverse complement strand
TCCTCCGTATAAAGTAGATCACCTAATTAATGAAACTGGTATAAGTTAACGATAGCCGTTTAACATAGCTAAATTCATTTTTCTTTATTGCTTTTTTATACTGTAGTTAATATTATGTATTTGTGGTATTTATGATATATACAGAATTTTTGGTATTTTAACCTTTCTTTGTATCCATATTTGTAGCGTAGTCTGGCTATTTATTTATCTAAGAAAGTATGAATGAGGAGCTATTCATGCAAGCACAAGTAAACCCTATATTAGATAGACGTCAAACAGCACCTGAGCATTCTGTTTGGTGGAACAAATTATCATTGGCACAAAAGTTCTCTGCGAGTAGTTTAGGGAAGTTTGGCTATGAAATAGCGTTTATTCGTAAAGAGCAAGGGCAAAATATAGCGGTATTGACTTGTGACTCAGGCGTAGCCGTTATCACTGAAGATGGTGATATTAATACCAACCCCGATATACAGATTCGTGACTAATAACGTTAGCCTAGTTCACCTATTTAAGATTTTAAAATATCATTTTAAAGAGGTATTAAACGATAGAATTATTTTCGTTGAGTTGAGCTAATAACTTAGGTGCTTCAGTTGAAACTTGCTCTATTTGTTCAAAAAGTTCTAAAAATTCAGGCTCTAAATTATCCAGAGTGATACCTCTTTTAAGTTGAGTCTCTAATTCTTGACAAATAGGGGTTAAATTAGGTACGCCAGTATAGCAGCAGGCACCATTGAGTTTATGTATTAGGCTTTTGAGTTGACCTGCATCTCGACTGATTAAAGCATGACTGATTTTTTCATGACTTTCAGCTAAATTAGCCACTAGACCCGCTAACATTTCTCTTGCTAAATTTTCTTTACCACCGGTGCGATGTAGTGCTAATGACCAATCAATAACGGCAGAGGTTTGATTGGCTATTATCTGTGTGTTTTTTGTTATTTTTGTTACTTGTGTTGCAATGGATAAACGCTGTTTGGTGACATTGATAAAGTAATCAACGTCACAGTATTCATAAATAATATGATTAAGCATAGTTTCATCAATAGGTTTGGTCATATAAGCATTAAACCCTTGTTGCTGCATTTTTTCTTTTTCGCCATTTAAGGCGTGAGCAGTAACCGCTATAACCGGAGTTTTACTGTTACAGGTGTCTCTTCTTATTGCTTTTAGTGTACTTATGCCGTCCATTATCGGCATTTGAATATCCATAAAAATCAAATCAAAGCTTTCATTTTTACATAGCTCAAATGCTTTCATTCCGTTATCAGCAAGCACAACTTGATCCACTTGCTCAAGCAGTAGAGCATTTATTAATTTCAAGTTTTCTTCATTGTCATCAACAGCTAACACTTTGATGGGCAGTATTTTTCTCTTAGGAGGAAATAAGTTATCTTGGTCAGCTAACAAAGCTGAATAGAGTTTATAAGTAGTAATTGGCTTGCTTAAACAACTCAATGCACCGCTAGCAAGTAAGGCATCTTGTAAGCTAGGCGAATTACTATTAATTGCTAAATGAATATGGAGAATTTGTGGTTTTATTTGCGTTATGAGTTTTTTTAAATCACTCAATGCTGTCGCATTTCTATCATGGCCTATTAGCGCATAATCAAAACTTTTTTCAGCTTGTTTGGAATTTTCAAGTGCGCTAGTTAATTGGCTAATATTTTCAACTTGGGTAACCTGCATTTTCCAGTTAAGTAAAATCTCATAAGTAGCAGCTCTACTGTGCAAATGTGGCTCATAATATAAAATAGTTTTATCGGCTAGACGAAGCGTATCAAGTTCGTTGCAAAGTGATAACATATTGATACCACACTCAAATTTAAACCAAAAAATTGATCCACTATTTTCTCGTGAACTAAAACCGACATCTCCTTTCATTTCATAAGCTAGTCGTTGGCAAATCATTAGCCCTAAACCTGTTCCTCCATGTAATCGAGTTATGCTTTGATCTGCTTGGGTAAAGGCTTTAAATATAGCCTTTTGTTGGTCTCTATTCATACCAATGCCGGTATCTGACACTGTAATTTTTATTGCTGCTCGTTTTGTATTAATGATGTCAAAGGTCACATCAATCATCACCGAACCCTGTTGAGTAAACTTTATTGCATTACTGACTAAGTTACTCATAATTTGCTTAATACGCATGGCATCGCCTAACAGTGAGTCAGGGATGGAATTACTCATTTTGATCGATAATTCAATATTCTTTTTATGCGCACTTGGGGCAAGTAGCACAAGGGTATCTTCAACCGCTTCACGCAGTGAAAATGGAATGCTTTCTATTACCATTTTACCGGCATCGAGTTTGGAAAAATCAAGAATGTCATTGATGATGGTAAGTAGGTTATTGGCTGATCTATCAATCGTTTGCAAGTAATCTCGTTGGGAGTCACTTAATGGAGTTTTAAGCACTTGCCGGGTAAAACCAATAACGCCATTTAATGGTGTACGTAATTCATGGCTCATGTTGGCTAAAAATTCAGATTTGATTTTGCTAACTTCTTGAGCTTTTTTCTTAGCAATACTCAGTTCAACATTTTGAATTTCAAATTGCTCTAAGCTTTCACGAAGATCAACCGTTGCTTGATCAATACTAGCTTGCATTTCATTTTGGTAATTACCTAATGATTGCGCCATGGCATTGATACCATTTTTTAAAAAATTTAACTCACCTACTAATTGCCCACTGACTCTACTCTCAAGCTTACCTTCACGAATATGGTCGATAGCTTGTACCATCGAATTGACTGGTTTAGCTACATTTCGAATAAGCTTTAAGGCAAAAATAGCACTGAGTAATGACGCAAGAAAAGCCATAGTAAATGCAATAAGATATTGGCTTTGTTGTTTGAACTTCATCCTACTTTTATCTATCTGTATCGCAATATAACCCAGGGTATAGGGGATGCCATTTTTTTTCCGTTCATCTAGTTCATCTAATATAGGGCTACGAAAAAGAATAAAATCGTCTGTTTGCTCACTTTGAGTATAAGCCGGAATTTTGTGTCCGTCTTTTAATCGCATAAGGTTGGTATCACCATGATAAGCACTGGTAACAAACATTTGGTTGTCTAGGGTAAATACCGCAATACTTTTGACTATGCTAGATTGACTTCGATGAATGGCACTAATAATATGGCGTAATTCTTCGCGATCATTATTAATAAGTGGTGTTTTACCTGTAATAGCTAAGGGTTCAATAATACTTTGAGCTCTTAAATTTAGAAATTCGTCCAGTTCACTACTTCGACTATAAGAGAAATAGCCAGCAAGACCAAAACCAATTAGGGCAGTAGGCACAATAGTCAGTAATATAACCCAATCTTTGAGGCTTATTTTATGCATTTTTCCATCGTATTTAGTGTAAAATGATCATCCTTAGAATCGCTATAATGGCATAATGCTCAGGTAAATAAAAACTTTTCTTGGCAAGTACTCTGGATACAATCAATGGCAAACTTTTTTAAAGAAAACACAAAAAAGAAAGTTAACAAACAATCAAAGCAACCAACGCAAATAAACACCGTTACTATTGATAAATTAGATCTTAACGGTTGTGGTGTAGGACGATATCAGAAAAAGCCCATTTTTGTTACGGGTAGTTTGCCAAGTGAAACGGTTGAAATTCGTATCATAGAGCAAAAAAACAAATATATTTTAGCAAAGTTACTTAACGTTAACAAAGCTAGCGAACATAGAGTTGTGGCACAGTGTCAGCACTTTAAGGTTTGCGGGGGCTGTGATTTACAGCACCTTGAGTATGATGAACAACTCGTATTTAAACAAAAAAAGATAATTGAGCTACTTTCTCGTAGTGGTGTTTCAAGCGAATTAATCAATCAATTGCCTTGGCAGAAACCTATTAAGAGTAGTCAATGGCACTATCGTCGTAAAGCGAGAATAGGGGTGCAGTTTGATAAAAATTCGCAAGCGATTATTGGTTTTCGGCAAAAAGCGACTAATCACTTAGTTGCAATAAAGTCTTGTCCGGTATTAGTAGAGCCCGCATGTGATATTTTTCCAATACTAAAAGCGGTGTTAGCTAAGTTGACCGTTAAAAAAGCTATTGGCCATATTGAGGTTATATCTGCGGATCCTCTCGATGATAAAAACAATAACCTTACCCTAGTAGTTCGCCAAATTAGACCGATAAATGCGCATGATCGTCAAATTTGGCAAGAACATGCTGAAAAATATGCTTGGACTGTACAGTTTCTAGAAAGTAAAAAAGGGCAAGAAAGCAGTGATGATCAAATCAATACTTCAGCTGCTGAGCTAAAATATACCTTACCTGACAATATAGATATTCATTTTTCAAACACGGATTTCATACAGATTAATCAACCAGTGAACTCAGCTATGGTAGAGCAAGCGCTTGTTTGGTTAATGCTTGAGCCAGATGATCAGGTACTAGATTTATTTTGTGGTTTAGGTAATTTTAGTTTACCTCTAGCGAAAAAAGTTGCCAAGGTAGTGGGTGTTGAAGGTGTGCAAGTGATGGTGGATAAAGCAGTCGCTAATGCCAAAAGTAATGACATTGATAATTGTCAATTCCATCAAGCTGATTTAAGCAGCCAATGGCTATCAAGTCGTTGGGCAAAAAATAATTTTACCAAAGTGTTGCTAGATCCCGCTAGAGCCGGAGCAGAGCAAGCGGTTGAACAAATCGCTCAACTCAACATAAATACAATTTTATATGTTAGTTGTGACCCGACAACCTTAGCAAATGATAGCCAAATATTGCTAGAAAAAGGTTACAAAATTGTTAGAATTGGCTTGATTGATATGTTTTCTCAAACAAAGCATGTTGAGACTATGGTACTGTTTCAACGTTAAGAATAAGTTATAGATAATTCAGTTTTATTGGCATTAACGATAGTTTCATCTTAAATAAAGGAGTACTCATGGTTTCGGTGCGTAAATCTCATCAGGTAGTTAGTGTTAATTTCCAACATTGGTTGGCAGAGCAAGCTTTACCTGTGAGTAAAAAACAAGCACTAGAATTAGCCTGGCGCGATGTTGGTGAATATTATCAACAGCAGGAAGAGAGCCTATTAAAAGCGATGGAAATGGTAGAGATTTTATCTAATTTGAATTTAGATAAAGACTCTTTAGTTGCTGCATTTTTAATCCCCTTATTAGAAGCAAGTCTCATTTCCACAGATTTTCTTGATGAACACTGTAATAAAGAAGTGGTTATGCTCTGCCAAGGGGTAGAGAAAATGGCAGCTATCAAAGGCTTACAACCCAGTGCTAATAGTTCAGCGAACCCTTCAGCCACACTGTCATCCAATAAAGTGGATAATATTCGCAGAATGCTGCTTGCTATGGTTGATGATGTTCGCGCTGTTGTTATTAAACTCGCTGAACGTTTATGTGACTTGCGAGAACAAAAAAATACTGACGAAGAAAGTCGGGTGTTAGCGGCAAAAGAAAGCGCAAATATTTATGCCCCTTTAGCAAATCGTTTAGGTATAGGGCAGTTGAAATGGGAATTAGAAGATGTTTCTTTTCGTTATTTACACCCACAAGTATACAAAAAAATTGCGAAACTATTAGATGAAACTCGTCTTGAACGTGAACGTTATATGGACGATTTTGTTGGTAATTTAAATCAACAATTAGAAAACCTGCATATTAGTGGCAGCGTTGATGGGCGTCCTAAGCATATTTATAGCATTTGGAAAAAAATGCAACAAAAGTCATTAGATTTTGAACAGCTTTTTGATGTGCGAGCGGTACGTATTGTTGTGGAAAAAGTTCAAGATTGCTATTCAGCCTTAGGTATAGTGCATACCCACTGGCACCATTTAGCAAAAGAGTTTTCTGATTATGTCGCAACGCCTAAACCTAATGGCTATCAATCTATTCATACCGTTGTACTTGGGCCCGAAGGTAAATCAATTGAAATACAAATTAGAACCGAGCAAATGCACGATGATGCTGAGTTAGGTATTGCTGCCCACTGGCGTTACAAAGAAGGTGCGGCTGGTGGTAAAAATAGCAGTAAAGCAAATAGCTTTGATGAAAAAATTGGTTGGTTGAGAAAAATCATTCAATGGCAAGATGATGTTAATGAAAGCGGTGAATTGTTAGATGAACTTCGTAGCCAAGTATTTGAAGATAGGATTTATGTTTTTACCCCAAGTGGTGATGTTATTGATTTACCTATGGGCGCAACACCATTAGATTTTGCTTACTATATTCATTCAAATGTAGGGCATTGCTGTGTTGGAGCCAAAGTTTTTGGAAAAATAGTTCCTTTTACTTATCGGCTAAAAACAGGAGATCAGGTTGACATTTTAACCAGTAAACAGGCTAACCCAAGTCGTGATTGGCTTAACCCTAATTTAAATTATGTTTATTCTTCGCGTGCGCGTGCAAAAGTTCAACACTTTTTTAAACTACAAGACAGAGATAAACATCTTGCTCAAGGTAAAGATTTACTTGATGCTGAGCTAGCAAAGTTAGATTACTTTAATGTAAGTCAAAGCCAACTTAAAGAGGCTGCTGTTCGTTTTAATGTTAAAACAATAGACGATTTATACGCGGCTATTGGCTCAGGTAATGCGCGTTTACAGCAAATCATCAATTATTTTAAACAGTTTGATGACAAGTTAAAACCCGCCGTTGAGATTGACCCACAAAGCCTAGTGACCGAATCTCAAGCGAATAAAAATCTCGCTAGTGATAATAACGGCATTACAGTGTCAGGGGTGGGTAATTTACTCACTCATATGGCAAAATGTTGCTCTCCGGTGCCTGGTGACGCTATTGCAGGATTTATTACTCAAGGTCGAGGCATTTCTGTTCATCGTCAAGATTGTGACCAATTAGCTAATGCGTTATCTCAACAAAGTGAGCGTTTTGTTGAGGTACAGTGGGGGCTTGACGATCATCAAAGCTATCAAGTTAGTGCGCAAATAATTGCCAGTGACAGACAAGGTTTATTTCGTGATATCTCCACCATTATTGCTAATGAAAAAGTCAGTATTGTTGGTATTGAAAGCCATAGTGATAGCGCTAAACAAACCATGAGTACCATCATTAATATGGAAGTCACTAGTAGTGACCTCTTGACTAGAGTCATACAAAAATTACGTCAATTAGATGATGTAGTTGAAGTAAAAAGGCTTTAGTTAAATCCCCAAACCATAAGTAACCGTAGTTAAGAGAAATTAAATAGATGTTAAATAGTAACGCTTCAATAGATAAATTACGTTGGATTATGACACGATTACGTGATCCAGAAACAGGCTGTCCTTGGGATGTAAAGCAAGATTTTTCTTCAATTACCGCTTACACATTAGAAGAAGCTTATGAAGTGGTTGATGCCATTGAACAGCACGATTTTGTTGAATTGGAGAAAGAGCTAGGCGATTTATTATTTCAAGTGATTTTTTACAGTCAACTTGGGCAAGAACAGCAGTTATTCGATTTTGATAACGTTGTCGCCGCTATTTGTGAAAAATTAATTCGTCGACATCCACATGTGTTTTCGGACAAATCACTAACAACAGATGCTGAAATTAAATCGAATTGGGAAAATGAAAAAACCAAAGAAAGGGCTGCAAAGCAAACGCAGGTAAATAACGCAACCCCGATAAGTGTTTTAGTAGATATCCCTAAAAATTTACCGGCATTATCACAGGCAGCTAAAATTCAAAAACGTTGTTCTCATGTTGGTTTTGATTGGCATGAAATTAGCGATGTTTTTGCTAAAGTTGAAGAAGAAGTACTTGAAGTTAAAGAAGAATTAGAAGCGAAAGAAATTAATAAAGTGGCATTAGGCGAAGAGCTTGGTGATTTAATGTTTGCGGTGGTGAATTTATGTCGTCATGCGAAGCAAGATCCTGAAACCTTGTTGCGTCAAGCAAATCAAAAATTCACTAAGCGCTTTCATGGTGTAGAAGCACAAGTTAGCGCATCAGGCAAAGATTTTTCAAAGCATAACCTTGAACAGTTAGAGCAATATTGGCAACAAGTTAAAGTAGAAGAGAAAAAATAATGGCAAAACTTTTATTATCAAGCATTGCATTAGGCAAGGATTTATTAGAGGAAAATAGCCATGTGACTATTGGCCTTACCAACCCTAAAAGCCCTAGTAACGTTGGCGGAGTTATGCGAGCAGCCGGATGCTACAGTGTCGATCAAGTGCTTTATACGGGTCGTAGATATGCACTTGCTGCAAAGTTTATCGGTTCAAAAAATAATACCGACACTCAAAAATCGCGTGATCAAATTCCACTCGTTGCGATAGACGATTTTTTACAATTAAAGCAGCCAAGCTTCGAACATCAACTGGAAAAATTACCAGAATCGACTAAAATTATTTGTGTAGATTTAGTTGAGGGCGCGACACCGCTGCCTCTTTTTCAACATCCAGATCAAGCAATATATATATTTGGACCAGAAGATGGCACCATCAGCCAAGATGTGATTGATCAAGCTGATGAGGTGGTTTACGTACCTACTGTTGGTTGTATGAATTTGGCCGCTTCAGTGAATGTACTGCTTTATGATAGATTAGCTAAGTCACTGGTAAAGCAAGACAAGTTAGAGACTGATAATACGCTTATTCGCAAAAGTAGAGATACCAATAACCAATCTAAAGTTAAGGTCAAAATGTTAGAGGAATAGCTGTAATGGATAAACTTACGATAGAAAAGCCAGAGTTAACGTTAAATGCAGCGTTAACGAAATGCCCCGTTTCATCGCAGGTGCAAAGTAAAACTAAAAAGTTTTTCTTGAAAATTACGGGGCTACTTTTTGTCGGTTTAGCCATTCTAGGCGTTGTTTTACCAATATTACCAACCACGCCATTTTTACTTGTTGCTGCGGCTTGTTTTGCTAAATCGTCACCACGTATGCAAAAAAAACTACTGGCAAATAAAACCTTTGGCCCATTAATTCATGAATGGCAACAGCATCGCTGTATTCCTCGTAAAGCTAAACGAGTTGCTTTATTGACAATGATCCTTTCTGTTGTTTGGTCGGCTTATTTGTTAAAAAGCCTCATGTTAACTGTGTTAGTTTTTGCACTTGTTATCGGGCCATTTATCTTTTTATGGCGTTTACCGGTAAGTAAATAGCGTCTCCGTTCGCCCTGACGCTTCGATCCTTCGACGGGCTCAGGATGAACGGGGGGCCGCTTGCCCTGAGCTAGTTTACCCTGAGCTTGTCGAAGGGTCGAAGGGTCTATTTAGAGCGCTAACGCTTTACCTACTAAAACGGCTAAATGTTCAGGTAATGGTAGTGTTAATGCTATTTCATGGCCTCGCTCAGACATTTTCTTCCACGTTAGTTTTACGATACGGATAATCTTTTCTTCATTATTCACCGCGGTATATTTTGCGGCGAACTCATCAAAATAGTGCTCAAGAAAAACTAAACAAGCGACATCTTCTAGGGTTTGGCTATCATCATGTATGCTAGCTTTTCCTTGACGAACTAAATCTTTCCGAATAATTGCCGCTGTTTTCTCTGCTTGTTCAGCGGTGTAACCACATTCAAGCATAATAGATACAGTTAGTTCGCCATGAAATTTTCCTAACGCAATACGCCACTGATAATAGCCTGCTTTACCTTGTTCAAACTCAGTGCGTTTTAAATGCCAACGTTTAATGTGTTGAGCGCGAACTGCGATTTGTAATAATTCATTAGCATCAACCCAATTTTTAGTTAAACATTGGGACATACGTTGACCATATAAGAGTTCTTTGGGGTGTTCGACTCCCTCTGCCAAAGTAGTATTAGTGTCGGTTTGGTTAATATTGTCTATTGCAGATAAAACTTTTTTTAGTGGTGTAGTCATGTGTGTAATTAAGTCATGAATTAGATTATTATCATAACCATTTATCATCAATAAAAAAATGCTTATTTTTAACGTTGAATAGCGTGTTGTTATTGTTGTTAGTCTTGCTTTTACGTATAATGTTTTCCCGTCCTGCTTTATTTACATTTACTTTGCTCCTCATTCATTTTTTAGTGATTTTTTAACTAAAAAAGAAGGCTGCTATTCGTAATTATACTGTAAATATAAAGCGCAAAATTTCAGTTTTCCTTACATCGGTGTAGACATGACAACTAGATATATTTTTGTTACTGGCGGCGTAGTTTCGTCTCTTGGTAAAGGTATTGCCGCAGCCTCTTTGGCGGCAATTCTTGAAGCACGTGGTTTAAAAGTTACCATGTTGAAACTTGACCCTTATATTAACGTTGATCCAGGCACCATGAGCCCAATACAACACGGTGAGGTTTTTGTGACCGAAGATGGCGCAGAAACCGACCTTGATCTAGGTCATTATGAGCGATTTATTCGTACCAAAATGACTAAACGTAATAACTTTACGACAGGCCGAATCTATCAAGATGTTTTAGCACAAGAGCGTAGAGGTGAGTTTTTAGGCGCAACTATTCAGGTTATTCCACATATTACTAACGATATTAAACGTCGAATTATTGAAGGTGCTGAAGGTTACGATATCGCGATGGTTGAAATAGGCGGTACGGTTGGTGATATGGAATCACAGCCTTTCTTAGAAGCTATTCGTCAGTTAGGTACAGAAGTAGGGCGTGAGCGTGCTATGTTTATGCACCTTACCTTAGTGCCCTATTTAGCCGCTGCGGGTGAAATTAAAACCAAGCCAACTCAGCACTCAGTAAAAGACTTACGCTCTATTGGCATTTTCCCTGATATTCTTGTATGTCGCTCTGATCGTACTATCCCAAATAATGAGCGCGCTAAAATTTCACTATTTACTAATGTTGAATCAAAAGCTGTGGTATCTATGCCGGATGTTGACAGTATTTATAAGATTCCAGCCTTGTTGAAATCACAGGGTACAGATGAGCTCGTTGTTAAGCGTTTTGGTTTAGATGTACCTGAAGCAGACTTAACCGAATGGGAAGAAGTGCTTTATCATGAAGCTAATCCTAAAGGTGAAGTTAATATTGGTATGGTAGGTAAGTACATTGAATTACCAGACGCATACAAATCTGTAAACGAAGCATTAAAACATGCAGGTCTGAAAAACCAATTAACGGTTAATATTAAATATATCGACTCACAAGACGTAGAAGTGAGAGGCATTGAACTTTTAGCTGAACTTGATGCAATACTCATACCAGGCGGTTTTGGTGAACGTGGCGTTGAAGGCAAAATTTTAGCCGCAAAATATGCGCGTGAAAATAAAATTCCTTATTTAGGTATTTGTTTGGGTATGCAAGTCGCTTTAATTGAATTTGCGCGTAATGTTGCCGGCTTAGCTGATGCACACAGCACTGAGTTTAATAAAGAGAGCCCCTACCCAGTGGTTGGTTTAATCAGCGAATGGTTGGATGAAGAAGGTCAAGTTGAATACAGAAATGAGAATTCAGATTTAGGCGGCACTATGCGTTTAGGTTCACAATTGTGTCACTTGGTGAAAGGTACCAAGGCTTGCGACGTATATGGTAGTGAAACAATCAATGAGAGACATCGTCACCGTTATGAGGTAAATAATAACTACCGTGAAAAATTAAGCACAGCTGGTATGGTGTTCTCGGGGTTATCAACCGATAAAAGCTTAGTTGAGGTGATTGAATTACCTGATCACCCATGGTTTATTGCTGGACAGTTCCATCCTGAGTTTAATTCAACTCCACGTGATGGGCATCCATTATTTGAAAGCTTTGTTGCTGCTTCTTTTGAATATCAAAAAAAGCAATCTAGCTAACTCAATCGCAATTATAAACCGTAGCCTTGTGCTGCGGTTTTTGTTTAAAGATTATCATTTTTTTTAAAATTTAAATTTAACCTTCCTAAAGGAAAAATAATGTCAAACATTAGTAAAATTTTAGCACGCGAAATCATGGATTCTCGTGGAAACCCAACAGTTGAAGCCGATGTATATCTTGAATCAGGCGCCTTTGGTCGTGCAGCTGCTCCTTCTGGTGCATCAACAGGCTCACGTGAAGCATTAGAATTACGCGACGGTGATAAAGCGCGTTATTTAGGTAAAGGCGTATTAAACGCTGTTGCAGCAATTCGTAACAACATTACGCCTGCACTAATTGGTCAAAATGCGTTAGAGCAAGCTAACATTGATCAGATCATGATTGATTTAGATGGCACTGAAAACAAAGAACAGTTTGGTGCAAATGCTATTTTAGCCGTTTCTTTAGCGGTTGCTAAAGCAGCAGCAGTAGATAAAGGCGTACAGTTATTTGAACATATTGCTGATTTAAACGGCACTCCAGGTGTTTATAGCTTGCCAGTACCTATGATGAACATCATCAACGGTGGTGAACATGCAGATAACAACGTAGATATTCAAGAGTTTATGGTACAACCGGTTGGCGCTAAAAACTTCAGTGAAGCCTTACGTATGGGAGCTGAAATTTTTCATGCACTTAAAAAAGTACTATCAGATAAAGGCTTAAGTACTTCTGTTGGTGATGAAGGTGGTTTTGCTCCTGATTTAGCCTCTAACGCTGACGCTTTAGCAGTAATTAAAGAAGCTGTTGCTGCTGCGGGTTATCAGTTAGGTACCGATGTTACGCTAGCGATGGATTGTGCCGCCTCTGAATTTTACGATGCTGAGAAAGGTATTTATGACCTTAAAGGTGAAGGCAAGCAATTTACTGCAAACGAGTTTTCTGATTTCTTAGGCGAGCTTTGTAAAGAATACCCAATTGTTTCAATTGAAGATGGCTTAGACGAGTCAGATTGGGATGGCTTTAAATACCAAACTGATTTACTTGGCGATAAAGTACAAATTGTTGGTGATGATTTATTTGTAACTAATACTAAAATATTCAAACGCGGTATTGATACGGGCGTTGCCAACTCAATCTTAATTAAATTTAACCAAATTGGTTCATTAACTGAAACATTAGCTGCAATTCAAATGGCTAAAGCGGCAGGTTACACAGCGGTTATATCTCATCGCTCAGGTGAAACTGAAGATTCAACGATTGCTGATTTAGCAGTAGGTACTGCTGCAGGCCAAATTAAAACTGGCTCTTTATGTCGTTCAGACCGTGTTTCTAAATACAATCAATTATTACGTATTGAAGAGTTTTTAGGTGATAAAGCAATATATAACGGCTTGTCTGAAATTAAAGGTCAATAACCACCAAAGCTTTTACTACTTACCTCGATAGCAGCGTTGCTTGTACTTATTGACTAAAGTCAACGCAGTGTAAGCGCCTTGCTCTTGAACTAATTAGTTTCAATTTGATTGGTTATGAGAACATCAGTAGATTTAAAAACAAGTTAAACCGAGCCACTATGGCTCGGTTTTTATTTATCTGACATTGTATCTTTTTACTATAATCAAGTATGCTTAGTTATATTGTTAATAAAATCAACTATAAGCAGTAACTTTTAATTTGTAATGTCTCAAAACACACTGTGGCAAACCCATAAGCAAAACAATGATTTTGCAGAATTATGTAATGCGCTTTACGAGCGAGAAATAAGCTTGCTTGCAAATGCTGACATTACCAGTATTGAAAATATGCAAGGACGTTTGAAAAGTTTGTCACATTATATTAATCGAACAGCCAATCTAATGGTGTCGGTTAATGAACTCGGCTTATCACCACTCGCGTTAGATATTCAAAATGCGACTTGGTCAGCAAATCAAGCCAGTAAACTGTCAGTGTTAACACAAAGCGAACAAGATGTTTTTTCATGGTATCTAAGGTTAATTAGCCAAACCAATAAAGCGTCATTAGGGCTAGTTGTCCCTATTTTACAAGCCGATCATATTGTTCTAGATAGCATTGATCGTATCGATACAGAAAAAAAACGCATTCATACTAATATCTCAGGCTGGTTTTCGTTAATAGAAGTTAATGTTGATCCCTCCTTGCGTTTATTAAAACCGACTAAAAAAGTGATGCTTGCTGCCTGTGCAGGGCATCACTGGCAAGGCCGAATGAAGGCGACTAAATTAAGACCTATTATCCCAAATTTGCGAGAATTATTAATTTCTTGTGCTATTGATTGGCAAAACCTCAAGCGACCTTTAGCTTTATAACTGTTGCCATTTTAGCTCCCTACGGGCAAGCCGATAAAGGGTCATCTCCTGCGTTATGGATTTCGATAATAGAACAACTATTCTCTTCAATCCATGCCTTGTACCTAACCCTTTCTCGACTGGCTGAAACCTGCATCTTGAGGTGGAGCGGGTATATAAGTGCATATAAACATTTACACACTGTTTAAGCCTTATATAATGGTGTCAATATATGATGATTCTTTGTGTTTTTTAGGTAACCATGCGAGCATTTACGCTACTTTTACTGATTTTTTTGGGTTTATTGCAATACCGACTTTGGTTCGGTAAAAACAGTGTGCCTGATTATTTGGCTCTACAAGAAGATGTCATTCGTCAGCAAGAATCAAATGAGAAATTAAAACAGCGTAATAAATTACTTTATGCAGATACTGACGACCTAAAGTTAGGCACGGAAGCGATTGAAGAGCGCGCGCGAAATGAATTAGGCATGATCAAAGAAAATGAAACGTTTTTTCGTCTGATTCCAAGTAAAGGTCGATCATCGCAGAATAAAGGAGCTCAGTAGTGGTGATTAAACAAACTCAAGACGATAAGCTCTTTGTGGTCATTATTCCAGCCGCTGGCGTAGGTAAGCGCATGTTAGCGTCATGTCCCAAACAATACCTAGAAATTAATAATCAAAGTATTTTAACGCATACGACTAACCGTTTATTAAGCCATCCTAAAATCACCAAGGTTATTATAGTATTGAGTGATAACGATGAGTACTTTTCACAAACTGAATTAGCTGACAATAGCAATATTATTAGAGTGTCGGGGGGCAAAGAACGAGTAGACTCAGTATTAAATGGATTACAAGCTATTGATGTTGAAAAGTATCCTTGGATTCTGGTACATGATGCAGCTCGACCTTGCGTTACTCATGACGATATAGATAAAATCATTGAACAATGTATCACGAATAATTGTGGTGGTTTATTAGCAGCACAAGTGGTTGATACCATGAAACAGGGTAGCCATAACCACTTAAATACTGTTGGTAACACAATAGACAGAAGCAATCTGTGGCACGCATTTACGCCACAAATGTATAAAACAGTTGAGCTAAAACAATCGATTGAGCAAGCGCTAGAACAAGGTTTAGATATTACGGATGAATCATCAGCAATTGAATTAGCGGGTTTACCTAGCTTACTTGTTTCAGGGCGTCGAGATAATATCAAAATAACGCGCCCTGAAGATATCGCCTTAGCGACTTTCTACCTAGACCAACAAAAGTTAAGTCAACAAAATTTAGACCAATAAAAGTTAGACCCACAAAAGCTAAACTAGCAACAGTGTGAACAACAAAGAGGATAAAATATGCGAATAGGACATGGTTTTGATGTGCATAAATTTGGTGGTAATGGACCACTAATGATGGCGGGTGTTGCCGTGCCATTCGAGTACGGTTTTATTGCTCATTCCGATGGCGACGTAGCTATTCATGCGTTGTGTGACGCTATCCTTGGTGCGCTTTGTTTAGGTGATATTGGTAATCACTTTCCTGACAATGATGAGCAATACGAAAATATTTCTAGCAGAATTTTATTACGTCATGTTGTGGGGTTAATGATTGAAAAGGGTTATCAAATTGGTAATGGCGATATAACCATCGTAGCGCAAGCGCCAAAAATGTCACCGTACTTAACCGCAATGCGTGCTTGTTTAAGTAAAGATTTACATTGTGATATAGACCAGATTAATGTCAAAGCTACCACGACAGAAAAACTAGGTTATACCGGTAGAAAAGAAGGGATTGCCGTACATTGTGTAGTGTTATTAATACCTAAAGTTAACGCAATACTTTCTATGAAAAAAGTACAGAGTGTTTAATTCTGTGCAGGTTTGATTTTCAACGCAACAATAATAATTAGAGACACATAATGTTACCAGAACTGACTTATTTACATGGTAAACCAGAATCATCAGGGTTACTTCGCAGCCAAAAAAGTGATTTTAAAGTATTTGAACAATTACCTTTTTCACCAATAGGTGAGGGGGAGCACTTATTTGTTTATATTAGAAAAACAGGTGCGAATACTGTTTTTGTCGCCAGAGAGCTTGCTAAATATTTCAAAGTGAAAGAGCAGCTAGTTTCTTATGCGGGCTTAAAAGACCGTTTCGCGGTAACTGAACAATGGTTTGGCGTGCATGTACCCGGTAAGCAGGTCTATGATTTGCAAGATCTAACGATTGAAGGTGTTGAAGTACTTGAATACGCGAGACATAATAAAAAATTACGTACCGGTGCTTTAACCGGTAATCGATTTGAATTGATTCTACGTAATGTGACTCACCTTGATGCCTTGCATAATCGATGGAATGATATAGTAGATCAAGGCGTACCTAACTACTTTGGCGAGCAACGTTTTGGCATTGAGGGGGGAAATATTGATAAAGCCCTAGACCTATTTTCAGGCACTAAAGTTAAAGATAAAAAGAAACGTGGTATGTATTTATCTGCCGCAAGATCATATATTTTTAATGATATTATCAGTGAACGTATCCAACAAAACACCTTTTCAACGCTGCAACAGGGCGATGTACTAATGCTAGCCGGCACGCAATCAGTATTTCACCTTGATGAAGTAGATGATGCTATTGTGCAACGTTTCATTGATAAAGACGTTGATATTACCGCCTCTATGTGGGGATCAGGTGAGTTAATGACCACCGCTGTTCCTAAAGAGTTAGAGCAAAATATTGGTGGCAAACATAGTGAGTTTTCTGAAGGTTTACCACGCTTTGGCTTAAAGCAAGAACGCCGCCGTATTCGTTTAATCGTAAAAGAAGCTGATATTGAAGTCTTAGACAATGAACAAGAAAGTGATAACGTATTACCCTCAGTAAAAATTTGCTTTACATTGCCTGCAGGATCCTATGCAACCACAGTATTGCGTGAGTTGATTGACTACGAAGATGGCACTCAAAGAGTTCAACGTTAGGATCTAGCATGAAATTATTATTAAGCAATGATGATGGTGTACACGCTTTAGGTATTAAAGTACTTTACCAAGAGTTAGCTAAGTACTTTAACGTTAGCGTTATTGCGCCAGACCGAAACTGCAGTGGTGCCAGTAACTCACTTACCTTACTTAATCCGTTGCGTGCCCAAACACTGGAAAATGGTTTTATTTCAGTTAACGGTACACCGACTGACGCTGTTCATTTAGGTGTTAGCCAATTAATGTCTTCACCACCTGATTTGGTAGTTGCCGGCATTAACAAAGGCCCGAACTTAGGTAATGACACCTTATATTCAGGCACGGTTGCAGCGGCTACTGAAGGGCGTCATATGGGCATACCTGCCATTGCTATCTCACTGCTTGGAAAGCACGAACAGTATTATCAAACCGCAGCTGTTATTACCGCCAAAATAATACAACGTATTCAACATCACCCTTTAGCAGCAGATCAAATTCTTAACATTAATGTTCCAGATATCCCTTTATCTGAAATTAAAGGGATTAAAGTGACTCGCCTTGGCCACCGTCATAAGGCAGAAATGATGAAAAAAATGAAAGACCCTTGGCAACGTGATATTTATTGGTATGGCCGCTTAGGTGAAGAATTAGATGGTGGAGAGGGTACTGATTTTCATGCTGTAGCGAATAACTATGTATCAGTTACCCCATTGACGGTTGATATGACAGCACACAATAGTATAAATGATATGACAAAATGGATTAGTGAAGTAACGTTATGAGAAGCAATACCATAAAAAGTCGAGTGGGTGGAAAATCAAAACGCAGTGGTGAACTGCTCGCACAAAAATTACACGCAGAGGGTATAACTAACCCAAAAGTTCTACAGGCCATAGCAAACTCACCTAGGCACATTTTTATCCCTGAAATATTAGCCCACAAAGCCTATGACAATACAGCTTTACCTATAGGGCAGGGGCAGACTATTTCACAGCCCTATATTGTAGCTAAAATGTCGGAGTTATTACTTGGCAAAGAAGGGGATAGGTCAAGCAATATTCTTGAAATTGGTACGGGGTCAGGTTATCAAACGTCAATTTTAGCGCAAATTACGGACAAGGTTTACTCCGTTGAGCGTATTAAAGCATTACAGTTTCAAGCAAAACGCTGTTTGCGATCTATGGACCTACATAATATAGCAATGAAACATGGCGATGGTTGGCAAGGCTGGGTAAGTAAAGCGCCATTTGATGCCATTATTGTTACCGCCGGCGCTTCAAGCGTACCACAAGCACTGCTAGATCAACTTGTTGATGGCGGGCGCTTAGTCATTCCGGTTGGTGAGCAAACTCAAATTTTAAAAATAATTACCCGCAAAGGTGACAGTTATAGTGAGCAACAAGTTGAAGCGGTGCGTTTTGTGCCATTAGTCCCCGGAGATCTATTATAATGTCGTTGTTCTCTGCTATTTATGATTGGACGCTAAAATGGGCTGAACATAAATTTGCCCCTAGAATGCTCGCATTATTAACGTTTGCTGAATCAGTTTTTTTCCCTATTCCACCAGACGTACTACTTGCACCTATGGTGTTAGCAAAGCCTGAAAAAGCATGGCGACTTGCCAGTTTAACTACCATAGCTTCAATTATTGGTGGCTCAGTGGGTTATCTGTTAGGTTATTTGATGTTTGAACCTTGGATACAGCCCTTAATAACGGAGTTTGGTTATCAACATCGTTTTGATACAGCAATGTCTTGGTTTAGCGAATGGGGAGTATGGGTAGTATTTATTGCGGGTTTTTCACCCATACCTTACAAACTCTTTACGGTGAGTGCTGGTTTTTTACAAATGGCATTTCTACCTTTCTTAATTGCATCAGCAATTGGGCGAGGATTACGATTCTTCCTTGTTGCTGGGCTTATTAAGTGGGGCGGCAGTGCAATGGAGAAAACGTTACGTAAATGGATTGATGTTTTGGGTTGGGGGTTAGTTGCCTTGATTATTATTGCTTATTTTATCTTACGTTAATCAGATTAATTCTTCTCCTATATGGTCACTAAGCACATTAATGATACGAGCATCCATATGACTAGCAGGCCTATTCAAAGCGAAAGTGGTCATATTGTCTTTTTATTTTTAAAAGTGCTCTGTTGTGTTCTTATTTCAATAAACCTTGTTGCTTGTTCGTCTAGAGACAAGCCTGCACCTGTTGTCACGGTTTATGGCAGCACACCGTTAAAAAATAGCGTTAAAAACAGTATTAACACAGATGAATACACAGTGCGTTCAGGAGAAACACTGTACTCCATCGCTTGGCGAGCAAACTCAGACGTGCGTCAAATCGCTAAATTAAATAAAATCTTGCCTCCTTATAATATTTATTCAGGACAAAAATTATTTTTAGTCTCTAAAAACAAAGGAAAAAGTGCGAAAGCTAGCCCTAATAAGCATTCAAGCAAAAAGCAGAATAAAAGCTCTAGTCAGACCAGTGATAAGGTGGTGAAAAATACTATTGCATCTTCTAAAAAGCAAGCGTATGGTGAAAATATGACCAAGAAAAAAATAGTACGAAGTGATTTACCAAAGACCAATTTTTCACAAAAAATTAGTCATTGGAGATGGCCTGTCAAAGGTAAACTTATTGCTAAATTCTCTTCTAAAGTACAAGGTAATAAAGGGATAGATATCGCAGGGCGCCGAGGCACTAAAATCAGATCGGCGGCAAGTGGTAAAGTCGTTTATGCCGGTAGTGCACTGAGGGGATATGGCAAGTTAATTATTATAAAACACAATGATGATTATCTAAGCGCTTATGCTCATAATGACAAAATCTTGGTAAAAGAACAGCAACAAATTAAATTTGGTGATGTTATCGCTAAAATGGGTAATACCGATGCGCAAAGAGTCATGCTTCACTTTGAAGTTCGCTTTCGCGGTAAATCAGTTGACCCGTTAAAGTACCTACCAAAAAAATAATAAATGTATTTTATAAAAAACTAAAAGCTTAAAAATACTAATTAATAAAAAAGCTGGAGAACGTGTGAATAGTTAATCATTAATGCAACTTTGCTACTTAAGGGAGAACAGCATGGTAAAACAAGAAAAAAAAACCGCAGTACTGAAAGGTAAAGACGAAGTATCATCAAGTTTAGATGCCACTCAAATTTATTTAAGTGAAATTGGTTTTTCACCATTACTAAGTGCAGAAGAAGAAGTTTATTTTTCACGTTTGGCTTTAAAAGGAGATGAAGCCTCTCGAAAACGTATGATTGTTAGTAATTTACGCTTAGTGGTTAAAATTGCTCGACGATATAATAATCGTGGCTTACCTCTACTTGATTTAATTGAAGAAGGTAATCTTGGCTTAATCCGAGCAGTAGAAAAATTTGATCCTGAACGAGGCTTTCGTTTTTCAACCTATGCTACTTGGTGGATCCGCCAAACAATTGAACGAGCGATAATGAATCAAACTCGTACTATTCGTTTACCTATTCATGTAGTCAAAGAATTAAATATTTATTTGCGAACTTCACGCGAACTTGTCCAAAAACTCGATCATGAACCCACAGCAGAAGACATTGCTAGCTTGTTAGAGCGTCCGGTTGCCGATGTAAATAAAATGCTGCGCTTAAATGAGCGTATTACTTCAGTTGATACTCCTTTTGCTGGTGATTCAGATAAAGCATTACTTGATGTTATCGCGGATGAAAAAAGTGATGGTCCTGAAGAAAATTTACAGTCAGAAGATATGAGTAACAACATCATCAGTTGGCTTAATGAGTTAAACTCGAAACAGAGGGAAGTCTTAGCCAGGCGTTTTGGCTTAATGGGCTACGAAGCGGCAACACTTGAAGATGTAGGCCGTGAAATCGGTTTAACCCGTGAGCGTGTTCGTCAAATCCAAGTGGAAGCACTGAAACGACTTCGTGATATTTTAAGTCAACAAAATTTATCAATAGAAGCTATCTTTGAAATTTCGTAAATTAAAATGT
>TARA_R110001583_G_scaffold65464_7_pt1 | contig 20986 bp, 24 predicted proteins | sample TARA_R110001583 | Tara Oceans TARA_R110001583 (sample SAMEA4398432) | marine metagenome | biome: Polar Biome; feature: [MES] marine water layer (ENVO:01000295) within the mesopelagic zone...; material: water (ENVO:00002006), including particulate matter (ENVO:01000060) such as...... | reverse complement strand
CTCGACTGGCTGAAACCTGCATCTTGAGGTGGAGCGGGTATAGTCCTTTACTCAATGGGTAAATACACATCAGTAATCATTTCATTTTCTGGTACTTCAGGAAAAAGGCTAACCCTTTCGAAAAAAATAGGGAAGTCTCTAACTTCAAAGTTTGAATTATTCAGCCATTCTGAATAGAGATAACTCACTGTCAAACTAATAGAATCATCACTACCAATATGCCTAACTACTGCACACTTACCAGCAGGAATAACTTTGTTCACGATTCCATATGAATTTTTCTCAACCAAATTTTCAATAGCACAACATATATCAAACCTGTAGTTTTCTGGAGCTGTATTATTCGGATCATCATAAACTAAATTGAATGTCTTACTTTTACTAGGCGGAAGGTAGTTTTCTTTTCTCCAGTCGATAAATTTTTTAATTGTGTTACCAAGAAGGCTTGGCGCTTCTCTGTGTTCCATTGTAGCTATTAATGTCTTTGGAAAATCAATAACTTTCGTATCAAAATTAACATTATTACTCATGATTTTAATCCTTAGTTTTAGTATTGGTTCGTATTGCGAGTGCCAAGGAGTCCAATCGGGTGTTCGTCTAAAATCAGACGGACTTTTATTAAATTTTTTTTTGAAAGCACGAGAGAATGCTTCGTGACTTTCATAACCATTCGCCAGCGCTATATTTACAATCCTCTCATCTTTGTAAGCTAATTGGTAAGCGGCTCTTTTTAATCGCAGCAACTTCACAATAGACATTATAGGCATCCCAAAAAATGCAGAACACTGCCTGTGAAAATGATATTTTGATAAATATGCTAATTGGCAAAGTTTCTTAGTATCAAGATCTAAATCGAGATTAGCTTCCATATAGTTTATAACTTTAACAAACCGATTTTGATATTTTGTCACTTCAATACCCCTCTCCCCTCAACAACTAGATATTAAAACTATAGAAACCTATTATCTTGACCAAAGTTGCTCAATGCTGATGAAAGATAACAATCATACTATGACAGATAACAGTAATACGACAACAACCTATATAAGTGACATTTTGACACACATAAGCAAAGGAGAAAAAGTTATGGCTGCTACATTACCCAGAATCACTGCTAGGGTTGATTTTGATACCCAATGCTTACTAAGTAAGGCTACAGCACTAGCAGGGATGTCGAGTATAAACTCGTTCGTATTGAGTGCAGCGGTAGAAAAAGCCAAACAAGTTATTGAGCGAGAGCAAGTACTTAAACTCAGCCAACATGATGCCATTATGCTAATGGAAGCTTTAGATAAGCCAATAACAGCTAACGCTAACGCTAAATTAAAAACGGCCGCCTCTCGCTACCAAAGTAAAACACAATAATGAAAACTGTTCTGTTAGATAAAGCTAAGCATGATAAAAATCAGTTCAACTGCGAAATAACAGCCTTAAATAATTATTTTAAAGCTATGGCAAGTCAACAGGCAAAAAAAGATAATTCAAGAACATTTGTACTTGAAGATAGTAGCAACAGTTCACAGGTGATTGGCTTTTATACACTCACCATGACACCTATCGAATTAGATAGCTTACCTTCGAGACAGCAAAAAAAGCATCAGTCATCCACTTCTGGAGGTTTAATTGCACGCATTGGTGTTGATAAAAGATATAAAGGTCGAGGTTTTGGTGAATGGTTATTAATTGACGCACTTGCTAAGTTACTTAGCGCCAGTGATAGCGTTGCTTTTCCGGTAATTATTGTCGAAGCAAAAGATGGCTCAAAGCTTTTTATAAAAAATATGGTTTTACTGCCTTTAAATATGATGAAAGTAAACTATTTATCACCATTGCCAAAGTCAGGGAAAGTTTAAGTGAGCTTCAGGTATAACAGTATAAAAATGACTAAACTAGGGGCTAAAATCTATCTCGCTAACGCCACAAAGTGAGATAGAACTAAGAATCACTTTTGTCACAATCCGACCTAATTTAGACGTATTGAGAAGCTTACAAAAAACTCTATTGTAAGTGACTCCGATCAAATTGAGTTAACATACTCTTCTGGGCTATGCGAAGTTAGAACTAAAAGTGTGGTTGGAAATTCCGAAGTTATTTCTGAACTTTGGCGGTTAAGCGACACTTTTGAACTTATAGAAAAAACCGAAGAATCACTGCACGAAAGTGCCTATAAGAGTTTTCAAGTCGGACAAATTACAGTTGGCTTTTTGTTCACTACGTTCATTTATTTTAGCCAACCATTTTTTGCCTGTTATTTAGGTATTATATTTTTCTAGAATGCGGAGTTAACATCCATACTCTTATGCAATATACGGACAATTAATATCTGATTTACTTTATGTTCTTTATAATAAATTACGTGACTAGCTTGAGGATATTTACTGTAACCCTCTCGAATGTAATCACAGTTGATTCCTAGCTCTGGTTCCTCCGTTAATAACTGAAATGTATTATCTAATATTTTTAAATAATCATTTCGCTGGGCTGTTCCCCACGTAAGCTGTGTGTACCTAGCTATTTTAATTAAATCGGATTTCGCTTTAGCTGATAATACTAATTCTTTCATTAGTGATTTTCTTTATCCAATTCAGTTAATAACGAATCATAACTATAATCAGCTATTCCACTTTGTTCCCCTTGGATAAGCATGTTGCGTAAATTTAGCAGTTTAGTTTCCTGATCTTCTAAGGATCTTAATCCTGCTCGCACAATTTCACTCGCTGAACCGTAACGACCTGTGCTAAGTTGTTTGTTAATAAACTGATCAAAGTGATCGCCTAGTGTAACGCTAGTATTTTTAGCCATGATAAAACCCTTTCGTGTACCAATATATATTAGATTATGGTATAAAAAATACAACAAGGCAATCAAACGGACAAAAAACAGTTGACCATTTCACTCCGTTCACATTATAGCCAACTATTTTTTGTCGCTTCTTATTGCGGCGTTATGTGAAATTACATTTGCTTATGCATCTTCAAATTTTTTTAAAACTCCAGAAATAGCGGCTTGACTGACGCCATACATTTCAGATAGGTGTCCTTGAGTATAATTTCCTGTTTTGTAATAATGATAAATTTGTGTTCTTTCACTTTCTGTAAGTTGTTTTCGTTTAACTCTTTGTCTCTCATTGTAGTTTGAAATTTGACCTTCAATTTCTTTGATCTTATTCATAATGTTGCTCAACTTCGTTTGTTCATTGAAAAACTCTTGCTGAGTGATTTCTTTATTCATACACCTCAAATTAAGGTTCTGAAAGTGTTCATTGTAAAAGTTCTTCAATTCTATCAACGAAATATTTAGAGATCAGAGACTTGACTGAGAATACTCAGCTCTTTGATTATATATATGTCACTCATACCTGCTTATAGAAACTGATGGTACTAATCGTTTTTGAGGGGATGAGCATGGGGACTATTAGAGGCTTTATTTTAGATTCTTCATTAAAGAAGATTGCAAAAAATATGATTGAGATGGAAAAAACAGGTCTAGTTATTGACGTAAATACTACTGTAAAAAACTGGAATGAACAGCATAAGCTAGTAAAACCAGAAGAGGTTGCTAATTTACAAAGTGATATTTCACTATTTATAGAAGTAGAAAAAAAACGTAAGTTACGTTCAATGAGTGCGCGTGGGTACAGTAATTACCTTGCTGAACCATACGTGGAAAAAGCAAAAGAATTAATGGCTCCACCTTCTTTTGATAAACCTCAAGAAGATTAACCTAAATGGTAATTACATTGAAAGTAATTGCCATATTCCAAATTTCATAAACGCTTTTGCTGGTTGAAACAGCAAGCCAATATGCCGTTTGGACGCTTTCATCCATTTATTAATATCCTTAATTGAATAGTTAATCCCCATAACTTTCGGCAGTAGAACACCCTTTTTACTGTCATCAATACTGCGACAACCAAAATCTTTTGATAACGCTTGTACCAATTGCTCTTGGTGATCTAGAATGGCTATCTTTAACTTAGTTAGGTCATTAATACGAGTTTCGGCTGACAAATAAGGAGCATGACTAAATGCTTGCTTTTGCCTTAATAATGCTTCATCAATTACTGGCGATCAAGTTGTTTTACGTATTAAAAGTACCACTTAAAAAACATCAATTGAACTAAGCTAATGAGAGATATAATCATAATGTTTTACTTTAATCGATAATTTTTAAGTAATTAGTTATCAACACTAACCATAAGAATAGAATTGTACCTATGAAAGTAGAAATTTTAATGAATAAAAAATTAATCACTTTGTCTATGGATTCTACTTTAAGTGAAGCCAAAGAGGTTTTTGAAAAACAAAAGATACATCATCTACTGATTACCGATGATGAAGGTTTATTAGCCGGAGTAATGACCGATAGAGATTTATATAAAAATTTAAGTCCAACCATAGGGACGAGTCAGGAAACGCATAGAGATACCGCTTTGATGCAAAAAAAATTACATCAAATAATGGCTAGAAATTTAATCACCTCACAAGCAGAACAGTCATTGAATGAAGCCGTTTTGCTTTTTTACGATAACAATATTTCTTGCTTACCTATAGTTAATGAACAGAATAAAGCCATAGGTATTATTACTTGGCGAGACATTTTAAAAGTACTCGCCTTGCAATACAGAAAAAAAATTGCCCATAATTAATAATATAATCAATTGACTAACCGCTTTTATAGAATTGAGTAAAAATAAAATAAACAGTTCTTCTTATCTAGGTTCGAAACCTTCTATAGTAATGCCCGCTAATCCACCAGTACCACTTTGATCATTATTTCTTAGTTTGATCATCAAGCGTAGGTCATTGGGCGAATCCGCATGATGAATAGCATCAGCATAAGTAATTAAACCTTGTTCGTATAAATTAAACAGTGCTTGGTCAAAGGTTTGCATACCAAGCTCTTTGGATTTTTGCATCACTTCTTTAATACTGCCTATTTCACCTTTTTTAATCAACTCGGCAATATAGGGAGAATTCAATAATATTTCTATTACCGCAACACGGCCATTACCATCTCTGGTTGGTACTAATTGCTGTGCAATAATACCACGTAGATTCAACGCTAAATCAAATAATAATTTACCGTGTTGGTCAGCAGGAACTAAATGCATAATACGATCAATGGCTTGGTTGGCATTATTCGCATGTAAAGTCGCAATACACAAATGACCTGTTTCGGCAAAACTTAACGCATATTCCATCGTTTCTTGGCTTCGAATTTCACCAATTAAAATAACATCAGGTGCTTGTCGCAATGAACTTTTTAGTGCCGCATCAAATGACTCTGTGTCTAAACCGACTTCCCGCTGAGTGATCATACTTTTTGCATGCTCATGAACAAACTCCACCGGATCTTCGATGGTAAGAATATGCCCACGGGAATTTCGATTTCGATAGCCTATCAAGGACGCCATCGAGGTTGATTTACCCGTACCGGTACCCCCAACAAAAAGCAGTAAACCTCGTTTTGACATCACCACATCTTTAAGTATCGGTGGTAATCCTAATTCCTCAAGATCAGGAATATCGGTAACAATACGGCGGATAACCATACCGGCCATATCTCGCTGCCAAAAAGCAGAGATTCGAAAACGGCCTATGCTTTCAATAGATATAGCAAAGTTACACTCTTTTTCTTCATCAAATTGGCGAACCTGTTTTTCGTTCATTGCATTATGAACCATGTCTAACGACTCTTCCGCCGACAAGACATGATCAGTAATGGGGTGTAATTCGCCATTAATTTTTGCACTAACCGCTAATTTTGCTGTAACAAACATATCAGACGCACCGGCACTCACCATTTTTTCTAGTAGCTGATGAAAATTCATTGGGTATTCCTTAAATTTCTAAAATATATTAAAAACCTTTAAACTGGTTTTTATCTACCGCTTTTTCCATCGCAGCCGCTTTAGTGATAATGCCGCGGTTAACTAAGTTTTGTAAGCATTGATCCATTGTCTGCATGCCATTAGACATACCTGTTTGAATCGCTGAATACATTTGTGCAACTTTATCCTCGCGAATTAAATTACGAATCGCGGGTGTGCCGATCATAATTTCATGGGACGCAACACGACCGCCACCCACTTTCTTAATCAACGTTTGAGAAATAACTGCACGAAGAGATTCTGACAACATGGAACGAACCATAGATTTTTCCGCTGCCGGAAATACATCAATAATACGATCAATAGTTTTAGGGGCCGAGGTGGTATGTAGTGTGCCAAAGACTAAATGCCCCGTTTCTGCGGCTGTCATAGCAAGGCGAATGGTTTCTAAATCACGCATCTCACCCACCAGAATAACATCGGGATCTTCACGTAAAGCTGAACGTAATGCCGTATCAAAACTTAACGTATCTCGATGGACTTCTCGTTGATTAATTAAACATTGTTTATTTTCATGCACAAATTCAATCGGATCTTCAATGGTTAGAATGTGATCATTCTTAGTATCATTAATATAATCCACCATTGCAGCTAACGTAGTTGATTTACCCGAGCCTGTTGGGCCTGTAACTAAAACTAAGCCACGCGGTGTATCAGAAATCTCACGAAAAATATCAGGACAACCCAAGTCATCCAACGATAAAATCTTGCTTGGAATAGTACGAAATACCGCAGCCGGACCTCTATTCTGGTTAAAAGCATTCACCCTGAAACGTGCTAAATTTGGGACTTCAAAAGAAAAATCCACCTCTAACTTTTCTTCATATTCTTTACGTTGACGATCATTCATAATATCGTAAACTAAGGCGTTGACATCTTTAGCATCAAAAGCAGGTATATTTAATTTACGCACATCACCATCAACTCGAATTAATGGTGGTGAGCCTGTTGATAAATGTAAATCTGACGCTTCATGCTGCACACTAAATGCAAGTAGTTCGGTAATATCCATAAAAAAACCTCGGTTTATCTGTTAAAGTACTGTTTGTTAAAAAATCTATCAACGTATTAAAATCAACATTATTTAGCTAAAAAATATGAACGAAATTAAAAAAAACATAGAAAAAATTAAACAACAAATTGATCAAGCTTGCCATGCTACTTATGATAATACAGATCAAGCAAGTCAGCTATTGTCAAATAATAGACAAAGTTCTGTCACGTTGCTCGCAGTGAGTAAAACCAAACCGGCGTTGGCAGTAGAACAAGCTTATCTGGCTGGACAACATGACTTTGGTGAAAACTATTTACAAGAAGCAGTCGAGAAAATAGCACAACTATCGCATTTACCAGCACTTTGCTGGCACTTTATCGGTCCTATTCAATCGAATAAAACCAAGCTAATTGCGAAGAATTTCACTTGGGTTCATAGTGTTGATCGAGCTAAAGTTGCCATACGCTTAAATGCACACTTTAATGAGTATTTAAGTGAAATAAGCCAACCAAATAATGGTCAAGATACCGCGCTAAACATTTGTTTACAAGTCAATATTAGTGAAGAGTCATCAAAATCTGGCATCATGGCTAGTGAGCTGTTTTCTTTAGCTGAAGTTGTTGATAACTGTGATAAACTCATCTTGCGGGGCTTAATGGCGATTCCTGAAAAAAATACCGGTGTGGCAAGTTACGAAAAAATGCAGCACTTGTTTAAAGAATTACAAGCCCAATATCCAACAGTAGATACACTTTCAATGGGTATGTCGAACGATTTAAGTATCGCTATCGCACACGGTTCAACTATGGTGAGAGTCGGTAGAGCCATATTTGGAGAAAGAGACTAAAATCAAAGTTACAACCATCAAAAGTAAACATTAGGATAACAATATTTATGAAGAAAATAGCATTCATCGGTGCCGGAAATATGGCACGCGCAATTATTATTGGGCTAGTAAACTCAGGTGTAGCAGCAAAAAATATTATCGTAGCTAACCCATCACCAGAAAAAAGAGTCATGCTCGCGAATGAATTTGGTGTGCAACAAACCGATGATAATATTGAAGCCGCAAAATTTGCCGATATTATTGTACTGAGTGTTAAACCACACTTTATTTGTGATGTGTGTCAACAACTAAGCGATGCGCTAGATATTACCAATAAATTATTTGTCTCTGTTGCGGCAGGTACTACCGTTGATCAAATTCAACAAGCATTGAACGAGAAAGTCGCGCTAGTACGGGTTATGCCCAACACCCCAGCGCAATTAGGTTTAGGGATGAGCGGCTTGTTTGCTTCAAAAGAAGTAAACAGTGAACAAAAAGCAGCAAGTGATAAATTAATGTCTGCTGTTGGTAAAGTTATTTGGTTAAAAAGCGAAGATAAAATTAACGATATTATAGCAATTGCTGGCTCCGCTCCCGCCTATTTCTTTCTTTTCATGGAAGCGATGGAAAAACAAGCGCTAACATTAGGCTTTAACGCCGAAGAAAGTAGAATGCTAGTTCAGCAAACCGCTCTTGGAGCGACCCAAATGGTTGAGCATAATACTGCCGCCATTAGTACATTAAGAGAAAATGTCACTTCAAAAGGGGGAACTACTTTTGCTGCCCTTGAACAGTTTAGAAAAGATGACCTAGATAAAGTCGTCAGTAATGCGATGAATGCAGCGATTGCTAGAGCCGAAGAGATGGCAAAGGGCAATTAAACGTTTAACATGAAGAATACACGTTAAACATATAGTATAAAAAATTAAATTATAAAGTGTTTATTAAAATACAGCCCTAAGGCATAGCATTGACTTCAATCAAGGTTATGCCTTGTTAAACGTTGTAATTTAACAAATTAACAACAACAAATGTTATTTAGGAGAAATAATGGAAGCAGTAATATACTTACTTCGATTCGTATTTGATGCATTTTTAATGATTTTGATCATGCGTTTTTGGCTACAATGGGTTAAAGCCGATTTTTATAACCCACTTAGTCAATTTATCGTTAAAGTAAGCAACCCTTTGGTAGTGCCTTTGCGTAGAATTATTCCAGGCTTAGGTGGTTTAGATATGGCAACCCTTGTTGTTGCTTATATAGTCGCTACATTAAAGTTTTTTACCTTGGCGGCATTGGCGGGTGAAAGCTTGGGGCCTTTGGCTTTCTATATTGGTCTCTTAGTATTATTAAAACAAGCAGGATTTTTACTCTTTGTCATTATGATCATCATGGCGCTGATGAGTTGGGTAGTGCAAGGCTACAACGCAACCTTAATGATTTTCAACCAATTAACCGAACCCTTTCTAAACCCTATCAGGCGTATTATGCCTAATTTAGGTGGCTTAGACTTATCCATGATTGTTGCTTTTTTAGCAATGAATGTAATTAACATTCTACTCTCTAATTCCTTACCTTATTGGAGTGCACTATAAGTAATAGAGAAAAAGTGTTTATATTTTGAAGTACAAACACTTTTTTTCAGGTCTGTTCTATAATGTATATAGGTCTACAAACTTTATTAAAAACAATAAATCAGGAGAGCCCCATGAAGAATTCAATAATAAAACTTTTGCTAGTAATCACGTTCAGTTTTTTTGCTATCACTCACGCTAGCGCTGAAAACATGAAAAAGCTGGGTTCAATGGATGTACATTACATGGCTATTGGCTCAACATTTTTAACGCCAGAAATAGCGAAGGTTTATGGAATAACCCGTAGCCGATATAATGGCCTTATTAATATTTCAGTACTTGATAATACCAAAGCAGGAGGTCCCGCTAAAACAGTTAGTATTACTGGGAAAGCGAAAAATAATTTAGGCCAATTTAAAACGATAGAATTTACCGAAGTAAAAGAAGGTGATGCTATTTATTACTTAGCTCAAATTAAATATAGTAACGAAGAAACAATTAATTTTACCTTAGCCATCAATGATGGCAATGAACAACAAACATTAAAGTTTTCTCAAAAATTTTATGTTGATTAACGAATAATTTTATCGCTTCGAGTAATCAAGTGACAGGTACTATTACCTGCCACGCTTTAAAAGATAATAACGGTAATAATAACTAATATACGTTATTATTACCGTTATTATCTTTTAAGAATAAGTATCAACATTTCATGTCCAAAATAGTTTTAGCCACAGGTAATCAAGGCAAAGTAAAAGAATTAGCAAGTTTACTCGCAACACATCAACTAGAAATTATTCCTCAAAGTGATTTTAATGTGCCTGATGTCCCTGAAACTGGCACTACCTTTGTTGAAAATGCCATTATCAAAGCGCGCCATGCGGCAAAAATTACCGGCCTACCCGCCATAGCTGATGATTCAGGCCTAGAAGTTGATGCCTTAGAGGGTGCCCCCGGGGTTTACTCTGCCCGCTATGCTAGTGATATTACTGACAACCCCAGTGATGACGACAATACCAACAAATTATTGAACGCGCTAAAAAATGTCCCAGACGAGCAGCGTAGTGCACGTTTTCATTGTGTATTAGTTTATATGCAGCACGAAAATGATCCTACCCCCATTATTTGTCATGGTGTTTGGCAAGGAAGTATTAGTCGCACAAAACAAGGTGATCAGGGTTTTGGTTACGATCCTATTTTTTGGCAGAACGACTTACAATTGTCATCAGCCCAATTACCACGTGATGTTAAAAATAAGTTGAGCCATCGCGGTCAAGCCTTAGCCAAATTAGTTAAAAAATTAACAAAGGCGTAGTCAAAAATATTATTATGAATACACCCTTATCGGCTACACAATTATTGACTATCCCGCCCTTATCACTCTACATTCATATACCTTGGTGTGTGGAAAAGTGCCCTTATTGTGACTTTAATTCCCATGCATTAAAGTCAAAAGTACCTGAGCAAGATTATGTTAAAGCCTTAATCGCTGATTTAGATGCGGATATTGCTCGCTTTGATTTATCACAACGACCATTACATTCAATATTTATTGGGGGTGGTACGCCAAGTTTATTTTCAGCAAACGCGATTGAAAGCTTATTAAATCAAGTATTGTCTCGCTTTAAGAAAAACGCTGCCCAAGAAGGTACTATCGAAATTACCTTAGAAGCGAATCCTGGCACAGTAGAAGCGGATAAATTTATCGGCTTTGCCAAAGCAGGAGTAAACCGTTTATCCATTGGGGTGCAAAGTTTTGAATCAGAGAAGTTAATTAAATTAGGCCGAATTCATAACGTTGGTCAGGCAAAATTTGCCGCTCAACTGGCTCATGAATCGGGTGTAAAAAGTTTCAACTTAGATTTAATGCATGGTTTACCCAATCAAACTTTAGACAATGCCTTAGATGATTTAAAAACTGCCATTAAGTTAAAACCCGATCACCTCTCTTGGTATCAACTGACCATTGAGCCAAATACGGCTTTTCATTCTAAACCGCCTAAATTACCGCAAGATGAAGTGTTATGGGACATTCAAGATAAAGGCTTTGAATTACTCAGTGATGCCGGTTATCAGCAATATGAAATTTCAGCATTTCGTCTGGTAAAAGAGAATACTGCGGATGATAAACAGTGCCAACATAATGTAAACTATTGGCGTTTTGGTGACTACCTTGGCATAGGTTGTGGCGCACATGGCAAGATTACTGACGTAAAAAATGGCATCATTCAGCGCACCATAAAAGTTAAACACCCTAAGGGATACCTTGATCCAAACCGAGCGCCATTAGATCATTTAAATACGGTTACGAGTGATGAATTACCGTTTGAATATATGATGAATCAACTTCGCTTGTTTTCTAGCTTTACCTTAGCACAATACCAACAGCGTACAGGATTAGCTGCCAGTACAGTGTTACCGACGCTACTAAAAGCACAGACTAAAGAAATGATGACATGTAATGACACACTGTCGATAGAAGGAGAGTGGCAGGTTACGCCGCTGGGTCATCGGTATTTAAATGATTTACTAGAGCTTTTTCTCTGATGACTTTAGATAGTGAAGAAAGCAAACAGAATGAAAATACTGATGAATATTTCATGCAACAGGCATTTAAGCTAGCGCAACAGGCTGAACAACATGATGAGATCCCTGTTGGCGCAGTCGTTGTGTATCAAGGAAAAATTATTGGTAAAGGTTTTAATCAATCTATTATGCTTAACGATCCCTCAGCCCATGCCGAGATGCTGGCAACGCGTCAAGCGGGTAAATACCTTAATAACTATCGTCTTTTAGATTGTACCTTGTACGTTACGTTAGAGCCCTGCCCCATGTGTGCAGGTTTGTTAGTTCATAGCAGAATTAAACGTCTTGTTTTTGCAAGCCCTGACTTAAAAACAGGTTCCGCGGGCAGTGCCTTTAATCTAGTGTGTAATGAGCAACTAAACCATCACGTAGACGTCACTGGTGGCGTACTACAAACAGAATGTAGTCAGCTATTATCTGCGTTTTTTAAGCGTCGTCGAGCGGTAAAAAAGCAACAAAGAAAATTAATGGATATGCCTAAAGGCTAATGGGTGTGGCTTTTTAGCTCAGCTGTGTATTGACTCTTGCGACCCTTCGACTGCTTCGCGATCAGGACGAACGGATACACTCAGGGCAAACGGTGTTCAAGTCGAACGGTATCACCGCTCAAGGCGAAATGTATTATAATAGATGGAAATTTATACGCATCAGTTTGTGCTGAGTAGTTGAGGAATGAGTCGTCTGTCGAAGCATTAATTAACTTTCTAATTGTTTTTGTGGTTCATTGAGCTCTGTAATAACTTGATTAAAGTAAAACTGTCGACGTGAGTTAACTTTATGATGTTGTACTTTTAATTTTTTTCTACGAGAGCAGGCTGATATGGGTCTTCTTATTTTCATCGGTATCTCTTTATTTTATTAGGGTGAATAGTGAATAAAAATTTCAAGATCATTATTGTCTTTAAATATTACATTCAGATGACAAGATAAAAAATAATGACAAAACTGCGTAGCTTAGTCGGTTGACTCTATTGCTTCTGGTTCGACAACTTCCTCAACAACTTCCTCAACAACTTCCTCAACAGCTGCCTCAGCAGCTTCTGTTGCTTTAGTATCTAACCACGTTAGTGTGTCGTAATAACGGCGAATATTTTCCACATAATGCACAGGCTCTTTTCCACGAGCGTAACCATATTTTGTTTTTTTATAATATTTCTTTTGTTGTAATAAGGGTAAACGTGTTTTTACTTCAACCCAACGATCAGGATCGCCACCTTGCTGCTGTGTAATGATTCTTGCATCATTTAAGTGGCCAAAGCCAACATTATAAGAAGCAAGCGCAAACCATATTCTGTCAGGGCTAGGAATTCTATCTGGCATTTTATTGATCATACGTTTAAAGTACTTACTGCCACCACGAATACTTTGCTCCGCATCTAATCGGCTTTTTATACCCATTTGTTTAGCCGTAGTAAGCGTCAACATCATCATGCCACGCACACCCGTATGAGAGCGAGCATGAGGTCGCCAATGAGATTCTTGGTAACTAATTGCTGCCAATAAACGCCAATCAATTTCTTGCGCGTATTTTTCAAATAAGGCTCGATACTCTGGTAGTTTTGTCGAAACAGCACGAATAAAAGTGCGAGTTTCGACATAATTAAACTCTTCAATATGACCATAATATTTATCATTAAGGGCTAACAATGTACCGTTATGATGTACTTGTCCAAAAAACTCAATCAAACTAGCTAAAATTGCATCATCACCATTTTTATCCACCATCCAAGCCAATGGGTCCGCTTTTTTAATAGTAAATCCAACACTAATTTCTGGATAATAGCGGCGATTAACCGCTAAAGCATTACTATCAATAACAGTGTAATCAATTTCTTCATCCAGTATTTTTAATAATAATTCTTCACTATCAAATTCTGATGTTTCTAACCAGTTAAGTTCATTATTCTTTTTCTTGAGTATTTCTAAATTTTCGACATGACTTGAGCTTGCCGTGACCATTAGCTTACCGGTAAGATCACTGAGTTCTCTTGGCCTAACTTTCCCTTGTTTAAATACTAGTTTTTGACTGACTTGTTCATAACTAGGTGCAAACCGAAAACGAGATAAACGTTTGTCTGTTACCGACAAACCAGAGGCGAGCAAATCGACCTCACCAGTATTGAGTTTAATAAATAATTCATCAAGGGAATAACTAGGAACTATTTTTAAATCAACATTTAGATATTCAGCATATTTTTTTGCCAAATCATATTCAAATCCAGCATAACCATCTGCTTGAGCATAATAGCTATTCGGCCCGAATAAAGTACCAACACTGACATAACCTTGTTCAATAATACGGGTAAAACTGGCTGATTGCTTCTGCTCATTACAAGAAAAAAGCAAAGGTATTAACAAGAATAGAAAGAGTACTTTCTTGTTGGTTTTTTGGGATAGGTTATTAAAAGACGAATATTTCATAAGCTTAATTGTGTCGTGTATTGGCTTGATAGCCAAGTACTTTTTTTTTAGTCTGCATTTTAATAGTTACCTGAACTTTTAACGCTTACTAAAAGACAAGAATTAAACTATAATACGCGCGAAATTTTGAGCTCTTGTGTCGGATACAAATCCAACACAAAACTGAATTACAACCTTACATAAAACTTGGTGATTACCCCTATGACGATGTTGATAAAAAACCTTCGTGGCGCTCCCGCACTTTCTGACTTTAGAGTGAATAAACTATTAGATCAGTGCGTACAATTACAACTCCCTGTAACTGAAATTTATGCTGAATATGCCCACTTTGCTCAACTTAATGATGAGCTAGCCACGGACGAAGAAAAGGTTTTACAACAGCTACTAACCTATGGTCCGACTATTGAAGAGCATGCGCCTCAAGGACAATTTTATTTAGTAACGCCTCGTCCTGGTACAATATCGCCATGGTCATCTAAATCTACTGATATTGCCCATAACTGTGGTTTAGCCAAAGTAGAGCGTTTAGAACGCGGTATGGCTTACTATATCAGTATTACCGAGGGTGTAAAATTAAGTACTGAACAAGAACAGCTTCTTGTCAGCTTATTGCATGATCGCATGGTTGAAAGCGTATTTGCTACCTTTGCTGATGCCGATAAATTATTTGTTAGCGCTGAGCCTGGTGAATTAACCGCAATTGATATTGAAAACGGCGGCAAAAATGCGCTAACACAAGCAAACATTGAACTGGGTTTAGCCCTTGCTGACGATGAAGTAAATTACCTATTTGAAAACTTTACCAAGTTAGGCCGTAATCCACACGACATTGAACTTTATATGTTCGCCCAGGCTAACTCAGAACATTGTCGTCATAAAATATTTAATGCCGACTGGACCATTGATGGCGAAAAGCAGCCTAAATCATTATTTAAGATGATCCGTAATACCCATGAAATTAACCCTGACTTTGTTCTAAGTGCCTATAAAGATAACGCAGCAGTTATGGTGGGTAATAAAGGCGGTCGTTTCTTCCCAAATCCAGAAACGAATGTGTATGGCTACCACCATGAAGACATTCAAATATTAATGAAGGTAGAAACTCACAACCACCCTACTGCTATTTCACCCTATCCTGGTGCAGCGACAGGTAGTGGCGGCGAAATCCGTGATGAAGGCGCAACCGGTATTGGCTCAAAACCTAAAGCAGGTTTAGTGGGTTTTTCAGTGTCTAATTTACGTATTCCTAACTTTGAACAACCGTGGGAATCTGATTTTGGCAAACCAAGTCGCATCGTTTCAGCCCTAGATATTATGATGGAAGGCCCTTTAGGCGGCGCAGCGTTTAACAATGAGTTTGGTCGCCCCGCTATTTTAGGATATTTCCGGACGTATGAAGAACAAGTTAATTCATTCAACGGCACAGAGGTGCGCGGTTATCACAAGCCTATTATGCTTGCCGGTGGTTTAGGTAATATTCGTGATGAACACGTACAAAAACGTGAAATTATCGTTGGCGCTAACTTAATCGCTCTGGGTGGCCCGGCCATGAATATCGGTTTAGGCGGCGGTGCAGCTTCATCAATGGCTTCTGGTCAATCAGCAGAAAGTTTAGATTTTGCTTCTGTACAACGTGAAAACCCTGAAATGGAACGTCGTTGCCAAGAAGTTATCGATAAATGTTGGCAGCTAGGAGAAGAAAACCCAATCGCCTTCATTCATGATGTAGGTGCAGGTGGTTTATCTAACGCTTTCCCTGAGTTAGTTGCTGATGGTGGCCGTGGTGGTGTTTTTGAACTGCGTAATGTACCTAATGATGAACGCAGCATGGCGCCTCATGAAATATGGTGTAATGAATCTCAAGAACGTTATGTTATTGCCGTATCAGATAAAAACTTAGCGACCTTTGAACAAATATGTCACCGTGAACGTGCGCCATTCTCAGTGGTTGGTCGTGCGACAGAAGAAGCACATTTAACCGTGACTGATTCACACTTTGCTGGTAACGAAAAATTAGACACACCGATTGATTTACCCCTTGATGTATTATTAGGTAAAACCCCTAAAATATACAAAGACGTACAAAGTGCTACCGCAACTGGTGACACATTAGATGTTAGCAAGATTACCCTAGAAGATGCCGCAAACCGTATATTAAGCTTACCAACGGTTGCTGAAAAAACTTTCCTTATTACCATTGGCGATCGCTCGGTAACCGGCATGGTTAATCGTGACCAAATGGTTGGCCCTTGGCAAGTCCCTGTAGCTGATTGTGGTGTTACCGCCTCCGCGCTTGACTCTTATCACGGTGAAGCAATGTCATTAGGCGAACGAACGCCGGTTGCTTTATTAAACTTTGGCGCATCAGCACGTTTAGCCGTCGCTGAATCGTTGATGAATATTGCGGGTACCGATATTGCTGGTTCTGACGGTGATAGGTTAAACCGTATTAAGCTGTCAGCTAACTGGATGTCTCCTGCAGGTCACCCTGGTGAAGATGCCGGCCTTTACGAAGCAGTTAAAGCTATTGGTGAAGAACTTTGCCCCGCGCTAGGTTTAACTATTCCTGTTGGCAAAGATTCAATGTCGATGAAAACTAAATGGCAAGATAATGGCGAAGAAAAAGCAGTAACCTCACCAATGTCATTAATCATCACAGCATTTGGCGTAGTGGAAGATATTCGTAAAACAGTTACTCCTGAATTAAGAACAGATCAAGGTGAAACCCAATTAGTCGCTATTGATTTATCCAAAGGCAAAAATCGTTTAGGCGGCTCTTGTTTAGCGCAAGTTTATAAACAACTTGGCAATGAAACACCTGATGTTGATGATGCTCTAACATTAAAAGGCTTCTTCAATGCGATGCAAGCCTTAGTGCGAGATGAAAAACTCATTGCGTACCACGATATTTCTGATGGGGGTTTATTTACTACCGTATGTGAAATGGCATTTGCCGGTCATACCGGTATTGATATCGATATCAGTCAACTTAACGGCGATAACGTTTCAGTATTATTCAATGAAGAGTTAGGTGCGGTAATACAAATTCGTGAAAGCGATGTTGATGCGGTTAACGCCGTCTTAGCAAAACATGGTATTGAAGATTACTGCACTGACATCGGTCGTATCAATAATGAAGATACCATTCGATTTACTCGTGATGAGACTATTATTTTAGAAAACTCTCGCACTTATTACCGTACTACTTGGGCACAAACTACTTATCAAATGCAGTCAATGCGTGATAATCCAGCTTGTGCGCAAGAAGAGCATGATGTGAAGTTTGACACTGAAGATCCAGGTTTACAGGCCGACTTAAGCTTTGATATTAACGAAGATATTGTTGCTGATTTAATTGCTAAAGATGCACTAAAAGGCACTAACCCACGCATTGCTATTTTACGTGAGCAGGGTGTTAACTCTCATGTTGAAATGGCAGCAGCGTTTGATCGCGCTGGCTTTGTTGCTATTGATGTCCATATGTCAGACATATTGGCAGGCCGTACTGATTTAGCTGACTTTAACGGCTTAGTGGCTTGTGGTGGTTTTTCATACGGCGATGTTTTAGGTGCTGGTGAAGGTTGGGCAAAATCAATTTTATTCAATCCTAATGCCAAAGCCATGTTTAAAGCTTTCTTCGAACGTGAAGATACTTTCTCATTAGGCGTATGTAATGGTTGTCAAATGATGTCTAACCTAAAAGAAATTATTCCAGGCAGTGAAGCATGGCCACGCTTTATTCAAAATAAATCAGAGCGCTTTGAAGCACGTTTTTCATTAGTTGAAATTCAAGAAAGTCCGTCAGTATTATTTAAAGGTATGGCAGGCTCAGTAATGCCAATAGCCGTTTCTCACGGTGAAGGGCGTACTGAATTTAGTGGTGATGAAGCCATAGATGCCGCAAACAACTCTGGTACTGTATCAATGCGCTATGTTAATAACTATGGTGATATTACTGAAACCTACCCGGCTAATCCAAATGGCTCAGTTGACGGTATCACCTCGTTAACCACAACCGATGGCCGCGTTACCATTATGATGCCGCATCCTGAACGGGTATTTCGCACGGTTGCTAACTCATGGCATCCTGATAGCTGGGGTGAAGATTCACCTTGGGTGCGTATGTTCCGTAACGCACGTGCTTTCATTGGATAAAAAGCTTGGATAATCTTTTTGCTATTAAACCCTAATCATTTGTCAAAAGTACTCACTGACATTCGTCAGCTCCGTGCTTTTTCCTTTGATTTGGGCTAACTAGCTTCAAGATGACTGAAATACTCAAACCCGATAGTTTATCGGGTTTTTTATTGCTTTTTTCTTTGCTAAATATTTTCACTACGCACTAAACCCCATCAACTGATTAAACAAAGTCTAGTTGAATATCAGTACAGCCTTTCTTACAACAGATACCTGAATTTTCATTGCTTGCAGGGCCATTTTGCTTAGGTGTTATTAAAAAAAGTGGCTGTTTACAAGTAGTACAAAGCACTGTTTGCCCTGCCATGACTTTTTCCAACAGCTGTCTTTGACTAGCAAAGGAGTTTTTACTTTTCTTTTGCAATTCAGCAAACTGCTTAATATCAATCATATTTATCTATACCTTTGCTTTTTATGATAACCGGAGAGTTTAAATTATAAACAATAAAAACCATCAAACTTACCTTGTGATGGTGCACTACTCGTTTCCAGTAACTCTTGATAAGCACTGATATCTTCATAATTCAACGATATTTCTGGGTAAGCGGTAATCTCCCATGGTAACTCTTCATTATCTTGAAACGGCGTGCAAGATAGCTTTTGATTATTCTCTAACAGTAACTGACCAAACTCTAATGCTAGCGCTTGTGAAGGAAATAAAACTGAAAACTCTACTTCTCTGACTTTGTCGATATCATCACCCGCTTGTTGCATTTGCCATAAGGTATCGCCAATAGTATCGTTTGGAAAAAGGGTTAAATCACGGTCCATTTATCACTCTTAATTTTTGTGTTTGAAAAAGGAGTTTATTAAAATTCATGTTACCTGATAACGCTTAACGGGTAAAAGTGTTAAGCTCTCAAATATTAATTTTATTTCTTTTTCTGCCGTTTATGACCCCTATTTTTGAGCATCATGTAAAACTTGATAACATTACTGATAATAATATTTATGCTAGTAGTATTGATGCTAAGAGTGTTGATGCTAAGAGTGCTGATTTAAAGTCGCTCACTGCGTTAACTGCACTTTTTGATAGTCTTGCCAAAACAGACCAGGCACTAAGTAAAGCTCAACTTAAGCAAGCAATCAGCAAAGGTGCATTATGGCTAACTCGCGGTAAACATACCCAAAGGTTACGTCGTCTTAAAAGAGCAATGCAACAGGGAGACGAATTACACTTTTATTATAATGAAGCTGTGCTTACTAGTGAGGTTGCCGAGGCTATTTTAATCAGCGACCAGTCTGATTATAGTGTTTGGTATAAACCCTTTGGTATGCTTTCTCAAGGCTCTAAATGGAGTGATCACTGCACTATTGCCCGCTTTGCGCAGCAGTACTTTCCCTCAGAACGGGCTGTTTTTATCGTTCATCGTTTAGATAAAGCGGCAACAGGGTTAATACTGATTGCCCACAGTAAAAAAGCAGCACAAGCCTTATCTTCAATGTTTGAAAATCGCACCACTAATAACAACTCACTTGAAAAATATTACCAAATAATTGTCCATGGCAATCACAGTATAAATGAACAGCCACAAGTAATTACAAGCGATGTCGATAGCAAAAGTGCACGTAGCACTTTTCGCTGTTTAACTTATGATAAAACTAAAGATCAATCACTTATTAAAGTGAAGATTGATAGCGGCAGAAAGCATCAAATTCGTGTTCACGCGGCCAGTGTTGGCTTGCCTATAGTAGGTGATAGATTGCACGGCATCGCTGATAACAATGAAGCACTTAATTTACAATTATGTGCCGTTAGCTTGAGCTTTATTTGCCCGATAACAGAGCAAATAAAATGCTTTGAATTACCCGAGGAATTACGACCTCAGTTGTAATGGCTGCTTGTCATGTGCTATAAATAAAAGCCAAAAGAAGTGTAATGATATTACACCAATCACTAAATATAGAGTTAAAAAAACCGAGACAAGCTCGGTTTAAATAGACGTTTTCTTATTACGGATTCAATTAACAGCCTGTAATAGTAGTTGTAATATCAGGTCTGACCGCTGTACCATCTGTAACTGTGCCAGCTGAGTTAGTATACACAACATGACATGTTGTGCCGGTTGCAGCATCAACATGTTCAAATGTACCAGCACTACCACTAATAACATCAGTGTCGTAGTCTAATAATGAACCGATAGACGCTGCATTTGGCCAACCATTTACTAAAACAATGTTACTACCCGCAGCACTTATTGCACCTGAATCTCCAGCCTGCCCTTGAACAAGCGCTTTAGCATGTGCCAAATCCGCAGCTGAGTTCATTGACCCTTTTACCGCTTCAATAACAGACCCTTTAGCATCACCCGTTAAATCAATAAATTTAGGCGCAGCGGTCACTGCTAAAATACCTAAAATGACGATAACCACGACTAATTCGATTAAGGTGAAACCTTTTTGTTTAGTTAAATTTTTCATACAAGTCCTATTTTTTGATTTTTAAAATTAATTATTATTTGTATATACAGTGACTGAACTGTTAGCTGGTTGG